>Ga0214542_1001171_pt1 | contig 53198 bp, 12 predicted proteins | sample CNSS1metaG_FD_160096 | JGI IMG/M metagenome (GOLD analysis project Ga0214542, IMG submission 160096) | Root nodule microbial communities from cowpea collected in UCLA plant growth center, Los Angeles, California, USA - CNSS1 | ecosystem: Host-associated > Plants > Roots > Nodule | place: USA... | reverse complement strand
TTACAAAATTGTTTTAAATAATTTATATACAAATGTTAGAGTTGGTTTAAAATTAATAATTTTATAAATTTAAATATAAAATTTTAAAACAATTTTGTAAAAAGTTAAAATAAATATATTTAAAAAAGTTTTAAAAAATGGACTGAAATGTAATAAAAATAACAAATATATGGACCAAATTGAGATTCAGACAATGATTCGACACGTGTCACCTTACTGACTTGACACGTGGCACAATACTGACGTGACACGTGGCATGAATAATTTTCAAAAAAAAAAATTCAAAAAATTCAAAAAATTCAAAAAAAAATTTAAAAAAAAATTAAAAATTCAAAAAAATTTTAAAAAAATTCAAAAAAATGTGGAGCTGTGGCACATCTTTAACACCGTCAACTCTATACTAACGGAATGGGCCTAATTGTTACACATTTTCAAGAATATGGACCTAATTGAGACTAAAAAAAAATCTTAAGATCTATTTGAGATTTTTCAACAAAAACATATTTAAGATTTTTCAACAAAAATATAAACCAAAGGAGTATTTTAACCTTATTTTAATTTACAAAGATCTCTTAAACCTCCACCATTAGATATGCCACAACCTATTTGCAAAATTCTTTTTCAATTCCTAATATTCGAGTTATATCGAGGAAGTTTTTGAGTAAAGAGTTTTAACCTCGTAACTATTATTATGTGGAAATTTAAAACCTGCATTTATAATTTATTAATTTAGTAAAATCTATTTTTTATAATAATAAATAAATAAAATATATAAAATTTTAAAATACATAAAATTAACCAAAACTAATTTTATTGATGATTTTCGATCAGTTTTCATTTTTTTAGCTCATACACAAATATTAATGAATAAAAAATTAAATCTTTTATATAACTCACATAATTTTCTAACGACTTTTTTTTCTTAATAACATAAAAAAAAATATAATAAATAAACTATTCTTTCCTATAAACTGCCAGGTATAAAGTACAGATAGACTAACACATATCATTAGCATAATTAACAAGCATGGAAACTGATACAGAAACATATGTACATGGATCATACCTAACTACAAACTACGAAGAATAAACGAATACACGAAGGATGAAATTGAAGACACAGAAAGCATTAAAGAGAAAGAAAAAATGAATCTAGAAATGCAGAAGAAGAGAGAGTATTGAAATTAATGTTTGTGCGTGGCTTTGGAATACTTGGTCTTGATCCATTGAAGGCCAACGGAAGTACCATCCTTCAACTTCTTCACACCGGTGGAGGCCACTGCTTTGGTCTTGCCAAAACCCTCTCCGAGCTTTTGCTTGTATTTGGTGGTGTTGTTGCTGCTGTTTTTATTGCCGGAACCAACCGTCACAGGATCAGGACCATCGTCCCATTGATCAGCCCAGGAATTGTAGTTGTTCCCATCCATTTCTCGACTTTTACGAATCGCTTCACAATGGTTCAACTGTTTGGGGTAAAGGAAAAGATAAGATCTACAAGTGTTTCCAAAGGGGCCAATTCAAGGGTTTTTATACTGATAGAAGCTTTTTTTTGCAGGTGGTTTATCAGAAATCAACTACCTTAAGGTCAAAGGTTAGAAATTTGATTGTGTTTTGTCACGTGTAACCGCCTTTGATGATTGCATTAATTACTTTGTTATTCAGAAGCTATTTGTTCATGATTCATCAGAAGTATAATAGAGGGATTTGAAGCGGTCGTGTTCAACATTGACGTCTGCATTGAACCTTCTCTTTGAGAAGTTTATTTGACTAGTTTAATAAAAAAAATTCTTGGATGTTTTGGATCAATCCATCCACCACGGTTGTGCTTACGCTTCAAATTCTTTGTTTTTTATTCATGTGCAGAAGCTTCGAGGAGAAAGGGATTAGTGTTGAGAATGGATTTGTTGACCTGGGTTTGGTGGTAGCGAAAGATCTATTGATGATATAAGATATTATTTTGACATAACTAAAAATAATCCCTCATTTAGAAATGGCATTCAACTAAAGTCATTGACAAAGGAACATGCTTGAATTCGTAATATCCAAACTAAAATCACTCCCATCACAATTTAAAAACAATTGAATATACATAAACGTCTTCTAGATTAAAATTTAACAACTGGTGGATGATGTTAAATCAAATGGTTCGAATGGTACTGAATGTTAAATCTATATTTCAAAGTCTTAAACATATTTCTCCTATTTCTATACAATTACCCAACCAAAACTCTATCATTGCTAAATTCTCGGGTACCATTGTCTTGGGCAATCTTATACTTCATAACATCCTTTTTATTTCTGAATTTTTTGTTTAAACTCATTTCTATTCCTAAATTTCTTAATTATACTGATTGTTTTATGTTTTTCTCCCAAAATACTTGTCTTATTATGTAGCCCAATACCTTCAAGACGATTAGAGCAACTAGGAAACATCAAAACTTGTTTTATCTCGTAGATAGTTTTTAAGACAGACGTAAATTGAGTATATCTGACACAAATATTTTCTTACCACATTCTGCTATCATAAATAATGCTAGTCCTTTTAACTTGTGGCATATGAAACTTGGTCATCCATCTAATAACATTTTAAAGCTTCTTGTTTATGATCATTCAAATATCTTTTCTCCTTCTATTATTGCTTATGATGCTTGTGCTCTTGTCAAACATAAATGTCTGAAATATTCTTCAAACACTAATAAATCTCTTCAATGTTTGAACTTATCCATGTTGATATTTGGGGTCCGATTTTAGTCTCTTCCATTGATGGATACAAGTATTTTTTTAACTATAGTTCATAACTATAGCAGATTTACTTGGATTTTTTTTCTTACAAATAAAACTAAAGTCAGGCATTTTCTTCAAGATTTTGTTACTTTGACAGAAAATCAATTTTTTTTTGCAAGCCTAAGAAGATACGTTCCGATAATGGCAAATAATTTTTTCTTAATGATTTCTATAATAGTAAGAGTATTTTTCATGAAACTTCTTATGTTGCAACTCCTCAACAAAACAAGATTATTGAGAGGAAGCATTAACATCTTCTCAATGTGTGTCATGCTCTTCTTTTTCAAGCAAAAATACCAAACATTTTCTGGTCCTATTCACTTAAACTGATTGTTCATCTTAGTAATAGGTTACCCACTCCTCTTCTCAGTATCAATATCCTTATGAATTAGTCTATTCTACTAAACCCAATTTTTCTAATCTAAATTTTTGTTGTTGTTTGGCTTATGCCAGTTCTGCCACTACTGGAAGAACTAAATTGAATTCTCGAAGCTTAAAATGTGTTTTCCTTAGTTATAAATTTGAAAAAAAAAAGGATATGTTTTGTATGATCTTCATTCCAAGGATATTTTTGTGACTATGAATGTTATCTTTCATGAAAATATTTTTCCTTACTAATTCTCGTTGCCATCTGATAACTCTATTCCTTCATTTGATGATTCTCATTCCTGTGATATTAGCATGTATGATTTTTCAGCTTTACCTGTTTCACATGCCACTGACCTTACTATGGACCCTGTTGCTAGTCTTGTTTCTGATAATGGCTGATAATGCTGAAGTTATTGATCTTGTTTTTATAACTTCTCATAGAGTGTAAAAAGGCCTTGATACTTTGAGATCAATATTGTTGTGGTGTTGCTTCGACTTCATTCTCTACTTTTTACACACCTTATTCAATGCATTTATTTGTTTTTTTATGATAATTGTTCTCTTGACCATATTGTCTTTTGTCATAATATTTCTGTCCAAGCTCAACCTTTCTTCTTCAAAGAAGTTGCTCAACATGACTGCTGAAAACAAGCTATGGATGTTGAGTTACATGCTCTTGACAAAAACTAGACTTGGACTTTAGTTCCTCCTCCTCCTGACATTAAGCCAATTGGTTACCTCTGGGTTTACAAACTTAAATATAAACCAGATGACACATTTGATAGGTTTAAAGCACGATTGGTGGCTAAGGATTTTACTCAAACCAGGGGGTTTGATTATTTTGAAACCTTCTCCCTTGTTGTCAAACTTACTATTGTACACATCATTTTAGCCTTAGCCACCACTAGTGATTGATTTATTCATCAGTTGGATGTTGACAATGCTTTCCTCTATGGAGACCTACATGAAGAGATCTATACGAAGCCTCCACTTGGTCTTTCTTTTCCCCATCCAAATCTTGTTTGTAAGCTTAACAGGTCTATATATGGTTTAAATCAAGCCAGTCATAATTGGAATAAAAAATTAACTTCAGAGTTATTTCTCCTTAGCTCTGCTGACCACTATCTCTTTGTGAAGAGATCTGCCTATGTTATTACTGTTATATTGGTTTAGGTCGATATTGTGTTTTCTTAGACACCTCTTTGATTGCTTGGAAATCTAAGAAACAAACCATTGTTTCACGGTCTTCTTCTGAGGCTGAGTATCGCCCCTTGGCATCTCTGACATGTGAACTACAATGGATTTAATACCTTCTACAGGATTTGCATTTGCATTCTTCTGTTCCCACTTCCTACACTGCCTTTTGTGACAACAATTCCATTATTCACATTGCCAAAAATCCCACTTTTCATGAAAGAACCAAACATATAAAACTTGATTGTCAATTATTCGACAAAAAGTTTGTTGATGACCTTATCCACCTTCTCTATGTTCCTTATACTAGTCAACTTGCTGATATGTTTACTAAGTCATTACATCTTCTACTTTTCTGTTTTTCCGGATTGCTACTTCCAAACTGAGACTTTACAATCTTCATGCCCACCTTGAGAGGAGGTGATAAAGATATTGATAAATATATCATATATATGATTCTCTTATATTATTATCAAATATTCTGTTTTATTAGGTTTTACTTTTTTTTTTATATGATGAGACATTGTACTCTATATTTTGAATAAGGTTCTAATAAATCAGCAAGTAAACTCTCTCTGAATTGTTTTCACCAAACACATTTTGTGAGTATTTATACATGTTTTTGTACGCATTCTTCCTTTTCATGTCTAATACATAGTAACAATAAGAATTTCTCAAATATAAAATTGTTATAATTTTTTGAAATATTAAACTATGATATATATCAGCAAACAATCTCTCTTTGAGTTGTTTTTACCAAACACTTCTTGTGCGTATTTGTACACGTTTTTGTACGCATTCTTCCTTTAAATTACTTATACATAGAAAAATAAGAATTTCTCAAAAATAAAATTATTATGATTTTTTGAAATATAAAATTATGATATATTTTCAATTTTTATTCAAATAATAAAATCATAATTTTATAATTATACAATTTTAAATTAAACTAATAAAATTATAAAAATATATAATTTTTATATATATATATATATATATATATATATATATTACCGTGATAAATTTTTTTTTATAATTTTGAGTAATTATTTTTATATATTAATTATTATAATTATATAACAAAAATATGAACACAGGTAAGTTTAAATAATCTTGTAACTTTAGAACCATAATTTCTTATAGATTCCAAATATAATTTAGCCTTATTTTTTGATGTGAATTTCAAATTTTACCCACATCTACCTGAATGAGTAAAGTTGATTTAATTTTATATAATCATTTGAACTAATAATTACATTTTTTTAAAATAAAAAGTACTCTATAATGTATAAATATCCTATTATTCACATCTTCAAAATTAATTGAAGATTACTACATTTAGCAAAACAATCTTTACTTTTATTAATAATTTGTTGATAATAAATTATTTGTTGTAATTATAATTATTAATTAATATACTAGATATAACTATATTTAGTCCAAGATTTACTACTTTACTTTTAAACATAACCGTTCTCATTATATTTGAATTTTTTTAGTTAAAGATTTGATACACAATAAATTGATAAAGATAATGATTGATGTACAATAATACAAAATTGAATTTAATTGGATTATTTTTATCATATAATTTTATTTTTGTTATCACATTTCTTAAGTTGACAGTTTTTGTTATTCAATACATGAAATGTGTCATTTCATATATGTTGTACATGTGTGTGTTCGTTTGCAAGTATTAAGTGAGAAATGACAAAAAGCATATATTTTTCTTATAACAAAGAAGGTATTACTTAGGAGTGATTATTTATAATGTCAAAGGTAAAGGTTCTGAAGAATGATTCATATTGGGCGGAAATAAAATAATATCAAGTTCTGTCTCTTAGCTAAATGAAGGATGCAATAGATATCTTCAAGGATTTTTGTAATTGGAGTAATCATGTTAAAGGAGTATAAATACTTAGGACGTGTTTGGTGTATCGTTGAGTGTTAGAGAATTTCAATTCTCCAATGCATAAACAAGAATTAGTTTCTTCTCGTTTAACATGAATCTTTTACTCTTTGATTAATTTTGGAAACTAAACACGTATTAATTCTGCATTAGAAAATTAATTTTACATCAATTTGACACATAACCAAACACGTACTTAATTATTGAGAGTGATTTTAAAATTGCTATCGAGATCATTTTCATCACTCTAGCTGAAAAATGGATTATGATGATGTCATCTCTTCAATTATTCAGATTAGTAAGAGTGTTAATAAGATTTATTGAATCATGTGTTCAGAAAAGTGAACTCAGCTGCGGATGATCTTGTCAAACATGCATTATCCTTGTATCTAAGGAAGGTGTTAAACTTTTTGAAGACCCTCCCTATATTTTTGAAAGTCATCTATGTTTAGATATAATTGGAAAAATATATTGTAAATGATACATTTTGTATTGGATTTGTTTGCTAAAGAGATCATTGTATTAAACAATGTCATATATTACAATAAGTAAATAAAAAATATTCTAAATTTAAAATTTTTGTTCGTGCTATTTTTAATTTGTGTTATTGAAGATCGGTGCAACACTATTAATGAAAATCTTATTTGAATAGTATTTATGTTTTTTAATGAGAAAATTAATGTCTTTAAACTTTTTTTCGTCATGCTTCTCTTGAATACCAAGAATACATTATATAGAAATGATTTATCATATTTACTAGGTTCGTAAATATTGATTTATAAATGATTTACATTAATGGATACAACTAATTAAAGATGAAAAATAATGTATAATTTTTTAATTTTAGTGTAAAGTGTAAAAATTATTGTTTTAGACTTATGTTTTTATCTGTTTAAATTTGACCATGTTTTTATTTCATTTCAAAAATTTTGTTGTTCATGAATTAGTCTAATTCTTCACTAAATTATTTTTATACGTAGAACATTTATATTTGAACACGATTTATAGTTTGTTTATTCGAGCCTTTCGAGTTTGATAGAAAATAAAATAAAGTTATTTGTATTCTCCCATTTCCTTTTTTGTTGTAGTTATTATACTTCTATAATTTTTTTTTTTACTTCTCCGCTTTTTATCTCCCATGTTTAAAGAAGGCAAAAGTGGCAATTAGTCTAGCTTTACCATTCAAACCACTTTACTATAATTAATTTAAAATAAAAGAAAGTATAAAACTTTTCTTTTTCAAATATTTATGGAAAACATTTTAACATCTTTTTTCTATATTAGACGAGACAACAATTGCCATAAAATAAAATCAAAAGTAAGAATAATAATATAAGTCTAAAATTCATTTTCCAATATTAAGTTTATCTTAAATTAGAAATATTATTGAAATAAAAAGGATATTAAATTATTTTTACAATTATCTAACATCGCTACAAAAAAAATTAAAAAAAACATTAAAAATCAATAAGGATATTGCAAAATTACACAACAAATTACTGAATTCTTCTCGATTATATAAAATAAAAATCTAGATCACATTTTATCTTAATAACCAATCTTATTTACGTAATCGGAACAGGAAAATTTTGAAAAATAGAGCTAAAAAATAAAAAAATTAAAAACGAATATAATGAATAAAAAAATGTAAAAGCCAAACACATAACAGTTAAATATACCATAATTCACTACAAATATGAATTCATATGAATTATTTTCCATCCTATTATAAACTTTTATAGCATTTAAACATAAAAAACGGAACTAACAATCTCAATTCCTTATTATCATGAATTTAATGCAATTAAACATAAATCTAAATCTCAGCAACAAATCATCATCATGAAACACATACAAAAAATATAAAGAAAATGAGATTTAAAATAAGAATTTATGGATAAAAAATAAGATTTAAATGCCACTGAAGCGGTAGCCATGGTCTGAAGTACGCAGAGACGAATTGAAGATCAAAGACGACGACGAAGCAGAGGATCAAGGGAATAGTAGTGATTTTGATTTTTCTACTTAAAATTGGGATCTCTCTATCTTTTAACTATTATTATTATTTTAATTATATAACAAAAATATGAACACATGTAAGTTTAAATAATCTTGTATGCTTTAGAATCATAATTTTTCAATTTTATTACCTAGCTTATTTTCTTTCAAATTCCAAATATAATTTGACCTTATTTTCTCACATTTAGACATTTTGAATAGATAGTTACATTTTTTTTAAAATAAAAAATATTCTATATTTAGACATTATTTTAAGTGGATCTTTTATAATAGGTTTAATAACTTATTATATTTTATGAAATAATAATTATAAAAGGAAAGAAAGAGAAAAAGAATGTATAAATATCTTATTATTCACATCTTCAATATTAGTCTAAGATTACTGTGTTTAACAAAACAATCTATAGTTTTATTAATAATTCGTAGATGATAAATTATTTGTTGTAATTATAATTATTAATTTATTGTATACAGGATATAAATATATTTAGTCCAAGATTTATTACTTTTAGATATAACTGTCTTCATTATATTTGAATCTCTTTAGTTAACGATTTGGTACACAATAAATTGATAAAGATAATTGATTGATGTACAATACAAAATTGAATTTAATAATAAAAGATGTCATGATTGGATTTTCTTATCATATAATTTTGTTTTTGTTATCACATCTGTTAAGATGATGTCTTTATTTTTTAATAGATCACAAAAAATTATCGATATTCAACTAAAAATTTTAAAATTTAATCAAAAATTGAAAATGTAATTATTATTTTTTTTAAATTATACATTTTAAAATATTATCATAAAAATAATAGTTAAAAAGGTAAGATAAATGAGACTTGAAAGTCTTCTAAACACTTGATTAAAATTCTACTTTATAATAGTAGTTATACTAAATTAAATTGTCCGAATAGCATTATTAAAAGATCCATTAATTGTAATTAATGTTCTTTATATGATATTTTTACAACTACGTAAGCTTTTCCATAACTTTCATATTAAGTAATATTTTTTACATTAAGTAGTATTTTGTATAACTATAAATATAGTATTTGATATTTTAATGCTGATCATTAGTTCTTTTAAAAGTAATATATATATATATATATATATATATATAGAGAGAGAGAGAGAGAGAGAGAGAGAGAGAGAGAGAGATTTCCTTTATTTAGATTAAGAGATATAAATTATTTACATACAGAGATATAATTTAAAATAGATAATGAATTATTTTTCTTTTTGAAAAAAATTTGTTTTTCCTAACTTCTAGATATATTAGATTCTTTTTAAAATTCTTGATTGGTTATCCATTCTTTATAATAAGATTAAATTAATTATAAAATGTTACTGAGTAGCTCAAGATAAATAATGTTTAAATCTCCCAATTTAACACAGTTATTTTTCAGTCCTTAAAAAGAATATGCAAATATTTAGTCATGCAACAAAAGACTACAACTATTTTCAGTCCTTCAGAAAAAAAAAATTGCATTGTTTAGTCCTCCAAAATAAAATGGTATTTGTCTCTTTTTTATATACTTCGTTATTGTAATTAAGTGACAATTTGAAAACAAGTCACAAATTTATACACTTGATTAATAAATTTACTGTAAAATAAGACATGCATATTAGATTCTGTTTTATTTTTTATAAATTCTTATTAATGGTCTAATGTTAATGAGAAAAAAAAAAAGACTACAAAATTGCTTTCCCCAATAAATGAAATTGGTTGGACAAGTGGCGGAGCGGAAAAATACTATTTTTTATTGACTAAAGTTTTATATAATGACGAATAAAAATGTGCCCACAGAATAAAATAAAACAAAAGAAAGGATGTACCAATAACAAAAATGTCTGTGATTAATAAAGGGCTTCATGTATCCTGAATTTCTTCTGACTTTCAAGTTTTTCTTAAAATCCAAAATTGCATTTTCATCAGTTTGAAATTTTAAATCAATCATTAATCTTTTATTTAATAAAAATTATTCTTTTTATTTTCTTTTAATTTAGCAGTCGTCTTTACTCTCATATTTTCTTTCTCACTCTTTTCACTCTCTAAGCTCGCCTCTCAAACCACTCCTTATTGGTTTTGTTCTATGGTTTCGAGCAGCGGAGCTTGGTTGGAGCAGGTGGAGGCCATGGCCCCTCCAAAATTTTAAATTTTTTTAACCTTTTTTCTTTTATTTTTAATTATATATATTTATAATTTGTTAAATTATTTATGTTTTTAAATTTTTTAAATTATATGTATATTTTTAAATTAGATAATAATATATTAAAAAATTAATGAAAATAAAATTATGTATTTTTCATTTTTTTATAAGATATAACATTTAATGTTAATAAATAATAAAATATTAAATCAAATATAATAAAGAAAACAAATTATTAAGATAATTTTTATTTTCTTTTTAGTTTTTTCACATGTTGTATTTATCTCTTACCCTTACCTGATATCTTTTTGTTACGTTACCACACAAGAAAAAAAAAATTTCTCCTGTTTCACTTGGTAGTGAATTAATTATCATAATTTTTGTTAGTAATTATGTCTCTCAATTATTAATTATATTATGATAAATTACTTTTTAGTCTTAAACTTGTTTTTTAAATAGGTATATTGATAAAAAACATAAGGATAAATTCATTTTTTAGAATTGATAAAAGAAGAGTGAAGATCAAAACATGACAATACGGTTGTTAATCGCATAACAATAAAATGAAATGCGACTTTTGAATCGATATGTGCACATTAGGAAAATGAGAAATAAATATTTTGCAAATAATATGATTATTTATATTGAAAAAAAAAAGAGCTGAAAAATTTAGTTATGATTAAATTATTTGATAAGTTTAAGAATATGAAAAAACAATAGACAATCCATTGGATAATGTAATTTGTTTTATAGTTATAGCTATACTAGAATATTATTTACTTTCATTGAATGAGTGACAACAGTACTATTAAATATGTAAATTTTAAGTATATTATTTTGGCTTCCCCAAATATTTTAGTCAAGATCCGCCACTGCTGGTCTCTTCTCTTCTCCTCTGCCATTCCTCTACATTAACACAAGTAATGTAATTTTTTAATTTTTTTGTGTTGTTGCTGCCATATTTGTCATGCATTTATAGGTATAAACATCATTTAGTTTATTAGAGTATATATATGTGGGTATCCATGTCTGAAACGAAAACCACAAACCGGAAGTCGACATTTGCAAGTGATTTAATTTCGGAAGTCGACTTTCGTAAGCCACAAGATGACGGAAGAGGACTTCCGTAGTCCAAGATAAATTTTGGAAGTGGACTTCTGTAGACCACTATGAACAACATGAAAATGACACCACTAGAAGTAGACTTTCGTAAGCCATTAGTATTGGAAGTCGACTTCCGTAATTTAAATTGACTTCTGTAGTTGAAGGTGACTTCTGTTGTTGAAAGTGACTTCCGTAAGAGATGAGTGATTTTCGTAAGAGAATAGTGACTTCCGTAAAAGAGGGGTGACTTTCGTAAGTGTTGTGCCCGAAAATGGACTTCCATAAGTGTGCGAAAAATATCATCGAAAGTCCACTTCCGTAAGCACGTGGATGACTTCAAGTGAATGGAATTGGACAACGTTAGCTTAACTAACCGAATATCGATTTTCGAAAATATACGATCTTGGATGTCAACTTCCTTCCATTTGCTTTTTGTTTTCGATTTAATTTAAAATTTTAAAATTTATTATTTTACCATTGTTGTTATGTAATTTTTTTAGGTTACGTTGTAACTTTTTTTAGTCAATTTTAATGTAAATAAGTTTTAATATTAATTAATTATAATTTAAATTAATTATATTTTAGAATAATTATAATTATAATTATAATTATTTACGTTTTGAATAATTTTAATTTTAATTAATTCTATTGTTGAGTAAGTATAATTTTAATTAATTATAATTTTAAATAATTATAATTTTGAATAAATTTATTTTAATTTTTTAGGATACAGTGGTATATATACAAACACTATCAATTAATTCAGGAAACTAACTATCTTTGTCACTTTATAATTGTTTAATTATTACATTTACTTAATTAAAATTTTTTATTTATTTAATTTGTTAACGACATAAATAGAATAATTATTACATTTACTTAATTAAAATTTTTTATTTATTTAATTTGTTAACGACATAAATAGAAAAGCATGAATTTTTAGAGGTGCAGAAAAAATACTGAGGTGCAGAAGAAATATCGAAAATGAAGGAATAAAACTCCATACTAAAGGCCATGTCAATGAACAACATGGGCTGCATTTTTTCCTGGGCTTGTAAGTTTGATTCTACACCGAATAACTAATCTTATAATATATTCTATCTCTACTTAGAAAAAAAAAAAAAAAAACTCTCTTATAATTGACAACAGAAAGGTTTCCTCTAAAAAACGTTACTAAGAGGTAATTAAAATACAGCTTAATTATTTTTTTATTAATTTTACTAAGATTTATTGAAGGAGAAGCGAGAAGAAAAAATTGCTAAAGGAAAATGAGCTATAAGTTGCAATGGAGTCTTGATATCATTTGATATTATTTTATTAATTCAAAAGTGTTTCGAGCATGATTTTGTTATCATTTGAATCTTTTGTTATTGTAACATAAACAGTCTTGAATAGATTTTATTTTTCTATCTTTTGTTTTTTTTTTTCATAAATTTTTTGAATTATAAAAGTTTATTTTTTTTCTTATGGAATTTAAGAATAATTCTCTGTCAAATATCTTCTTTCCAATTTGGAAGGTCTGTTTCTTGCTATAGGTTGTAATTATAATTCGAATATTTCTAACCCCATTGATTACTTCTATTGATATATTTTTATTTTCTATTTAATTATATGAATATTGTTTATAGTCTCACTTTTTGGTTTCGTTAATTAATTTTGTGCCCAATATGACTACTACTAATATGCATTGTAGGTGCTTGATGAATTAAGAAAGATTTGAATGAGCTTACAATAGCCACTTGTTTGAAAGGTTATTCAGACACATTAAAACATAAAAATACGAACTGTATATTGATTTCCCTTTTTATCATAAATTGATCATGGCATTCATCTCTTCACCTTTCACAACTTGAAAGGTCTTTCATCCACAATAAACTTACATTCCACACACATACTACTGATTATTAAAAAGTCAAATTAATAATTTTTTATTATTTAAAATAATTTTAAATAAAAATAATTACAATATCATTATAAAATTAATGAAAAATAAATTAATAAATATTCTTTTAAAAATTTAAAAGAATTTCAAAATATTCATAACGATTTTAAACCATTGATAAAATAAGATGCTAAAAGATAATAGAAAAGTGATATATATTGACTGTCCAAATATAGTAAAAATATTATACAATAAAAGTAAATTGTTGTAGTAATTTTCAATCGTTAATAATTATTTTTTAGCAAAAATGAAAACATTTTAAATACTTTTATCACAACTATTTTTGACATATATAATTTAAACAATTATATAATTGTCAAAAGTTTCATTTATGAGATTTTTAACCGTTAAAATTTATAACTTTAACATTTACCGATATCAATTTTAAATTCTTATTAGTAAATATAATAAAAGTTTAAAAACTTTAAATATCAACCTAAAAGAAGGTAAAACCTTAGTGTCTATGTGAAGAGTTAAAATTTAATAGTCCAATAAAGTAAAAATGAAATTTACGGATTAATTAAATAAAATTAAATAAAAGGTAATATATATATAAATAAGAAGTAAATTTTAAGAAATAAGTAATGTTTTACTATATATTATAATAAAATAGTTTTCATGTATTTCTAATATACTCCTTTGTTGGGTTGATGAAAATAACACGTCCTGAAAAGTATCACATCGCCTATGATAACCTAGAGGTGGTGTTAGTAAATATATAATGGTCTTTAAGTCCATGATGTTCCTTGTTCCAAGTCAAAAATACTTTGAGTTAATGTTTGACTTTTCTTATACTCTTGTAGTAGGGTGTTGTGAGATGTAGTTAAATTTTTGCTCCGCAGAGTGTGGGTGTACTTGGAGTCAAAGGGTTGAGAGTGTTTTTTGTGTGTTGTACAAATTTACATATAGTGACTATTCTCTAGTGGGTGTGATTTTTCTCCATATTTCGAGTTTTCACATTATAGTCTTGTGTTCTTTGTGTTAGTTTTCTTCTATGTTAATAGGGTGATTTTTGGGGGCTATTCTCTAGTGGGTGTGTTTTTTCTTTAGTGACTATTCTTAATTGATGATGCGTTTTTCTCAAAGTGGTATCAACGCTATGGTTCAAGAGATTAATTCCTTGTTGTTGGAGTCATCTTGGTTGTTGAAGTTGTAATGAGAAATTAAGAAATTTGATGAAATGATTATTGTCGGTGCCTTGTTGGCAACAGGATGTCGTGGTGCTATGGTGGTGCTACAACATCAAGTGTTACGTTGATTGGTGTTGCGTCTCTGACGAGGGAGTATAATGGCACATTGGCTGTGAAGTGCCAACATTCGATCAATGGCTTTTCTTAAGGTTTGGTGGTTTTGCGTTGTGGGTTGTGGCATGGTTCTGACGAAAGGTGTATTTTGATTATGCGTGAGCATTGACTAATATTTATGCAAGGTGTGTGGTGATTGTACACAAGCATTGGTTAGCATTGATGCATGGTGCATGTAAATTTTTGGGATGACACAATTCAATGTCAAAATTCTTGGGATGGTTTGATTCCAAGTGAAAATTCTTGGGATGGTTTAGTTCCAAGTGCAAATTCTTCAGATGGTTTAATTCTAAGTGGAAATTCTTAGGATGGTTTGATTTCAAGTGGAATTTCTTGGAATTGTTTGATTTCGAATGGAAATTCTTGGGATGATTTGATTTCGGGTGAAAATTCTTGGGATGATTTGATTCCAAGTGAAAAATCTTGGGATGATTTGATTTCAAGTGAAAATTCTTGGGATGGTTTGATTCAAAGTGAAATTTTTTGGATAATTTGATTCAAGGTGGAAATTCTCAAGATGATAAAATTTCAAGTGATACTTTTTTAGTGGTGTATGATTATTAGTATAGACACTAAAAATGTGTTTATTTTAATTAGGGTGAAAAATGTTGGGCTGATATCTTGAAAAGTTCCACATCGCCTAGAATAACCCACGGGTGGGTGTTAGTGAGTATATAATTAATAGACACTTGACACTTTGAGTTAGTGTTTAACTTTTCTTATACTCTTGTGGTAGGGTGTTGTGAGATGTAGTTAAATTCTTGTTTGGAAGGATCTGTGTACTTGGGATGAAAAAGTTGAGAATGTTTTCTGTATTATACAAATTTACATATAAAGATTATTATGTAGTATTTGTGATTTTTCTTATACATTGCATTCTTTATTGCATTCTTTGTATTAATCTTGCTTTTGTGTTAGTAGGATGATAGGAGAGATAGGAAGAAATATCTTTATATTTTTCTACCATATTATTGATGATATTTTTCTTTTCTCTAAAAAACTTAAAATTAAAATATGTAAAGAAGTATTACTATTTATTCTCATTAACTAAATGATACTTTTTTCCAGAAATTATTTTTAAAATATTTTAAAATTAAAGCAATAAAATAAATATATAGAATCATAGAGTTTTTTAAATAAAAATAGAATCATAGAGTTTTTTAAATAACGTGTTTATTTTTTATTATAAGAAATATTCTTGAATATTTATTTATTTACTCTAACAAATTTATGAATAATATTTTTTTAATGTTTAAATAGTGATTTGTTTTAGTTTTACCTGTCAGTATTTTTATTAACGCACACATAATTAGAAAAATTTCTAAGCTTTTAATTTTTTGTTCTTAATTGAATAAATTTTGTTAATAAATAATAAATATGTAAATTTTTCTATTTAAACCTTATCAATCTAATTCAATACATGTGAATTCACATAACTTAAAGGGGCATGAAAGACATACTTAAATTATTATTAAATATTTTTAAAAAAATAGAATAAACTTTATTTTCAATAAAAGTTTTCAAAATACTTTTCAATGTTCATTTTAATTTTTTTCGTTACCTTTTACCTTAACAACTATACGTATTTAAAAGTAGATATTTTCACTACAAATATGCTTTATCTTATATTCACTAAATAAAAAAAATTAAAGTATTTTATATTTATAATTTAATTTTCATGTGCACACACATGTGATCGATGTATGCCACATGAAAAATAAAATCAAATATAACACACCGACACATCTCTCAAATTCATTGGACCCTGGAATGCATATGCAGTGCTCTAATTAGGACAAATCAATGAAGCTCATACTCATATTTAAAAATGGAAGAAGAGATACATTTTTTATATATTTCTTTTTCTTAAGGGTAAATGAGCAATGAAATTCAAGAGTTTTGTAGAAGTTTGAAGAAACATTGAAGGTGTGAGAAGAAAAATGGAGCTTCAGCTATAAATGGTGGGACAGAGAAAATGAATGAAGGCGTTGCATCTATCAAATGAAGGACCCAAATCAATGTAAGATCTGTTCCAATGGGAGCAAAGGGCGTGGAAAACGGAAACTCCAAGTAAATGAGTGTTCCATTGGTTATGACTTATGAAGAAACTCACCATAAACTGCAAACCCTATGGGGCAACAAAATTCAATGATGGATTCACAAAAACAATTCCCACTGCTTAATAGGGTCCATCATTCCCATCAGAGGACCCTCTTTTATTAAACAAAATGCTAAAAGCTTGAGTATCACTTAAGCAAATAAAAACCATTTTGTGAAAGAAAGAAAAAAGTTCTATCAGTATATTTTCATTTTAGTTAATCTGTTATGCATCACTACCGTAAAAACCTAGCAGAAAGATGCTTACTGTTATTACAGTATGGTAACAACCGAGAAACGTGCATATATATATATATATATATATATAATTTTTTTTTTCAGAAGCAAATTGACATGTGAAGGATTGAGTGAGACATAGATGAAGACAAGTAGACAAGAAGGGTATGCATGGACACATATATGGGACCAAGGGCTACTTAGTTAAAGCCAAATGGTTTGAGTTGACCTGCCCAGCTAGGTTTCTAATTAACAATATATATATTATTTCTTTAAGAAAAAAAAAATCTTATCTGAATAAAATAGAATCTTTAAGGACACTTGTCTTATCAATAACTTAAAACCTCTAAATTAAGCTAAAATATACAGTTTTACACTATTTTTATTTTCTGAAACATGTGAGACTCAAATTTGAAGTTATGAGTTTGTGATTGGATATAAGTATTTTGGAAACTGATTGATAAAACTAACTTTTTAGAATGATGTGATTTATAATCAAAGGTGATTTATAATTAAAATGTTTGTAAAAGTTATTTGAAGACAATTAATTCCCATAAAATTATATTGGTGGGCATTTAAACATTATGTAGGGGACCTGCACCTTGAGTAAAACAAGTTGTGTAATACTGGAAGAGACACAAGGACAAGCACACTATTGGTGCAGCCATCACACACCATGATGTCTATGCTGTTCTTTCCCCCATCTTTTCCGCGACGAGTCTGCTTTATTTGTTAATTACTCCAACATTTTTTTTTTCGTTGGCATCGTTATAAGCCAAGTCTTTTAAGGATATAAAAAATCGTGTTCTTTCCAAACCAGTAAATGCCTACTCTCGTAGCTTTTTCTATTGTTTAAGTTTATCTGGGTCTCCATGGTTGTTGGCCAAGCTATAATTCTGAGACATATTGAACAGTCTCTGTCTATATAACCGACAATTTTATTTAATGTCCCTGTTATATGTATCTTTCGTTGGTATGGACTAATTGGTGCTGCTGAAACTACATGATTTGCAGCCGCAGCAGCAGCCAGAAAAGATGACAGTAACAGCCACCATGATGCATGCTATAGTGCAATTGTTATCAACCCACAAAGCCATTGACACATCCATCTTCACCGATTATTTTATGCTGTTTGTTGACAAACACTATTGGATCTGATTTAGAAATCACACACTTGGAAAACTACACGACCTCATGCCAGCACCACCTAGTGTTGGAGAACTTTTACAAAGCTTAATTAGCAACAAGATTAAAATAATTCAATTATTTATTAATTGAAAAGGATTTGTGATAAAATTCTAGCAAATTCTCATGTGTTTTTTATCATTGTAAGAATTTTTGGTTCAGATACAGGTGATTCCTTTATTACGGATGAACAAAAAGTCTATCAAGGTTGACCCCCAACTTTTAATGACGAAAGGTATGCCTTAACAATATGAAGCCCGTTAATAACTTCATATCTAGCCTCGTGTTTTTTTTCTATATTAAAAAAGAAAAATCTGAACTTGAATTTAAAATTACGGCTTTATAAACGAAGTGATTAAACTGGAACAATTTCGTCAAGTATGGGTAGGGTACCTTATACGCATTTATTTATACAGATATTCCGGTTTTGGGTTATCTAAAGTCATGAAACACGTGCACATAATACAAATGAAAATCATTGTACTTGTATTGTAACCCTAATCACAAAATCTAGAAAATAAATGATGACCATAGGATGCACCTTCTCTTCTGAACGTTATCTGTAGAAATCATTGTCTTCGTTTCCATTTTTCTCAACTGAACAGTGTCGATTAAAAAGGAAAATTTGACAGAAACAGACAGAAAGTCTTACTCTTACAGTCCTCGAAAAGGAGGAAATTTTTTTGGTAAATTATGATTGCCATTACAAAAAGCAAAACATAAGAAGTAGGTAATTATAGATAGATATTTGAACAGAAATGTAAGGGGTAAGTATACGTAAGCATGTATATCTGTAGATGTAGCTTCATGCATGTCCCACTACCAGGGTATGATGTTGGAAAGAATCTGTGTAAGTACCAAATAAATTTTTGTTCACCATTTATATAAAGTCAAAAAACCTCTTTCTTTTCCACCTTATCGCTTTTTCTCACCATGGAACGCACCGCATCCTTCAACGACACCAATAATACTCTCTCTTCGCAACCAAGTCTCGCTTCAGTTCCTTCCCTCAACTCACACTCACACCTCTTCAACGCTTCCACCACCTCTCACACGTGCCTCGCCACTCTCAAACCCCACACCTCCTCCTACACCTCTTCCCTCGCCCTCGCCGGCAAGTTCCTCTACGCCGGCTCCTCCGACAGAGAAATCAGATCCTGGAACCACACCATTTTCCTCTCCGAACAACATCTACAAAACACCAACCTCATAACCGCGGGAACAGGTGCCGTGAAATCCATAGTGGTCCACTCCGACAAGCTCTTTACCGCACACCAAGACCACAAAATCCGCGTCTGGAGAATCACAACCCAAGACCACGACCAACAGAAATTCACACGTGTGGCCACTCTCCCCACGCTCGGCGACCGCGTGACCAAAATCTTGATCCCGAAGAATCACGTTCAGATTCGGCGGCACAAGAAGTGCACCTGGGTTCACCACGTGGACACCGTCTCCTCCCTCGCCTTGTCGCACGACGGAACGTTGTTGTACTCCGTTTCTTGGGACCGCACGTTGAAGATTTGGCGGACGAAAGACTTCGCGTGCTTGGAGTCCGTGCGCAACGCGCACGACGACGCCATAAACGCTGTGGCAGTTTCTGGCGATGGACACGTGTATACCGGATCCACCGACAAGAGAATCAGGGTTTGGAGAAAAAGGGAAGGGGAGAAGAAACACTCGGTGGTGGAGACGTTGGAGAAACACAGGTCAGGGATTAACGCCTTGGCTCTTAGCAGTGACGGTTGCGTGCTGTACTCTGGTGCATGTGATAGGTCCATACTGGTTTGGGAGAAGGGAGAGAATTGGAAATTGGTGGTGGTTGGTGCTTTGAGGGGGCACACTAAGTCCATTCTGTGCTTGGGTGTGGTTCGGGATTTGGTGTGTAGTGGTTCTGAGGATAAAACGGTGCGTATTTGGAGAGGGATTGAGAGGGAGTATTCATGTTTAGCTGTTTTGGAAGGGCATCGGAGCCCTATTAAGAGCCTAACTGCAACCCTTGATCACAGTGATCACCCTTCCCAACTATCTCTTCTTCTCTATAGTGGCAGTTTGGACTCTGATGTCAAAGTTTGGCAGGTTTTTCTTCCTCTTCTTTCAACCTAATTTATGTGCTAATTTTTTACTTGTAACTATTAGACACAAAGTGTAAGATAGCATAAGTAATGTAATTAATGTCACAGTGATATGAACAAAACAAAGTGTTTTTATATGTGTAAGTTGCTGTATACAACTGTAATGTGATTAATCTTCAATTTTATAGCAGGACTTTGATCATGGAGATATTTAGTGAAAGAAAGGCAATACATTTCCTTAGGAAAAATGTATGCTGTGAATGGATTGAAATTGTTTCTATAAGGTTGAACATGTGTAATTTTGTTGAACACCTTTTAGATATTTTAAGGCCTGGTACATCCATAACTATATATCAAGCTGTTTGGACTTCGTGGTCTCAGGGAGGAGAAAGGAACAGTACCATTTTTCTTTAATTACGGAAACAAAAAAAAAAAACCTTAAACTTGAGAAAGAAAAAAATAAAAAGTACCTTTATTTCATTTTCTTGATTCAGGCATACTGTACGAACTAAACCCCACCGAAGGTTCCTTTGAAAAAGGGGAAAGAAAAGTGCATAACCAGAACTCATTAAGCTGCTAGCTATATCATTGTATGCAAAGTATGCTAAGAGATTGGGATCCAAGTTTTCAAAAAAATTGTACGATTGAGTAAAAAATAATAGTTATTTGCAAAGGATACCTTGATATCAAGTTAGTAAGGTAATGAAGATGTATATTAAATGCTTACATATTATAAATATATATATATATATATATATATATATATATATATATATATTAATGATACATCCAAGTGTTAGAGTTATATTTGATTCACTGATTACTTCAAATTCAAAGCCAGAAGTTCTCATCTGATCGCTAGATTTTAAACACGTAAGAAAGTTTGTTTAAATTATGTAATTTTATCTTTTAAATTTGTATTGATTTTTCTAAAAGAAATAAATATGTTTTTGGTTCTTAACCAAATTAAAATTAATCTCTTTTTAATATTGTGTTCTTTTGCACAAATTTACTGGACAAAAGGATTAGAAGGCTACTAGGGTTAGATTAGAGGGTGATGGAGTGAAATTTATAAAGTTATCTTCATCACATTTACGTTTTCACTAATATGTATGTCTTTCGTCTCTAGAACTAGATAGGAAATGGTGAAGATGTCATGGTGTTAGTGTTGTGCAATGTGAGACGAAGAAGAATAAGTCGACAAAGTACAATGTGAACATTGAAACCATGGAACAATGTGCGTGGTGGTTGGAACAATTCCACCACACTTGCATGCGTTATTGGAACAATTCCATGAAATATGGAACGATTACATAGGTTGCATGTGTTGTTGGAGCAATTCTACTAACTATGGAATGATTCCCACTATGCTTGGGATGATTCTAATTCTCTTTTTATAATTTCATTAATTCCATAAAATTTTAAAAAATAATTCTAATCATTTATATATCATTTTATGTTACTTTTAACATCAGAAATAATTTGGTAATTTAATTTTTTTTACTTATTAAAACTTTTTTTAATATGTCACATAAGTCAATTCAGTCACAACCTTTCACAGACTTCACTCCTTAATCCATTATAAAATCATCGTCAAATTCCTTAAAAGAAACAATACTAACTTTACCTTCCAATACTTTGCATCTCTTCCTCTCCCTCCCCCTAAATCATTCCTCCCAAATAACACACTCTAAAGTTTATGTTTCATTTAGTCTCTCAACTTTAAAATGCGTGAATTTAATCTTTTTAACATAATTTCATGATAGCATTTGAGTTGTTTACAATGTTTGACACATTTCTTACTTCAATATTTAACCTAGAAACACATTTAAAAAATGTAAAATAAACTTAACAAAATTTGGTTAAAAAACTGAATTCACACATTTTTAAAGATGGGGTACTGAATTGATCTAAAATTTTGAAGAAAGACTAATTCTAATTTTCAAAGTAAACGTTAAGTGACTAAAAATATATTTAATCCTGTATAAAATAATTGCAATTTTTTTCTACCTTTTCAATGATAAATTATATATGATTAAATAAGAAGTGTGACTAATTATATTTTTAATTTTGAAATATTTTAAAAGATAAACTTACTAAATTTATTAAGATTCGGTTTTTTCTTATCAATTGATAGCAATACAATTTCTATACGGAATGTATAAATTAAAAAATAGCAAATACGATTACGTAATCGTTTAGAATATTTATTATTATTAATATTATGTTAAGTGTACTTAATTTTTTTTTAATCTTTTTGTACCTAATAATTTTAAATGTATTATTATAAAATTATTTTATATTTTCTAGTTCGTTGATTTTTATTAAGTAAATGAAGTTATTAATTATTCTAAAATAACGTATTTACTGACTTTTAAAATATTAATTTTTATTATATACATTTTAAAATTCTGAGTTGGTTATCTCGTTATTAATTTTTATTAACCATGTTTCACTACAAATTAACATTAGATTCATTTTACATTCAAATGTTTGTCTAGAAATATTTAAAATAATTTTTAATAAAGTTCAATATAAAATATAAATTTAAATGAATTTAATTTGGTTAAAAATATTTATTATCGTAAAAATATTATTATAATATTTATATAAAATTTAAATTTGGTCTTAAGTTGGAAGGGATGAAATTGTTTCAATTTAAAAAATAAAATGAGACAAAATAACAAATACAAAGACAAATTGAGATTTTTCACATAACAATAACACATGACAGAATCATAATTTGACACATGGCGGGTTTTTTTAAAAAAATAAAAAAATTCAAAAAAAGTCGGAACTGATACGTAGCATAGAGTTAACGTCATCTGTGTTGGACTAACGAAAATTTCCAACTTTGAACATATCTTTAAAAATGAGAACCCAATTGAGACAACTTAAAATATGAAGACACAATTGTAATTTTGGAATAAAAACAAAGGCGTTAAGGGATTAAACCTAAAATAAATCGAAGAAAGACATCAAATAATTACTACAAATATAAAAATCAAAAGTGATATTAAACCTAAAATAATTTAAAACAAAATAATATATTTTATTATTATACATTATTTAATCAAATACAAAAATAATTTCAATTTCAAAAGTTAACATAAAATTTATTTATATTTCAAAATATTCTTGCACTTTTGTAAATATTAATTTTGTAATCACAAAATTTCTATCGATAATATTTTTCATAATATTTTCTTAAACAAAATTAATTTAAAATATCAAAATATAAACTCAAAATTTTTAATATCAAAATTTTTCGTTACCATTGCATAATTAAAATTAAAATAATTTTATTAATGCAAATAAAAATTAATTTCATATTAGGGATATGTAAGTTATTTTGAATGTTTATACAGTAATTTAGACTTTTTAGATCGTTTTTATTTTTGCATATATAAAAATTATGCCTTACACAATCAAAACTATATCCTATACATTTTTCATAGTTTTACTCTCGAGGAATTAAAATTTTCTTCTCTTGTTTTCGGTATCAATGGCCCACAGTTAGAAATAATCATTTATTTATTATTATAAGTGTCCATTCTAAATAAGAATATAAGCATTATTATTTGTTTCATTGACGACATATAAGTACACAAAACCAGATTTCCAAATCGGAAAAAAAAAACTTTTAATCTACCTTATCTGAATAAAACATCAAATCAATGCAACTATTAATCCATCATTTTGTTCCCACCAACTTATCTCTTCTATTATAGAAAATTTGATACTTGAAATCTTCAAAACTAAACACCTCTTTTGCAATTGATTAATAATATAATATTACATATTGTTACTTTAAATTAAAAAAATGAACAGAATTGAAATATTAATATTCTCTTCATATTTCGTAGTTTATGAGAAATTTATTCCACAGAACTTTTAATTTTGTGACTTCTCTATACATTTAAAATAATTTATTCCTTATTTTCTTTCGGAAATAACGAATTACTTTACCATTAAAATAACATATCTCTTTATTTATTAAACTCCACCATCAATTCAACAACGCTTAGGAAAGAGACTAAATTACACCATTAATCAAATTTGAAAAAAAAATGTTAAAGGCTTTAAAAGTTATTACTTTTCGGTGCAACTAAATATCAACGTAACAAGAACAAGGTCTCAATCCAGAGTCATCAATTATTTGTTTATTAGATTTTTTAAGGTTTTTTTCCCATTTAAACCAGAAGGGGTTAAAGTATTAGGTAACACCGTAGCAGTCATTTTTCCAATGCCTGGATTTCCAACTTATCGTTTTCTGAATCTCTTGCGTCTTGATTAAACATGAGACAAAATTTTGGAAGTAGGAATGCTACAAACTAAAACAATCACATTTCTAAACTGAATGGGTTCGTTGCAGACGTAGACATCTATACGTGTCATATACAAATCATCGTCATAGTTATGGTGTTTAGTAGTATAAGTGTTTAGAAAATGTATGTGCACAAACCATTTGCCTCCAGATTCCAATCATGGAGCAAATGTGTAATGAATACATGACACGCGAGGTGATGAAGATAAAGACAGCTTGCAATTTTTGTGTTGTTATATCTAGGTTAAATTACTTTTTTTTGTCCCTTTATTTGTCGTGAAATTTTAGTTTGGTCATCAAGTTTTTTCTTATTTGGTTCTCATTTTCTTAAAAATGACTCAATTGGGTCATCACCGTTAACTTTGATCTTAAAGTCAATGCCATGTGTCAATTTCTGATTTTTTAAATATTTCTTTTATTATTTTTTTTAAATTAATTTTTTTTTTAAATTTTTATTTTTGACACGTGTCACTTCACAGTTGTGCCACGTCAAAGTGACTCAATTTGGTTCCTATATTTGTTTTTAGTTTCAATTTAATCCCAATTTTTGTAAAAAATGAAGCAATATTGTTCCTCCTTAAATTGAGACTCAATTTAATCTTTGTATACAACTTATGATGATATTCTTAAGGTTTAATTATGCCTTTGGTCCCCATTTTGGAGTCAAATATCAAAATAGTACCCAAATTTTTAAAAGTTTCAAAATGGTCCCCGTTTTTGTTAAAACGTCTCACGTTTGCCTTTTCCGTTAAGTCAAGGTTGACGCCGTTAGGGAGAGAGTGCCACGTGTCAGTTCCTCAATTTTTTAAATTTTTTTGTTTTATTTTATTTTTTAAAAATCAAAAAATTGCCACGTGTCAAACTGTTATCGTGTCACGTGGCAGTGACATGTGTCAGTATTATGCCAGATGTCATTTCCTTAGTCTCAATTTGGTCCCTTTATTTTAATTTGTCTCAATTTAGTCCCAATTTTTGTAAAAATTAGCAATTTTGTCTCTCTCCAAATTGAAATCAAATTTAATTTTATATAAATGTTATACAAATATTTTTATTAAATTTGATATTTTTATTATATATTTTTAACATAGCTAAGTTTATTTAAAATTATGTTTCACATTCAACTTTACTTAAAATTGTTTTTAAATTTTAAATTTATATGTGTTTTATTGTTACATGAACTAGTTAATTTATGAATTTTTTTCTATTAACATTATTTTCTATTAACAACTTTTAAACCATTTTAAATAAAGTTCAATGTAAAATATTAATTAAATGAACTTAATTTGGTTAAAAATATTTATTTGAAATATCAATTTTGATGGAAATATTTGTGTACATTTATATAGAAATTAAATTTGATTTCAATTTGGAGAGGGACAAAATTGCTAATTTTTACAAAAAATTGAGACTAAATTGAGACAAATTAAAACAAAAGGACCAAATTGAAACTAAGGAAATGACACCTGGCATAATACTGACACGTGTCACTATCACTACCACGTCACTCTGTCACTACCACGTGGCACGATGACAGCTTGACACGTGACATTTTTTTGATTTTTTTAAAAAAATTCAAAAAAAAAATTAAAAAAAAAAATTCAAAAAAAATAATAAAAAAATTCAAAAAATCAATGAACTAACACGTGACACTCCCTCTAACGGCATCAACCTTGACTTAACGGAAAAGACAAACATGAAAGGTTTTAACAAAAAAGAGGATTATTTTGAGACTTTTAAAAATTTAGGTATCATTTTGAAATTTTGACTCCAAAATGGGGACCAAAGGCATAATTAAACCTATTCTTAATAAAATTGACGTTTTTATTAAATATTTGTAGAAATATTTTTAAATAAGTTTTTTTTAGTTTTATTATTAAACAAAGTTAAACCCCAGACTTAATTTAAAAAATTAACAATTTTGTCATCATATATAAATACATCAAGTGTATCATATTATACAAACTTAGTAATGATTAAAAATCAAATAACTTGTCACACATAAGTTTAGGAACTAAATTTCAAGTTCAAAACAAAATCAAAGTATAATGTTTTGTGTAGAATTTAAAGTTAATTTAAAATATTTATAAAAATATTTAATAAAAACGTTAATTTTAGTAATATCACCATAAAATTTATAAAAAAGTAAATTTAGTGTCAATTTAAGGAAGGACAATATTACTTCATTTTTACAAAAATTGGGACTAAATTAAAACTAAAAACGGACCAAATTGAGTCACTTTGACACATGTCACAACTGTGAAGTGACACGTGTCAAAAATAAAAAATTAAAAAAAAATTAAAAAAAAATAAAACAAAAACCAAAAATTGACACGTGACATTGACTTTAACACTGTCTGGTCAAAGTTAACGGTCAGGGTCAAATTGAGTCATTTTTAAGAAAATAAGGACCAAATTGAGACAAAGAAAAATTTAAGGATCAAACTAAAATTTCATGACAAATAGAGGGACCAAAAGAGTAATTTAACCTTATATCTATATACATAGGCAAAACGATGTAAATGCAGGTATTGTAGCATATTCCAAACGGCGTCCCAGAAACTAAGTATTGATATATTATGAAAATATTATTGAGATATTACGTTGAGATATTATGATTAATTAGAAGATATATTTTTATCCTATTTATAAACATATAGACATATGAACATTATTTTATGGACATTTTTAAGAATGATATTTTGACTATGAGTATATATGTATATATCATTGACCTATGAATAAAATATATAATGAGTTTTCTTGCTCTAAATTTTATCACTAAACTTGTTCTTTATGAACTGAAAATCTAACACTGGAAGCACCTTATATATATAAACTGTTGTACACTACAAGCCCCTCTTGGTAGCAAATTTAAATGATTCTCGTTGGTTCAAAGAGTGATGGGATTGGCTAATAAAAATAACAAAACACAGCCAACAGAATTAGCATCAATTTAGCTACAATGGTTCTTTAGCTGGTGTACCTGGATCACGGGGATATTTCAATGGGGTAGGACGATCCTTTGAACATATGACAGCAGTTCGCTGACCATATGGGCTTTGCGATTCCACTGGAAATGATAACATCAGTGTAAAGTTACTTCTACAAGCTACTCATAATCCAGGTACGAGACAAATACACTGAAATGAAATGTAAACACTTCCGGTAGAATCAACGATACATGCACCCAAAGCAAAAGGTAAAAAGATCAATAATACAAGGGCATACCCACAATTGACTATTTCTGGAAATATGAAGAAAGACCATACCCTTAAGGCCATGTAGGTGAATCTCCTAATATACAATCTTTCTTTTACAATCTAATATGTAAATATTATGATTTTTAGGGGTCGTGTAATACGCACTTAGATAATGCGTTAGACCAGCTTTATATCTGGATTCTTGGTTGAATTATTTGGTCAACTATGGTGGGAATAGAGGAAAAGTTTTTCACCAAGAACTCCAGAAGACTATGAAAGAGATAATAACGAGAGGTGATAAAGAGAAGGAAACAAGACAGGAAAAGCTTCGAATGAGTTCTTAATAATACTGAAGAAAAATAACAAAACTCTTGGCAATCTAGGTGACAATCTGTAGAACCCACAAAAATATGCTTTAAAATCGTTTTTTGGTTTTATGGTTAGAGATACTAGAGTAATATGTATAAATCCTAACAAAAAAAGAATATTACACGGTATTGACTTCATGTAAAACATTGCCTTGGGTAACATGATATCATCCTCTATTAGTGACAAACAGTACAACATTTGGATAGAATAAAATATTTTTTCAAAAGTATCATTTACATGCAATTATATTTATATAATTTTATGGTAGACTTTTACAGAAATAAAAGGCGCAATCTCTATAGTCTACAAAAGCATTTAGGTCAGGCATTTTAGTCACGAGATTTTAAAAATTCTACGTTAATTTTTACCTTTCTAAAAAAACAACGCTTTTAAAAAATTAAGGGCCTGACACGTCCAAATCATGCAATCTTGAGAGAGCTAATTTAAGGATCTACTCAGACGTTTCGAAAGTCAAGAAAAAACATCATAATGGCGATGTACATTCAATTAAAAGAAACAAAACCTCATCAGGTTTGCATAGATATATGTCTTGACAAAATTATAATAAGAAATAATATAGTATCTAATTGCTACTAATAATTGATTTAAGGGGCTCGCAAAAGTCTTGAATCCTCATGATCGCCAAAGGTATGATGTTTTGGAATTTTCAAATGAACTACCCAAAATTTTAGCTGTTTGCATCTGCTTTACATCTATACAATTGCACCACCCAAAATTATCGTCGAGTTTTATAACAAATTGACTTATGCTTAAAGGAAAAATAAAAATTTAATGATAGTTTTTTGCAATGTTTTAACAGGGAATTATGGTTCCAATTTTATTAATTTGTATATTTTGTATTTAATAGCTTTCTTTTGTATAAAAGTTTATGAATTGTAAATTCTTGTCACCAGCTCTAAACTTGCAATTCTAGTACAACTTCTATGTGAAACAAAACTTTAATTGAGCATTTACTCTCTGACTCTAAAATAGAAAAGACAACGAGAAAAAATTGTTCAGATGCAAGGAAACAAAAACTAGAATTGCAGCAGACAAAAATATCAATCTTCAGCTCAAAATGACAAATGACGGCCCCTCAACATGAAGGTAAACAACAAAACCCACCTAGAAGAATTTTGGGTGTCTATGCCATGTGACAAGGGCCCATACGCTTCTAGCATTGTTGCTCCTCCCATATAATTAACTTCCTCTTCCTTAGAATTGTTAGCACAATGACCCTTAGGAAGATTCCCTCAACAAAAATCACATCAGAATTTGTTGCTATGAGTTGGAATCAACATGGACAACAAGTAGTTAAGGAGGAAGTTTGGTTAGAGGTTTGATTTACTGAGTCAAAATCCTATCTTATGCCAAGATAGCATCATATGTAGTAAGATCAAGCCCTCCCCTTTAAGTTGTACGTCTATTATGTTGGGCTTGATGGAATGTTGAGGCAAAGGTATCAATAATTCTGTTTTAGTGACTTGCTCAACATCTACAGTCATTATGGCTCCTCTTGTTGCTGCATCTAGTATCATCTTTGTTTCAAACCTCAAACCTATGCAAAATATACCTAGCTGAGACACATCTTCAAATCCATGACTTCCATGACTTGAGAATTTTTTTAAGCAAGGAAAACTGCTCTCAAGCTTCACAAAATGGTTCATCAATGCCTTTCCTAAAGGTAGAGATTTGTAATTTGACAGGGATGTATTTGGTAGGTGGAAAGAATCTCTTCAAGAATTTTTCTTCTACAACACTCCATAAGTTAAGACATAATTTGGATGAGATTGTAACCATGCTTTAGCTTTCTCAGTTAGAGAAAATAGAAAAAAATTGAAGAAAGACAACTTGTTCTCCTTGTGGAATTCTCGTGGTTCTACACAACTCTTAGAATGTCGACAAGTGTGTGTATGGATCCTCATAGTCCATTCCGATTGTTGAAAATCTCACATCGACTAGTCATAAGACCAATTTACAATATATAATTGGGTGCAAACCTAACCTTACAAGTCGGTTTTGTAGATTGAGTTAGGCTTAAAGTCAATTTCTTAACATGATATCAGAGTCATAAGTTAGAACTCATCCTAGCAAGATTTGTTGTTTGTTGGGTTTGTTGTTTCACCCTCTATTAGGTCACTATTGGACCATCCATTAATGTCTAGTCCCACACACGATATGTATATACCTCGGCGTGAGGAGTGTATGTTGGAAGTCCCACATCGACTAGTGATTAGGCCAACCCACAATATATAAGTGGATGCAAACTCTACCTTATAAGCTGATTTTGTGGGTTAAGTTAAGCTTAAAGTCAACTTCTTCACTGAGTCATGGATTAAAATCTATTCTACCAAAGTTTGATATTTGTTGGGTCTATTGTTCCATCCACTATACACTGTTCAACATGTATATGCCTTAAAGTGAGAGGGGTGTGTTGGAAGTCCCTCATCCACTAGTCTTTTGAATAGTAATGGAAGGGTCAAATGGAACAGATCAAAAAAGTCTGTGTAGCCATCAATTGAGTAGCCTGATGCGGAGGAGTATAGGGAGTAACCTGATGCGGAGGAGTATAGGGAGTAGCCAGATGTGGGCCTGCCCCACATGGCCCCGACTTAGACTATTTAAAGCATAAAGCTTATTGGGAGTCCACTTACTTTTTGACGCCATTCCATTTGACCCCTCCATTTCTATTCGGAGACTCCTCCTCGTTTTCATTGTACTATAGAATGATAGAAGATAGTTGTTCTCAAACACGCATCGGATCCAAAGAAGGATTACAGGACTCCTAAGAGAAAACTTACATGCCGGTTTTGTAAAGTTGAATTGGGCTTAAAATCTACTTCTTAACTCCGATAAATAGAGAACCATTGGTTAAGCTTAGGAAAGTTGGCTACATCTCCATTGTCTTTGTAGTGGGAAGAGCAACAATGTTAGAGAAGTGTTTAGGCCCTTTGTTGCATGGCATGATCACCCAGAGTTCTTCTAGGTGGGTTTTATTGTTGACCTGCATGTCCATGGTCCACCATTGGTTGTTTTTGAGTTTGAAGTTGATGTATTTGTCTGCTACAATTGTAGCTTCTAATTCCATGCTTTTGAATGATTTCTCCTGGTTGTCTATTCCAGTATCAAAGAGATAACGTTCACCTAGAGTTTTTTTCGCATACAAATTGTAGAACTGCACGGTTAGAAATGATAACAAGAATTTCTAAAGTTTACAGTCTATAAACATTTATACAGAACTGTTAAATTAAAAAGATACAAATTAACTAAAATTGGCATTATGATTTCCCAGCAACAATGCTAGAAAACTTGTCAGGGCCTAAGTACGCTTGCCAAGAAAAATGGCAATTTACCCCAAGTTCTCGTGAAGTTTTCTCCTCTACAAGTCACTGGAGCATCGGCAACCATGGCCACTCCACATTGACTTTAAGCTCCCTACCATTTTGTAGAATCATTACATGCTAAGCTCTAAAAGGAACTCAACTAAAAAGGGAGTTGGAAGGGGTATCAAATCCATAAATTTGGTGTTTGCCCCTTTAAGCTAGTTATTAAACTAATATATTTACGTGTTGGTTAGCAGCTTAGCGCTGTTGGACTAGGAAACTATCAATCTCTCTACTTTATTTCAGAACATAAATTCCCTATATACCAAGAATATAAACATGTTCGAAATTTTTTAACTCGACACAAGAATTTATATCGCAAGAGCGGAGTTTAAAGCCGTGTACCTGAGCAAACTTGCAATAGAGATGCACCCACCTTCTGGATGGCACTTTCAGCTTTCTTAATTTCATCCTATCCAAATTCATTATTCACAACTTCAGAAGTCCATGGCTAACAGAAAAGCCACAGAATAACTCAGCTTGATTTGTTATTTACATTATCAGCCAATCATGCATTGACAAATTACTAAAAGAATTTGACCAGCACAATCACTTGTCAGAGTCATTGCGATGAATGATTTAGTTGAATGTTTATCTAGGGAAAGAGGAATAAAAACAAACTAAATGGTCAATAGTCAAATCAAATTATTTAAGACGGTGAAAATAGCCTCCACGTTCTCTTTTTTTCAATAATCTATTCCAGCACCAGGCAAACTGTCTAGAAGAATTTGATAATTTTTTTTCGAAATATTAATAATAAAAAACTTTACGTAACTCCTACACTATTGGCCCGTATATATCCTCTAAGGGCATTATCAAATCAGCATTCACCCTAAAAATGAATTCAAACTAGAAAATGCATGTATATAATACTTGTTTGAGATGTGAACTCCTATATTTCAGCACAAGGTCCGTAAATTCTCCTTCAATATTAGCACTCAATTGTAATCCCCTGAGCAGGTGTAAGCTTCAATGCTTATGGACATTAATCATTATCAATACCAGTGACAGTAATATTAAATAAAGCAATCGACGAGGGTATATTAAATGCATTATGTATGAATTGGAAAAATAATTGTTTAATAGCTGTTACATATACCTCAGGATCATGACCCTTGGCAGCTATAAACAACCCACCAACACGAACCAAAGGAAGACAGTATTCAGCTGGAAATGCAAAATAGAAAGCAAACACTAAAGTAGTTACAGATCGCTAAGTGTCAATTCAACGAACTAAATTAGGAAGTGCTCAATTTACCTAATATTCTCATTTCTGCAACTGCCCTGGCCACTGCTACATCAAATTGCTCTCTGAAGCAAGGATTCTGCCCTAAATTCTGCCCTATGCACAGAACAAGACATATTTTCAGGCAGTAGAAGGTATACTAAGATTATCACAAGTTAGATGCCAAAAAGGGTCTGCAGAATCTAATTGTGAAGTCTGATTGTCTTGAAATAATTAGATTGGTGAATTCTGATTGAAACTTGGAATGTCGATTCTTTCAGCTATTGGATGAGAGTAGAAAATTGAGGGATACTTTTCAGAATTGTTTATTTGTGCATATTCAAAACCATTTCGCTGACTTCCTTGAGAAACATGTTTTATTGCTTACTAGAGAAAGTTGTCTTTTTATGTTATTCCTCATTGTGCACATTACTCCTTTATGGAAGATCATGATGTACTTAATCATACGATGGATAAATAAGTGTGGTTCTGGGGCTTTTGCCAGACCCTCAGCAAAAAAGAAATGTAATACTCTAAGGAAAACAATTAAAAATAGCATAAAAAGAAGCATTTAGACAAACAAAAAATTAGAAATATTCAGAGGGAATTAGTTATAAGAAGATCAGGAGTATATTTTACCTCTGCTCTTCCTCTTACAATTTTAACGTTTGAGGAACCGATAACACCAACAACGTGCTCCAAGAAGACGCATCTCTTGTTCATGGACTCCATCAGCGTTACATCCCACTCTATTCCATTGAATCACATATCACGACGAACTCCACTGAGCAATGACACAATCCAGATATTGAATACATCACGTAAGAACAAACCTGGGCGAGCTATGGCCAAAACTACTCCTGGAAGGCCAGCGCCACTTCCAACATCGACGAGACTCAACTTATCGCAAGAAGAGCCGCAGTGCGAGCGGTAACAATCGCTGAGCGGAGGCAAAATCGCGAGGGAGTCCTCCACGTGCCTTTCCATCACATCATTCACCTCTCTAACAGCAGTGAGATTCATGCGCTGAAATTGCAATTACGATGTGCAAGTGTTCAGGGAGAGTGTGAGTTGTGTTGTATACGAGTGAGAGATATTGAATACCTTGTTCCATTGAAGAAGAGTGTCGACGTAGAGATGAATCTGATGTTTCTGGTGGGAGGTTAGCGTTTCGAAGTGGGAGAGAGTGGCTACGGATTTGTTCTGACACAGTGCTGTTGTTATTTTGAATTTTTGTGTCGGAAGGTGTTTGAAGAAAGTCCACCGAGAAAACTGTAAGTTACTTCCCAGCAGCATTTCCTCCCGAGCGCTTTTCCCTTCCCGCACTTTACAATTTATGTTGCTAAGTTTTCTTGGGTTTACATTGAAGTTAAAAGCCCAAACCCAAACAAATTTCTACAAGTTCTATTTGCAGACTCTGTTTTCCTCTGCACCCCTTTATTGTTTATTTTTGTAAAGTGTTACTGTAAAATTACTCTTACTGGTTCAATTCAACAGACTTATAACATTGTCTTGTAGCAATGTTGGGTGTAACAATTGCTATGACTAGACTTGGGGCATTATGCAGTGGTACAATATCACGAGCCTCTTTCTCATAAAAAAACTATATGTTTATTTATAAGTGAAAAAATATTTTAAACTGTTATGCAATAATAAAGAATATATTTTATTAATTATATAAATTATAAATAGATTTTGAAACAGTTGTACAATAATGTAAATAAATGTTTTAATTTTTATATTTTATTTATTCTAAATAAAAAAACATAACTTAATAAATAAAGTGTTACTTAAACATAGAATATATGATTTTTTTGTAAGACTAGAAATTGAAAGAGATACTATGGACCAGGAGAGATAGATAGTAAAGATACTTAAATTGGAAATAAAAAATATGTGTATAAATATATGAGCCAATTAGGAACTCAAAATAAGAATCTTTAATATTAAAAATTATCTTGGATCATATTCAGGAGAAAAATTTTACGAAGATAGATCTTAAAAGTTATGAATTAGTTTATATTAAGTCTCATATTGTTGGAGTAAATGAAATGGTTCGCAAAATGTAAGAACAGATCTTCACGAAGAATTCCTAAATAATAACAATAAAGCAAAAAAATAAGACACATAGAAAAATAAAAACGTAACCTCTAGTATTAATCTTAATAAAAAGTCTGAACTACTATAAAAATCTAAATATGACAATAACATGAGATTAAATTACCTTTAAGGATAAAAACATGCCCTTGAATAAATAAAAAAATTAAGTGGAGGAACTTCGATAAAAATATTGAAACTTTTACTTGAAAAAGTTTCATATTTTAACTTGATGTTCAATTCTTTTCTCTAACAAAAAGGAGACAGTGGATGGGTGGTTAACAAAGTCAAGAAAAAACAAAAGTTAATTAACACAGATTAGATAAAGTGTAGGATTCATTCACTTAAAGTAAGAACTTATGTCATCCACTTAAAGTAAGGTAGACTGGGTTATTAAGGTTAATTTTGATTAGTGCAAATAATTATTAGTTTTCATCTTAATTAAGATAAATTCACCTATATTAGAACCAAAAAACAATTATGAACTATGAACAGTCTATAAGTGCACTGCTTAAGGAAAATAAGTAGATCGGAAAAGGAGACGAGTAGATGATCTACATTAAATATCTCTTTTGAAGTTTCATGTAAAACAATTAAGTATTTGATATGACAATTAATTAGTATTTCTTAAAATGTTATCTAATATTGTCGCTCAAGTTGTAAACACAAGATATAACAAAGAACACTGCCTTATCTAGTCAAAGAGCACAGGTCGAGTGAATTACAAAGCTTTCAATCAAGGGTACTATACTTATTCGGATTTATTAAAATTCAATATACACATGATAATAATCTTATTTTAATTATTCACAATTTTGTTACATCATATATGAGTTTATTATTTATAATAAATTGAAATAAACTAAGAAAACACAAAATTAAGATCACATCAAAATAAATATGCCAAAGTTAAATCTTTTCATAAAAAAGAAAAACTAAAACAGATTGTTGTTCAAGTTATAAGAATTAATGGATGTTGGAAGTCCTACATCGACTAAAGTAAGGTCATATCACAATATATAAGTAGGGTGCAAACCTCACCTTACAAGAGAGTTTTGTGGGTTGAGATTAAAGTCCACTTCTAACAATGAATGCCAAAAGTAAGCAAGAGAAATCAAGCTTTTGAAGATTCAAGCATGAAGAGAAATAATAATAAAATAAAATATGATTAAAAAAATTGTGGATATAATAAATAGGATAGTAAAATTTGTTGTTAAAATTTGATAGTAAATTAGAATTTGTATTATCAATGGATATGTTTATTGGTAATGTATTTGTTTGTCAACTTTTTTGTTGTTGATAAATTTGTTAGTAAAATAAGATTTTTCTATCAAATATGATGAAATTTGTTTATAGAAACAAAGGTGAAAAGAAGAATAGAAAAAGAAGAGAAGGATGAAAAAGAGGAGGAGGAGGTGAGCAACATGGTGATGGTGGTAATGGCAACGGTTGAGGCATGGTGGTAGTTGAGGTGGAGAAAGAGGAGAGGAGGAAGGAGAATAAAAGAATGAAGAAGATAAAAAGAGTGAGAAAGAAGAAGACACAATTAAGATATTTACTAACGAATTTTAGTTACGATAAAAATCTGTCAATAATTACTGACAGATAATAATCAATGAATATTTACTGATAATTTTGTTGTTGTCGATAATTATCAATAAATTTATTGACGACCGCTTTATCCACAAACTTTTAGTTGTAAATAATTTGTCGATGAACTTAAATTAGTGATAAATTTTTGCTATTAGCGATGATTTCTTTCCATCAATAATTATATATTTTTTTATAGTATCATCACTTATGTAACATAAAAATTTGAAGATGTTTTATAAAAGCATACTTATATCATGTTGTAAAAGCTAGGAAATATAATACTATTATTGCAAGCCATGAGTGACCTTAGATTGAACTTAAAGTATAACGAAATTTGACTAATTGGTTAAAAGTTCATATTGATACAAATTAATATAAAAATATTTGTATTTTCTTTTCTTATATGTATTTGATTTTTTAAATTCTTAAATTGTGATGTTTTTATTTTAGAAAATATTAGTTTAAAATATCATCATTTCATACAATTTTCTAGTGCTTACAAAGTTTTTTTAATAAATTTTTTTGAAAACATAATTTATCCACGTTAAAGTTTATCATTATATTCAATTTATTCTTTTTAAACAAGTCTTATCTCCTTCCCCACGGTGCTTTGCACCTTCTTTAGTATCTTTTCTCTTTAATGGTCATTCGATCTATCTTGCCTTCTTTATATCGTTATTTTTTTATATATATATTTTCTTCATTAGTGCTAATATAATTTTGTTAATTTTGATCTTTATTTTTATTGAAACCCAGATATTATAATGTTTATGGAACCTATATATTTTAGGAATGGCATGGGGTATCATTCCACAAGTTTTAGTATGTTCTATATAACGCGCTTGGAGATTTGAAAAAAAAAATATTACCGAAATAATTACATTTTGTATTTTTATTAGAATATCTCATATTTACGTAAGAGATGAGTTGAAAGAGATTGGTAGTCAATGAAAAATATTGAATTCACCATTGACAACCAACAAGTTTAGATGTCTACATATTTATGCAATGATATGTAAACATGTGAGAACCAACAATGATAGATCTAGCTAAAAAGGTTATAGGATAGTTGTCCTCACAAATATTTTATTTATTTTTAATTTATAATTATAAATCACCTTTATAATAAAAATTAATTAAAAGTAAATTTACAATGTGAGTTTTGAAACTTTTGGATATCCATGTATGTGGTGGAACCTATTTACTTTACTATTTTGGTCCCAATTTAACATATATTTCGGTATAAAATAAGCCGAATGTGTCAGAGAAGAATATGTAGGCTACTCCTCTAATGCTCAGTTAAGTCACTCCTATTGTGCTTTGATGCGTTTTTCAAGTTCTTCCATGATTCCTTCTTTGAAATGTTTCAAAAAGTGTATCAGATAACAGAACGAGAAAATCAAAATATGCAGTATTGAATGGTCAAACATACAAGAATCAAATTCATACTGAGGGTTATATCTACAATTTTTTTGAACGAATATACCATTGATCTAATAGGTGTTGGCATCAAGTAATTTAAAAAAATATATGTATTTCTTTCATAATGAATCTTCATGAATTTTTTTTTTCTTCTAAAAGATAAAGGTTTTTCACATATATATAACGTAAAATGTATCAATATCCTCAGCAAAAATCTGAAGACAAATATACTCTTCCTCGGTTACATTTCCTTTGAAATAAAAGAATTTTTTGATTTCTGCAGTTTACTTTTTGATGACCCGTAGTAGAAATGTTATAACCACACAAAGTCTTAGATCTTGAAAAATGAGAAGCATAGAAAGGAGTTTTCTGTTATCCCAATATCCATGAAATTATAGAGTCTTCTTCACTCTTGAGCAGTAAAAAACATGGAGTGGTTGCTTCTGCAGTGGCGGTCCAACTAATTAACCTTTGCATAAGAAATTAAGGACAAAGGGAACATGGCACACTGTGCACTTTATATCTTTAGGCTTAGACTATGTTTTGTGACAAAAAGATTTGAATCTCTGAAAAGAATTCCGCTTTTATTCTCGAGTTTTACTTTCCCACCAAACTAATTTGGTTTGCCACATTTTCCTCCATTCATGAGAGGGGAAAGTGGAAGAAAAGGCTGGCTAATGCGCGACTTTATCTGAGTCAAACATAAAGTCATAAGCGAAGGTTTAGATGGGTTATTTTCGAAAACTACTTTTCTCCTCTACATATGCTCAAAACAGCATCCAAACAAACACATTAGAGTTGATACAAGCATAATGGATGATGATGGGTCAAGCGAATTCACAGAAAAATAATTAAGAAATTAATCAAAGAGATTCTAGAAGTGGAGCAAGGGACATGAATTAGTTGTTACTTGGGGGAGGGGACCCAAAAAAGGAAATTAGATAGGATAGGTTTTGAGGTAAAAAAAAAACATAGGAGGAATTTGGAAGGGGCGTGCGGCAAAAAATGTTGAAAAAGCAAGAAAGGAAAGGACAATATAAAAACAAAAAGAATTATGTAAAAGATGTTTTACACACATATATATAAGACTGTGGAGTGGTGCGAGAATCAAGAAGTATCATGAGACCAGGTATATGGTACCGGACAAACATTCAAAATATGCTTATCTGGGAATCTTTTTCTCTATCTCTGTAAACAATGAATTATTGTTTCCAAGCTTCAGAATGCCGGGAGCATTATTGCCTTATGTGCACAGTAACTAACATTTTTGTCCCCATAACTTGGCTTTTGCACCAGAACAACCATTACATTCACAACACCACATATTCTATTTCTATGTTGTACTTAGTATCATGTCTTCCTCCTCTTAACATTTTTTTACACTTATATTCCCTCAAACCCTGCCACCCTCATTCTTTTCATGACTTTGTCATTCTTTATTCCCATGGCTGGTATATATGTCTCTCTGATCTGCCAAATTCCATCTTTAACTAAACCCTATAAAGCTCATCTCATAACCATTTCAATATATTCATCCACTTCATATACAGTCACAAACAGCCTTTTACTGCTTTTCAATTTAATAATTGTCCTCCATATTATAAACAATCTTAAACCCTCATCTCACTAGCTACCAGTCAACACAACCACATCCATGGAAATAATAATACTATTACAACCACCCAATACATTTTTCCATAATCATAATATTATAACATATAATTATAATTAATCTAATTTCTATAAAAAAAGTATATATATATATATATATATATATATATATATATATATATATATATATAAAAACAAAAAAAAAAAAAAAACATGAAATGGGGTCATGTTTCCTTTTCCTGGCGAACAAGAGCTGGAGGGCATAAAAAAGTTGGCACTACGGTTTTCCGTGATAATTGTTTTTCTTTCTTAGTTGCCACAATACAAAAAGGAGAGAGAATAGAGAGATATGAAGTAGTCTCTTTCTCTTTCTCTTTCTCAGAGGGATGGCACGAACTACCTTGGATTTTTCTTCAACCTTTCAACGCCCTCACCCAACAGCAATCATCATGCCCTCACCCTCCTTCCCCCTCTCTCTGACCCTCCATAACCATCATCATTACCCCCTCAACCCTTCCTTTATCAGAAACATCATCATCATCATCATCATCCACCAACCTTTTGCTCCTGATCATCACCACCTTCACCTTCACCTTCACCTTCACCATCACAAGCACCACACACAACAACAACAACACAATCAAGGAACATCCAAACATGCTGCTGCTTCGCTCACAAAACCCTACTTTCGCTCCTACCTAGCTTCAGCTTATATACATGTTGAGTCGTGAGAAGGGTCTAGCTTTTGCTGCCACGATCCAACCACTCACACTCCTGGGGAATCAAGCGTCTCGGTCCGATCCATTTACTGTTTTGCTTTCTCTTTAACTATATTAATTCCATGTTACTTGTTAAGTAGCTTTTTCTTTTCTTTTCTTTCCTTTCCTTTCCAATTTCATACCAATTTTTAGTTTGATTCGCAGAAGGATTCTGTTAGTTTGCTTTATCACCATCTTCCTTCTCTCCTCCTAAGTGTGCAAGTGTTCTTACTTATTGTTATTGATAAACTTTGTCTAGATCAAAATCAAAGGCTTGGGTACCATACACATGTTTCAACTTTTTCCCTTCCTAAAAGTGTTAGTGCAGAAACTCATATTGCTCTTCAGTAATATTTAATGATTCTTGCAAGTAATAATGATTAGTTTTCTTTCGTTCCGGCAATCATAGTTCTGAGAAGAGTCAATGAACTCTTTGCGACTTTGTCACTGTACCCATATTCTGGGTAAAATAATGATGCACCTATTTGCTGGGACTAGCTAGGGTTTCCCAGCAATATCCCTTTTAATTTACACAGTTTGTTTACTTCCTTTTGGTGTAGATTTGTAGTGATGATGTCTGGCAAAGAATATATATGGACACACAGATGCAAAAGTATGAATAAGAAATCAGAATTCCCGAATGAATTATAAGATGAAACTAGTGTTGCCGAATCAAGACTCAAGAACAAAAAGTCTAAATTCTTGACCAGAAATCCTTTTCCATTGAATTTTCTACATCTTGTACTTCTTGCTTTCAATGTTCCTTGTCCGTAACTCTATACACTCATCTCTAACTTTATCTAACCTTTAATTTTTCTCGGTTTTTGATGTGTTGCACGTCTAGTTGTAGCTAGCAATCACATCTTTCTTATGAACAACGAAATACAAATAAATAAATAAATGAATATATATGTGAAGAATTAAGGGAAATGCAATTCGTCTATGACGATACGAATGCTCGGAATGAGGAGAAGTCCTACGTCATCGTTAATTCAGAAAGAAAGCGTCTGAACTAAAGACGCGTTCCTTTGTTAGCTTCTGTTACGTTAGAAAATTCTTAATCGTAAATTAAAATGCTGTAAGTATCTCCTCGTTTCTTACTAAATAAATACTTATTAGAGAGAAAATAAAAAATTAAACGAAATTCTTCTTAATTAGGTTAAAAATATTAATTGCAAGCAAAGCAAAACACAACAATAATGGTGGCACCCATTATGATTGAATGAATCCTTCACACTGGCAGCTTCAAGGTTGCTCCATCGTCCATTTTTATTAGCTGGAGAGAAAATGATATTCCGGCCACCACACTCCGTCGCTTGTGAAGAAGAAATAGAATTACAATTTGTTATATATATATATATATAAATAACCTAGGAATGACGGATATTGACCAAGAATTTTGGAGGGGTCAAAGTAATATAATTCTTTGATCATCTGATTGGATCATTAATATAACGCTTTAAAGAATAAATCTTCTATAAAACAATTAAGAAATATAATTTAGTTTGTTTTCATCTTCACATATAATTTTCTCCAGTAAAAGTCAAAAAAATGGATCCATTTATAATTTTCTGTCAATTGGATTAGTGGATCATCTAATTCGAAATGATAACAAAATACATAGGTTATTAGAAGGAGATCTATGAAACATATACAATAAGTATACCATTTAATTGTCTTATTTCCTTTATGGGGAAATAAGACAATTAAAGAACCTCCGACTATTGACAAAACTACAACTGTTGTTAGTTTCTCTTTTATAACTTTTACAAAATAATCCATTATCTTATTGTTCATCGATATACTTTTCTTTTTAAATATATTAAAAAATAATTATCATAATCTAATAAAAAATTGAGAGATATAATTATTAGAAGAAAAATATATTATAATCAAGTTACAATTAAAAAACGGTTATAAAAATCACATAATACATTGTTTTTTGTTTCTATAATCATAAAAAAATTAGTATACAAAATACTCATGAGATAAAAAATAATTTTAATAACTATTAAACTAATATTATATGATCAAGTGAGACGAGAGGAAGTTACATTTTTTTCTTTGAGTAATGAAGGAAACAAATGAGAAATGAGAGCAAAAATAATTAGTATATGTTTAACTTCATTTCTTCTTCTTCTTAAAAAAAAACATGAGAATAAGAGATGAGTACAATTTTGTGAAAAATTAATAAGGAAATGAAAAAAGAAAATAAAAAATATCTTAATAAATGTTTAGTTTAATTACTCTTTTGGTTAGTGTTTCTATAAATATCAAGTTGGTCCCTAAGTTTTTTTTAGTTTCGATTTAGTTCCATTTTTTTAGTCACAATTTGATATTTTTAAATGAAATCAGAGACCAAAAGAGTAATTAAACCTAAATATTTTTATTTTTTATTTATTTGATTTTATGTTTTATTATTTATTAATATTAAATGTTGTATTTTATAAAAGAAATAAAAAAACCCAAGTTAATTTCTATCAATTTTTAAAATATACTATCTATAATTTTAATTCCAAATTTTTAAAAAAAATTAAAAAAATTTATAATTTAAAAATAAGGACAATTTAGTAATCTATTTTTTTCTAAAATAAGTCTAACTTATCTAATTATAATTTTAAATTACTTTTAAAATCAAAGACAATTTGATAATCTAGTTTTTCTTTGCTTTAAATATAGTTTTTAATCTATCAAATCCATCAAATCACTCACAAACTTTACTCTAAATCAACTCACTTTTATCTCTAAATCCCTTAAAATGAACAACACAAATTTCACCTTTCAATCCACTTTAATCCATCATCTCCCTCTCCATGAAAATCGATCTTGAAGGAGAGGTAGGGGAAGCAATAGAGAGATTCCTCTATTTTCCAATCCTTTTTTCTATGCCATGATTTGATACAGATATTAGGTAGGTTACGATTATGCTCTCAAGTTATTTTTCAGTTTAATTATGATAATAATGTAAACATATGACTTTTGAAATTATGTTTACAAAAATAATTAATACCGAAAATTTCAAAATTGTTATAAAAGAATGTTTAAAAAGTAATTGTTAATTAAACATTTTATTATTAAAAGTTTTTATAAATAATTTTTATTTAAAATATTTTATTTTAATTTATACACTTTAACGTTTTTTCTAAAATAAGTCTAACTTATCTAATTATAATTTTAAATTACTTTTAAAATCAAGGACGATCAGGTAATCTTGTTTTTCTTTACTTTAAACATAATTTTTAATGTATAAAATCCATCAAATTATTCACAAACTTTCACTTTTAAATCCCTTAAAGTGAACAACACAAATTTCACCTTCTAATTCACTTTAATCCATCATCTCCCTCTCTATCAAATCAATGTTGAGGGAGAGGTAGGAGAAGGAATAGAGAAATTGCTCTATTTTCCAATCCTTTTTAATTTATACCTAAATTTTCAAAATTATTATAAAAAAAGTTTAAAAAGTAGTTATTATTTATACATTATTTATTAATTTTTTTTATAAATATTTTTTAATTAAAATTTGTTATTTTAATTTATACATTTTAATATTTTTTCTACAATAAATCTAATTTATCTAATTATAATCTGAAATTACTTTTAAAATCAAGGACAATTTGATATTCTTATTTTTCTTTATATTAAACTTAATTTTTAATCTATCACATCCATCATATAATTCACTAACTTGACTCTAAATTCACTCACTTTCACCTGTAGTTCCCTTCAAGTGAACATGACAAACTTCACCTTCTAAACAATTTTAATCCATCTTATACGTCTCCCTAAAATCAACTTTTGAGGGAGATGGAGGGGAAGGAGGAGAGATTCCTCTATTTTTCAATCATCTCTACTATGTCATCATTTGAGGGGATATCAGGTAGATTACATTTATGTCCTTAGTTTATTTTTCAATTTAATTATAATAATAATGTAAAACTATTGGTTTTGAATTTATGTTTACAAAAATAATTAATACCAAAAGTTTCAAAATTGCTAAAAAAAGGGTTTAGGAAGTAATTATTAATTATAAATTTTTTTATTAAATTTTTTTATAAATATTTCTTTATTAAAATATGTTCGTTGAATTTATTCATGTTAATATTTTTTTTCTAAAATAAATCTAACTTATGTAACTATAATATTAAATTACTTTTAAAATCAAGAATAATTTGGTGATATGGTTTTTCTTTCTAATAAACTTAATTTTTAATCTACCATATCCATCAAATCACTCACAAACTTTACTCAAAATTCACTCACTTTCACCTTTAATCCCCTTACAGTGAACAACACAAACTTCACACTTTAATCCACTTTAATCTATTTTGTCGCCAAATCAATCTAGAGGGAGAGGGAGGGGAAGGAAGAGGTAGATTTCTCTATTTTCCAATCATCTATGCTCTGTCATGATTTTAGGGAGATATCAGGTAAATTACTTTTATGGCCTCAATTTATTTTTTGGTTTAATTATGATAATAATGTAAAAATATGGCGTGTGAAATTATGTTTACAAAAACAATTAATACCGAAAATTGCAAAATTGTTAGAAAAAAGGTTTAAAAAATAATTATTAATTATAGATTTTTTGATTAAATTTTTTTATAAATATTTTTTAATTAAAATGTTATTTTTATTTATACATTTCGATATTTTTTCTAAACTAAGTCTAACTTATCTAATTATAATTATAAATTACTTTTAAAATCAAGGACAATTTGTTCATCTAGTTTTTCTTTGCTTCATAGATAACTTTTAATCTATCAAATCCATAAAATCATTGACAAACTATTACAAACTTTACTCTAAATCAACTCACTTTCAATTCTAAAGCACTGAAATGAACAACACAAATTTCACCCTCTAATCTACTTTAATCCATCCTCTACCTCTTCATGAAATCAATCTTGAGTGAGAGGGAGGGGAAGGAAGAGAGATTCCTATATTTTCCAATCCTCTTTGCTATTCCATGATTTGAGAGAGATATCAGGTATATTACATTTATGCCTCCATGTTGTTTTTCAGTTTAATTATGATAATAATGTAGAAATATGACGTTTGAAATTATGTTTACAAAAATAATTCATACTGAAAATTTCAAAATTGTTACAAAAAGAGGTTTAAAAAGTAATTATTAATTATAAATTTTTTAATTAATCTTTTAAAATATTTTTTAATTAAAATGTTATTTTCATTTATAAATTTTAATATTTATTTCTAAAATAAATCTAATTTATCTAATTATAATTTTAAATTACTTTTAAAATCAAGGACGATTTGTTAATCTTGTTTTTCTTTACTTCAAACATAATTTTTAATCTATCAAATCCATCAAATTACTCACAAACTTTACTCTAAATATACTCACTTTCATGTTTAATCCTTCAAAGTGAACAACACAAACTTCACCCTCTAATCCACTTTAATTCATCCTCTACCTCTCCCTGAAATCAACCTTGAGGTAGAGGAAGATTCTCTATTTTTTAATCATCTCTGCTATGCCATCATTTGAGGGGATATTAAGTGGATTACGTTCATGTCATCATATTATTTTTCAATTTAATTACGATAATAATGTAAAAATATGGCTTTTGAATTTATGTTTACAAAAATAAATAATACGAAAAATTTCAAAATTGTTAGAAAAAAAAGTTTAAAAGGTAATTATTAATTATAATTTTTTCATTAAATTTGTTTACAATATTTCTTTATTAAAATATGTTATTTTAATTTATTGATATTAATATTTTTTCTAAAATAAATCTAACGTATGTAATTATAATATTAAATTACTTTTAAAATCAAGGACAATTTGGTAATGTGATTTTTCTTTCCAATAAACTTAAGTTTTAATACATCACATTCATCACATAACTCATGAACTTTCACAAACTTTACTCTAAATCCACTCACTCTCACCTCTAAATCCTTTAATGTGAACAAGACAAACTTGACCCTCTAATTCACTTTAATTCATCATCTCGCTCTCCTTAATTCAATATTGAGGGAGACGAAGGGGAAGGAAGATGGATATTTCTCGATTTTCCAATCCTCTCTACTCTGCTATGATTTTAAAGGGATATCAGGTGAATTACATTTATGCTCTCAGTTTATATTTCAGTTTAATTATGATAATAATGTAAAAATATGGCATTTGAAATAATGTTTAAAAAAATATTTAATATAGAAAAATTGAAAATGGTTAGAAAAAAGGCTTAAAAAGTAATTATAAATTATAGATTTTTTTTATTAAAATTTTTTAAATATTTTTTAATGAAATATGTTATTTTAATTTAGTATTTTTTTTACAAACATAATTAATAACGAAAATTTGAATATTGTCATAAAATAAGGTTTAAAAAGTAATTAATAATTATAAATTTTTTTATTACATTATTTTACAAATAATTTTTATTAAAATTTTAATTATACATTTTAATATTTTTTCTACAACAAATCAAACTTATATTATGATAAATTTTAATTATTTTTAAAATAAAGGACAATTTGGTAATCTTGTTTTTCCTTGATTTAAATATAATTTTTAATCTATCACATCCATCAAATCACTCACAAACTTTAACAAACTTTACACTAAATCCACACACTTTCACCTTTAACCCCCTTAAAGTGAACAACACAAACTTCAGAGTGTAATCAACTTGATGTCATCCTCTCCCTCTTCCTCTCCCTCTCCTTCCAACCAACTTTTTGAGTGAGAGAGGGGAAGGAAGAGGGAAATTCCTCTATTTTTCAATAATCTCTATTGTGTCATGGATTGAGGGTGATATCAAGATTACATGTCCGCAATTTATTTTTCAGCTTAATTATAAAAATGATGTAAAAATATGGCCTTTGAAATTATTTTTACAATAATAATTAATAACGAAAATTTGAAAACGGTTATAAAATAAGATTTAAAAAGTAGTTATTAATTATAAAATTTTTTATTACATTATTTTATAAATATTTTTTTATTAAATTATGTTATTTTCATTTATACATTTTAATATTTTTTCTAGAACAAATCAAACTTATATTATGATTATTTTTAATTATTTTTAAAATAAAGGAAAATTTGGTAATCATGTTTTTTCTTGACTTAAATATAATTTTTAATCTATCATATTCGTCAAATCACTCACAAACTTTAACAAACTTTATCCTAAATCCACCCACTCTCACCTTTAATCCACTTGAAGTAAACAACACAAATGTCACATTCTAATCCACTTGAATTTATCCTCTCCCTCTCCCTCTCTCTCCCATCAACCTTCCGAGAGAGGGGAAGGAAGAGGAAAATTCCTATATTTTTAAATCATCTCTATTATGCAATGGTTTGAGTGTGATATCAAGATTACCTTTATGTCCGCAATTTACTTTTCAACTTAATTATGAAAATAATGTAAAAATATGACTTTTGAAATTATTTTTACAAACATAATTAATAACGGAAATTTGAATATTGTCATAAAATAAGGTCTAAAAAGTAATTAATAATTATAAAATTTTTTATTACATTATTTTATAAATATTTTTTTTATTTAAATTTGTTATTTTCATTTATACATTTTAATATTTTTTTACAACAAATCAAACTTATATTATGATAATTTTTTAATATTTTTAAAATAAATGAAAATTTGGTAATCTTTTTTTTCTTGATTTAAATATAATTTTTAATCTATCACATCCCTCAAATCACTCACAACTTTAACAAACTTTACTCTAAATCCACACACTTTCACCTTTAATCCCCTTAAAGTGAATAACACAAACTTCACACTGTAATCAACTTTCTCCCTCTCCCTCTCCCTCCAACCAACTTTTTTAGTGAGACAGGGCAAGGAAGAGGGAAATTCCTCTATTCTTCAATCATCTCTATTATGCAATGGATTGACGGTGATATCAAGATTACATTTATGTCCGCAATTTATTTTTCAGCATAATTATAAAAATGATGTAAAAATATGGCTTTTGAAATTATTTTTACAAGAAGAATTAATAACAAAAATTTGAAAACTATTATAAAACAAGATTTAAAAAGTAATTATTAATTATAAAATGTTTTATTACATTATTTTATAATTTTTTTTATTAAAATATGTTATTTTCATTTATACATTTTAATATTTTTTCATTAACAAATCGAACTTATATTATGATAATTTTTAATTATTTTTAAAATAAAGGACAATATGATAATCTTGTTTTTTCTTGATTTAAATATAATTTTTAATCTATCATATCCATCAAATCACTCACAAACTATAATAAACTTTACTCATCCTATCCCTGTCCCTCTCCCTCAAACAACTTTTTGAGTGGGAGAGGGGAAGGAAGAGGAAAATTCCTCTATTTTTCAATTATCTCTGCTATGCCATGAATTAAGGGTGATATCAAGATTACATTTATGTCCACAATTTATTTTTTAGCTTAATTATGAAAATAATGTAAAAATATGGCTTTTGAAATTATTTTAAAAAAAATAATTAATAATGAAAATTTGAAAATTGTTATAAAATAAGGTTTGAAAAGTAATTATTAATTATAAATTTTTATTACATTATTTTATAAATATTTTTTATTAAAATATGTTATTTTCATTTATACATTTTAATATTTTTACTACAACAAATTGAACTTATATTATGATTATTTTTAATTATTTTTAAAATAATGGACAATTTGGTAATCTCGTTTTTCCTTGATTTAAATATAATTTTTAATCTATCACATCCATAAAATTAGTCAAAAACTTTAACAAACTTTACTCTAAATCCACCAACTTTCACCTTTAATCTACTTAAAGTGAACAACACAAACTTGACACTCTAATCCACTTGATTTCAACCTCTCCTTCTCCTTCCAATAAACCTTGAGGGAGGGAGAGGAGAAGGAAGATGAAAATTCCTATATTTTTAAATCATCTCTATTATGCCATGATGTGCAGGGTGATATCAAGATTACAATTATGTCTGCGATTTATTTTTCAGCTTAATTATTAAAATGATGTAAAAATATGGCTTTTGAAATTATTTTTACAAAAATAATTAATAAAGAAAATTTGAAAATAGTTGTAAAATAAGGTTTAAAATATTCTTGAAATTGTTTTTGCAAAATTTTACTCATATTGAGTTCTTCTCTAAAAGTTTTTAAATTCTTTTTCTCGAAACCTATTTTCTAAGTTTTCCTAATTTTTTTAAATTCTACATTTTCATTAACTTCTTGAATTACTTATTTTTACACTTTGTTTCATTTTCTTTTCTTAAACTTTTTGAATTCTTTTTTAAAGTTTTTATCAACTTCTTGATCCTTTTCAAATCCTTAATTATGTTCTTGAAATTGTTTTTGCAAAATTTTACTCATCATATTGACTTCTCTAAAAGTTTTTAAATTCTTTTTCTTGAAATCTATTTTCTCACTTTTCCTAATTTTCTTAAAATCTTCATTTTCATTAACTTCTTGAATTACTTATTTTTACACTTTCTTTACTTTTCTTTTCTTGAATTTTATTTTCTTAAAGTTTTTGAATTCTTTTTTAAAGTTTTTATCAACTTCTTGATCCTTTTCAAATCTTCAAGAACATAATTAAATATTTGAAAATGATCAAGAAGTTGTTAAAACTTTAAAAAAGAATTCAAAAAGTTTGAAGAAAATAAATTTCAAGAAAAGAAAAGTAAGGAAAGTGGAAAAATAAGTAATTGAAGAAGTTAATGAAAATGAAGAGTTTAAAAAAATTAGGAAAAGTGAGAAAATAAATTTCACGAAAAAGATTTTTAAAACTTTAAAAGAAGAACTCAATATGATGAGTAAAATTTTCCAAAAACAATTTCAAAAACATAATTAGAGATTTGAAAAGGATCAAGAAGTTGTTAAAAATTTTAAAAAAGAATTCAAAAAGTTTGAAGAAAATAAATTTCAAGAAAAGAAAAGTAAGGAAAGTGGAAAAATAATTAATTGAAGAAGTTAATGAAAATGAAGAGTTTAAAAAAATTAGGAAAAGTGAGAAAATAAATTTCACGAAAAAGATTTTGAAAACTTTAAAAGAAGAACTCAATATGATGAGTAAAATTTTCCAAAAACAATTTCAAAAACATAATTAAAGATTTGAAAAGGATCAAGAAGTTGTTAAAAATTTTAAAAAAGAATTAAAAAAGTTTTAAGAAAATAAATTTCAAGAAAAGAAAATTAAAGATAGTGTAAAAGTAAGTAATTGAAGAAGTTAATGAAAATGAAGAGTTTAAAAAAATTAGGAAAAGTGAGAAAATAGATTTCAAGAAAAAGATTTTAAAAACTTTAAAAGAAGAACTCAATATGATGAGTAAAATTTTGGAAAATTTCAAGAACATAATTAAAGATTTGAAAAGGATCAAGAAGTTGTTAAAAAGTTTAAAAAGGAAATAAAAAAGTTTTAAGAAAATAAATTTCAAGCAAAAAAAGTAAAGAAAGTGTAAAAGTAAGTAATTGAAGAAAATGAAGAGTTTAAAAAAATTAGGAAAAGTGAGAAAATAAATTTCAAGAAAAAGATTTTAAAAACTTTAAAAGAAGAACTTAATATGATGAGTAAAATTTTCCAAAAACAATTTCAAGAACATAATTAAAAATTTAAAAGGATCAAGAAGTTGATAAATACTTTAAAAAATAATTCAAAAACTTTTAAGAAAATAAAATTCAAGAAAAGAAAACTAAAGAAAGAGTAAAAGTAAGTAATCGAAGAAGTTAATCAAAATGAAGAATTTAAAAAAATTAGGAAAAGAGAGAAAATAGATTTCAAGAAAAAGATTTTAAAAACTTTAAAAGAAGAACTCAATATGATGAGTAAAATTTCGCAAAAACAATTTCAAGAATATAATTAAAAATTTAAAAGGATCAAGATGTTGATAAATAGTTTAAAAAAGAATTAAAAACTTTTAAGAAAATAAAATTCAAGAAAAGAAAAGTAAAGAAAGTGTAAAAGTAAGTAATTGAAGAAGTTAATGAAAATGAAAAGTTAAAAAAAATTAGGAAAAGGGAGAAAATAGATTTCAAGAAAAAGATTTTAAAAACTTTAACAGAAGAACTCAATATGATGAGTAAAATTTTCCAAAAAAAATTTCAAGAACATAATTAAAGATTTGAAAAGGATCAAGAAGTTGTTAAAAAGTTTAGAAAAAGATTTCAAAAAGTTTTAGGAAAATAAATTTCAAGAAAAGAAAAGTAAAGAAAGTGTAAAAGTAAGTAATTGAAGAAAATGAAGAGTTTAAAAAAATTTGAAAAAGTGAGAAAATAAATTTCAAGAAAAATATTTTAAAAACTTTAAAAGAAGAACTCAATACGATGAGTAAAATTTTCCAAAAAAAATTTCAAGAACATAATTAAAGATTTGAAAAGTTGAAAAGGATCAAGAAGTTGTTAAAAAGTTTAAAAAGGAAATAAAAAAGTTTTAAGAAAATAAATTTCAAGAAAAGAAAAGTAAAGAAAGTGTAAAAGTAAGTAATTGAAGAAAATGAAGAGTTTAAAAAAATTAGGAAAAGTGAGAAAATAGATTTCAAGAAAAAAAATTTAAAAACTTTAAAAGAAGAACTCAATATGATGAGTAAAATTTTTCAAACAAAATTTCAAAAACATAATTAAAGATTTAAAAAGAATCAACAAGTTCTTAAAAACTTTCAAAAAGAATTCAAAAAGTTTTAAGAAAATAAATTTCAAGAAAAGAAAAATAAGGAAATTGTAAAAATAAGGAATTGAAGAAGTTAATGAAAATGAAGAGTTTAAAAAAATTAGGAAAAGTGAAAAATAGATTTCAAGAAAAAGATTTTAAAAACTTTTAGAGAATAACTCAATATGATGTGTAAGATTTTCCAAAAACAATTTCAAGAACATAATTAAAGATTTGAAAATGATCAAAAAGTTGTTAAAAATTTTAAAAAAGAATTCAAAAAGTTTTAAGAAAATAAATTTCAAGAAAAGAAAAGTAAAGAAAGTGTAAAAGTAAGTAATTGAAGAAGTTGATGAAAATGAAGAGTTTAAAAAAACTTGGAAAAGTGAGAAAATAGATTTCAAGAAAAAGATTTTAAAAATTTTAAAAGAAGAACTCAATATGATGAGTAAAATTTTCCAAAAAAAATTTTAAGAACATAATTAAAGATTTGAATAGGATCAAGAAGTTGTTAAAAACTTTAAAAAGGAAATAAAAAAGTTTTAAGAAAATAAATTTCAAGAAAAGAAAAGTAAAGAAAGTGTAAAAGTAAGTAATTGAAGAAAATGAAAAGTTTAAAAAAATTTGGAAAAGTGAGAAAATAGATTTCAAGAAAAAGATTTTAAAAACTTTAAAAGAAGAACTCAATATGATGAGTAAAATTTTCCAAAAAAAAATTCAAGAACATAATTAAAGATTTGAAAAGGATCAAGAAGTTGTTAAAAAGTTTAAAAAAGATTTCAAAAAGTTTTAAGAAAATAAATTTCAAGAAAAGAAAAGTAAAGAAAGTGTAAAAGTAAGTAATTGAAGAAAATGAAGAGTTTAAAAAAATTTGAAAAAGTGAGAAAATAAATTTCAAGAAAAATATTTTAAAAACTTTAAAAGAAGAACTCAATACGATGAGTAAAATTTTCCAAAAAAAATTTCAAGAACATAATTAAAGATTTGAAAAGGATCAAGAAGTTGTTAAAAAGTTTAGAAAAAGATTTGAAAAAGTTTTAGGAAAATAAATTTCAAGAAAAGAAAAGTAGAGAAAGTGTAAAAGTAAGTAATTGAAGAAAATGAAGAGTTTAAAAAAATTTGGAAAAGTGAGAAAATAGATTTCAAGAAAAAGATTTTAAAAACTTTAAAAGAAGAACTCAATATGATGAGTAAAAT
>Ga0214542_1001168_pt1 | contig 53220 bp, 39 predicted proteins | sample CNSS1metaG_FD_160096 | JGI IMG/M metagenome (GOLD analysis project Ga0214542, IMG submission 160096) | Root nodule microbial communities from cowpea collected in UCLA plant growth center, Los Angeles, California, USA - CNSS1 | ecosystem: Host-associated > Plants > Roots > Nodule | place: USA... | reverse complement strand
TGTAAAATTCACATTTAAATTTAAAATATTTAATATTTTTATTGCATTTTAGATATTAAAATCTAAAATATTTTATATGTAAATGTTAATTTTACAAATATTAGTTTATTTTTCTAAAATATTTTGATTATTTAAAATATTTTTATATATCAATTTTAAAAATATTTTAGAATATAAATATTAGAAAAAAAATTAATAATTATATTCTTATAATATTTTAAATAATTATATTCTATTTTGCAATTAAATATAAGAATTTATTCAATTTATAATTAAATTTAATAATTTATAATTGAATTTAAAAAATAATAAATTCAAAGGTCAATTTTAGAAAAGATATTAATATAATTTGTATAAAAGATAATAAATTTAGTGTCAATTTGAAAGGGAAAAAATTGATTTATTTGAACAAAAATTGGAACTAAATTGAACAAAAAAAATAATACTACCACAAACTGACACGTGACACTAGCATTGACACGTGGCACAACTGTGACTTGACACGTGGACCATTTTTTTGAAATTAACAAAATTTTAAAAAAAATTAAAAAAAAAATTAAAAAAATCAGGAGCTGACACTTGGCATGTACTGTTAAAAAATGTTAACTATTTAGTTACTAAAAAAGACCAAATTGACCACAATTTAACGAAAATGAGAATCTAATTCAATATAAAATGAAAAAAAAAACCAAATTGAATAAAATTAAAAAAAAATAGAAAACAAATATATATTTAAGCCATATTATTATTAATTTTGTTTTAAGGTATAACAAGGTAAATTGAAGCCCAAAACAGGAGGCATTTTTTTTTGGCCCGGGCCTCGGGGATTAATAGGGCAAGGTCTCATTTTTGGCGGGAAGCAACGGCCTGCACGCTCTATGAGGCGCGCAACATCAGTTTTCCCGCGAAAAAAAGAAGTATATATAAGAATCCACCCTAATTATCATTTCCCCCATCACACATCACTGATTCTTCAGCACCATGGACAAATGCTCAGAAGTTGCATCTCCTTCTTGCAGAGGCAGATCGAAGAAATCCAATCTCCAAAGCTCTAAGGTCCAATCTCCAAGCCCCGTTCGCTTCAGCTCCCAGACGCCGGAGAAACTGCCGCAGCGGATCCGTAACCGCGGCGTCGCGCTCTCCATCGCTGACATAAGAAAAGTCGGCAAAGGTTTACAGGAAACGAACCGACGCGGTGAAGAGACATCGTCGCAGCAGAGCAAGAGTGTGAGGAGACAGATCTCACTGTGGCCTTCTTCTCCCAGCAAATCCAAGATTACTTATGATGAATCCTCCAAGCTTCCCGAAAAGTAATTCACATTTTTTATTTTTTAAAATCCAGGATACTATTTTAAATGTTTTGCTGATTTTAGTTGCGTTTTATGGTTGGTGTGTAGATATGGTATTTTGGATCAGTTCTTCGATCGTTTGGATACTTTGATTTCAATGTTCCGCCTCAAAGGGAAGACTCCATCCTTTACAGAGATCAGTTCTAGAATTGAATCTTTAACTGACAGGTGCCGATCAATTAGATTGTTTTTATATATTTTTTCATTTTCATTGTTTTTGATATTTTTTTTAAGCCTTGTATAAAATTATGAAATTGTATGTTTTAATTTGGTTAGGAGGTTTACTCATGGGCATCTAGCCCAATTGCAATATATCTTGCCTGAGGCTATTGTTCTTAAGAAGTTTCTTGTGCATGACGAACGGACTTGTTGTATGAAGCCGGATATTCATATTTCTTTAAACCCTGAAGGGGTAGAGTCTGATGTAAAAGGTCACCCTCAACGTAGGAGAGTATCGTTGAAGAAGTTGTTTCAGTCCCGACTAAGGGATTTTTTTGAATCTCATCCCGAGGTGAGTCACATAAAAAACATTTAGCTGCTTAATGAGATTTATAGCGAATCATTTTTTTCTGCATAGGATTAAATTGGATTAAATTTTGCCTTGAATTTTGTTTTTGCCAAACATTTCTCAGTGGTTGTCTGATTTTATTCATGATTGTGGTTATTTTGCAACATTATTTCAGGTGTGCATACTATGATAGTGTTGGTTTGAAATTTCTTTGTTTCTGGGGCCATGCCCCTGAGATGTTGTATGGACTTAAGTCTTGTCCTCTGTTCAGAATTCACAGTTTATATGATGAGTTTTAAAGAATCCAGTTATTTTTTATCACGAGAGCAATCATAATAATTACTTTTTAGTGAATCCCGCATATTGTTTTGTAATGAGCAATTACGACCTCAATCAGATCAAATGGATATTATTTGCTCTGAAGGATGCTTCTATGTGTAGGGTGATGAAATTCCTGAAGGAACATTGCCTGAGCCATTCAATCGCCCAAAGAAAGATAATATTTTGGACATGTTTGAAACTCGTCTCCCAACGAAAATGTCAACCTGCATGCGCTACAATGACATTGTCAATAATACCGAGCCTGCTGACATAGATGAAAAATCGTTAGTTACTTCATCAGCTGAGTTGCCTAATGAACATCTGACAGCACCTTCTCACATTGCTCCATCCTTTAGAGCTCGATTTTCTTTGAAATTTAAACTAAATGGAACAGATGAAGTACAACATAGTTCTCCATCAGTTTCATTACAACCTTCCCCATCCGATTTGGCTTCAGAAGCTGCTAGTAGTGTAAAGTGTTCAACAAGTTGTGAATCTCTGGATTCATCCAGCGCTCTCCGTTCTACTCCAAGCAAATCCATTGAGTACACAGGAAACAGAGATGGGTCTCTCACGAGCATTAGTGCCGTCTCAACTCCCACGAGAAAAACATTTGAGTACACAGAAAACAAAGATGGGTCTCTCACCAGCATTGATGCCGTCTCGACTCCAGCTAGAGAAATCAATGAATGCACAGTACACAAAGATTCTTCTCTCAAAAGCATTGATGCCATGTCAACTCCCGCTAAACTTGTTTCTACTCCAATTAGGTTGATGAGTGCCACACCTGCATTGTGTTCACCCAAAAGACATTATATGAGCCCAGATGACCACTCTATCAGTTCTTTGAACAAGTTAGCTAGGCGTCCACCTCGCTCAAGGTCATTGAAATTTGACACTCCAGTGAAGAACAAGGAGTCTATGAATGAAGACAATGACTGTGCCTTACCAATAGATGATGACGTTTTTGAAATCCTCCCTGGAAAACTTATCCAATCGGTATGCGCTACATATTCGTTATTTATTTATTTATTTAGGGATTGAAAATATTCCTATACTTGTTTGTATTTAGTCTTTTCTTCTCCGTTTTACTTATTGTCCCATGAAGAATAATTAAACTTCGGTATCTTTTTCACCAGTGAGTGGGTATAAATGATTTATGTTGGAAACTATTTGTTTGTCTACTTCATGAAACCTTTGCATGGGTGGGATCATCGTTAACTGTGACTCTTGCAGATTAGGGAAAAGGAAAGAATAGCGATGGAGGAAAGACACCCGGCTATCACTCAAGCAAAGAAAAGGAAAAAAATAATAGCAAGCCTCCCTAAGCTGTTTGATATGATTCGCCTCTTACTTCGACAGCGTAATAGTATGACGAAAGTGGAGCTTGTAAGCAAGATAATCTCAAGCCACAGCGATATTGTTGATAGAAGTAAGGCACTGTTTTATGTGAAAGTAATTTACTATTTTATAGTTTTTCTGTGTACTAATCATGTGTAGTTTGTATTCGTAGGTGAAGTTGAAGAGCAGCTAAGCTTGTTGCAAGAACTAGCACCGGAATGGATTTCTGAGAAGCAAGTCTCTAGTGGGGATTTTCTATTATTGTAAGTTCCTTTGGTTTTAGCGCGTTCTTTATCTTATATTTACTATTTGAACCCTGTACCTTACTTTTTTCTTCTTGTTTTGACTTTATGGCATGTATTTTTGGTAGCATAAACAAAATGTTGAGCCCCGAAACCATTCGAGCATCTCTTGAAGAAGCAACGTAGTAAGCAAATGTTATCCTGAAGTCCTTGGGCTGCTCGTTAATGCGCAATATATTTTGTTTTGAGCAGCTTGTAACTTGTAGCTGTCCATCCAGTCTATAGTCTGTCAGATTAGGCTGTGCTTTGTAAATGGTTGAGTATCCAAAATAGCCAGATTATTGTTGACTGATTATTATACAGGATATTGTGCATCCTAATTTAAGGTGTTAAATATGCTGTATTTATGTCATTTTATTTATTTAATTCGAATTGAAGTAACTAGAGTAATATTTGGTTCAGTGTTGAAAGAAATTTGTTTTATAATTTTTAAAACGTTATTTTTGTTTTCGTTTTTAAATTTTGGTACAAATTTTGGATAGTTATCCTTTAAATGAATTTTGATTGAATGAAATACTTAGATAAATTAAATCAAAAACTAAAAGAAAGAAAAGCTAATCAGAGATAATTATACTGGACAGATGAAATTCTTGGGAGGCTCATGTTGATATTTTTTCAGTCTATACCTTTTATAAAGCATACACGTGGTATATTACAATTAAAAGTATATGATATTAATATATTATGTTGTATTTAAGAAATGAACACCAAAGTGAAATACTCAATATGAAAGCTCAAAACTGTCTATAGGTTGGAAGCATTTTGTAGTTGAATAATAGAAATTTAATTTACCACTTCGTCTGTAGGCCATATTTCTTCCCAAAGTTACATTTAATAATGAGTAACCGATCGTGCCGTCTAATTATGCTTTTGGTGTTGTGTAGTCAACCAACAACTCGTAATCGTTGAGAAAAAAAACATGTTATTGTTAGTGCAATTAGTTTTGGGCAATGTTTGGATCATGCGTCCTTTAATTGGTGTCCAGTGAAACGTTCCTCTGCGGTACCTCTTGCTGGGCTGAAATCTTTATTTGTGTCCTACATTCTCTCTGCTCAACATCTGTTGCTAAAGATTCCTGTGAGTTGTAATCTCGATCACCTTCTTTTCCCCATAACAGCAAGTATAGACCAATTATCACAAACACTACTCCCAATAAACTGAAACAGTCGAACACAATTAAAAACTGTTGAAACAAACACATATTTTGTGTTTGAACAGTGAAATCTGAAATGTTCTCTACCTGCCTGTGTGGAGTTGTTCACCAAAAAGAAAATATGCTAAGATAGCCACAAGAATTGTTCCAAGGGGATTAAACATGCTGACAAAGACGGGCCCTTTTTGTTCTGCAGTCCAGAATTGGATGAATATAACTAAACCACCACATATAGCTCCCTGCCATAACTCACGTGTGATTATGTTAGAATTGTTTTAATGTTTTTTACTTTCAGCCTCTTAATGTTTTTTACTTACAGCATAAAAAACGCAACAGAGTTCCACAGTGGATGTAATGAGCCATGCTCTAGGCTTGTGTTCCACGAGCACAGCAAAGATGGCGGACTGTGCTGCACCCACGCAATTTATCCAAACTGTTAGTGACAGTTGTGCTTGATATTTCTTCGCTATCACTGCCTAAAAGTCAAGCAAAAACATTTCAAAATCTTTCTGGAGCTATGAATATATAAACTGAGCATTCATAAATAAATATACCTGTAGTATGAACCACAAAGACCATGATATGCAACTTGCACCAGCCAAAAGTGATCCTTTAATCCAGTTATTATGAACAAAATTGCCTCTCACGTGGAACGGAGCACCCCTTAAGCTTTCAATCGTATGCCCTTTATACAAAGTCATTATCAATGCACCAATCAAAGATAACACGGTTCCAAAAACTTTAGCCACTCCACGACCCTTCTTAACATCCACAACCTCTAATCTATTTACAACAATCATGAAACCAACAGTCAAAATAGTCACAACACAACAACAATATTACTAATCTTTCAAAATATTAACTTCTTCTACTCACCTCAGTGCAACTGCCAGTATAAAAGTAAGGGATGAGATTGTGTTAGTCATGGATGCATCAAAGGAAGGAGTCGTATATTTCAAGCTTGCGAAAAACATGTTCAGGGTAAGACTCGTCCTGTTTTTCACAATTAAGGAAAACAAACATAAATGTAACTTTCTTCCTCAACTGGTATATCGTGTATTTCTGTGAAAGAAAAAACGTCACTTGAGAACAGTACCCGAAGAGGGAAAGAAAAAATAACTCAATGAACATTCTTATAGTTAACTTTGGCCATAATTTTCTGCAAAGAAAAAAAAAAGTTAGATAAGAATGACAGTGAACACTTGAAGATGAAAATGTGAAATCAGACGTTTGCTCTTTTAATCAACATACAATGTCATAGGTCTAACATGTTTGCTTCTACAATTGTGCCTAAACATAACTTGCTAGTTGCTACAATGGAATAAAGTATAAACTATGAACTAACATTATTCTCACAAACTTTTATATGGGATGTACCTTTCACGAACATAAGCAAAAGGAAGCACAGCTATGCCCCCAATAACATGCCTATAGGTAACAAAGACATGAGGGTTCATCCCTTTGCTTAATGAAGCCTCTACTAGAAAATAGAGAAACGAAAGAAGCATCTGAATGAGTAACATGAGAAGATGAGGCCTGAATTTCACATACATCCCCCCAGATGCAACTTCATCGTTAGACATGGCTTAAGAATGTTGCACTAAACTTAGGTCTCCCTGATTATTTGTGAACTTGGGATGCAAACATTTACACTTATTTATACACATGCAACATCTTTTCTCATGTTATTCTTTCATACTTGCCTCAACTTTAAACTGACCTGGAAAGTTGATGGCTGATTTGATCACATATCACAGATACGCATAAATATATAGTCATCACAGAAAGTAATTAGTCGTCACCATTGTTTTAAATTGCTCTTTACATCCACATTTTCGCTGTGATCGCATCAATTGTATTTCTATTTCTTTATTTGTTTGCAATTTTCCACAGTATCAAACATTGCAACATAACCTCTGCCACAACACTAATTTAAAACACTCGTGCCAAATCTTTCACCTACTTCTATATAGATCCACTAAGAGTAAGTCTTCTCTTGATAAACAAATTGCCATAAAAACACCTAATTAGAAATTAAACTGCTTTGTCTTTCAAAACGTTTTAACTTACTTTTAAGTATATCATATTATTCCAGAACTAATTCTTAAGGACTTTAGAGAGCAAAAGAAGCATAGTTTAGAACTGTTACTAGTAACTAGTAGGATTAAGAAGTTGTACACTTTGTAATTAGTGCCTCCTTTTCTGTTTTTTTGTTTTTCAATTTCCAATTTCCCCATCCTTTTTCTTGGTTCAAGGCTGTCATGAAATGAGTTTTCATTATACGGTTAAGGTTAAAGAATAAACATTAAACCTAACTCAATTCTACAAAATCAGTTTATGAGGTGAGATTAGTCGATATGAATCTCCACTACATCCTCTCTCGTCGAGGATATAAACTTTGAACATGAGACTAGATATATATGATGGTCTGATAGTGTCTCGGTAGAAGTGGAACAACTAAGATAAACTCTAATATTACTCTAATGAATTATTTTATTTCTTTATATCTTAATATATACAATTACATACAACAAATTGAACATCTTAAGGAGATGTAATTTATTTCTAGTGTATCAAATGCATTACTAGTTTACTACTACTTATTGAGGCATATTTTTTGTCTTTTATGTGAAGTGAAAAATATTCTATGTCTGAGGTATATAGTGGAGGTAGAGGAACCTGTGATTAAGAAAAGCAGATTCAAGGTGTTTTGAAGTTTCCGAGTGGCAAATGTCAGATATGCATTGGTATAAGTTAAAACTAAGGCCGTTGAATGATGTGTCTCCAATATGCAAAGTAATGCAAAAGATTTTATTCCATGGTATGAACATAGCCTTTTCCATTTCTTGGAAATTGTTATTTCTTCTTGGTTGGAATATCTAGGCTAGAGAACTAAGATGGAAAACAGATTCTTTGAGTAGTACATCATTGCTTCTAACCATATTTTCAACATTTTTATTCAAATATCTAGAGGCCAAAAATTCATCTCTGCGATTTCTAACCTCTGCTCATTCTCCTTTGCTTTTCATTTCTTCTCTCTTCCCTTATTCTTTTTGTTCCCAACTCTGCATTGTTTCCTTTTGTATCACTAGATTCTCTGGAATATGTTCCTATTTCTCCTGCAGTTGCAACATTTCCTGGTTCATCTAAAAATTGTATACCATTAAGTGAAATCCGTGTTTCTAAAATGTACTTGAAATGAGAGGCACCAAAATCCACCTAACCAAAAGGAAATGATTAAATATTATTACTATTTTTATTAGTATATGGATGGTCAGTTTATGAAAGATAAATTCAGGAACATAAATTATATCACAACTTTCTTTGTTCCATTAAGTTGACCTCACTTTCTCACCTTGTGCTAATGGATGTTTGCACCATCCAGCTGTTAAATATCTCTTTCTTCTGTAAAAAAAAAAACACAAGTCTCTTTCATCCTCAAAAGTTTTTATTCTCATCTCTGTTTTAGTTAGATACCTCAGCAGAACAATTTAGTGCGTGCTAACAACATAATTTGAGAAAACAATCACTTAGCTTTTGCAATTTCCCGTGAGAACTTTTGAAAAAACTGGCTTTTTTTTTCACCTTTAATCATTCCCCAACAACAAAATTAATCAAATGGCATTCCCTGATGAAAATCGAGTAATTTGAGTTTTTCTATTGCCTTGATTGAAATTGGATTACATGTCTCTACTCACACTAAATACTGTTATTCCAGTTGGTTGGTTGGATTTTGATAAATGATTGATAAAACATTAATTATCTATAAAATTCAATTAATGAATTTAATATATTTTTTTAATAAATAGATTGGACGTATTTTCTTATGGATGAATCAAATGGTTATACAAATGAATAGTTTTGTCGTCCTTAAATGAAACTTTAAAAATAATTTTTCAGAATTAATTTAAGAGAATTATACATTTTTAAAATTAATAATGAAGCTAATTATTTAAACCATTCTCAATACACTGTTACTGTCGAGTAGTTTTTATTTTATTTTTTATTTTAGGTTTGAAAGTTTTGCTGTACTAAACTAACAGTTACTTACTACATTAGAATTATGCAACAATGTACTTGACTTTATCAAAATGTGGTCTTATTTCAATTGCATGTTTTCTCTTAAAACCTCTTCTTAATAATAATATTAATAATAATAATAATAATAATAATAATAATAATAATAACAATAATAATAATAATTAATTAAAAAATAGTAACATACAAAGTTGACTTGAAACATTTGCTTTGACCTATAAGACTATTAAGGAACGGCAATGCTAATGACACCCCTTACTTAATCATATCCTCTCATTTCCACTTTTTCTTTTTGGTCAGTTTCTATTTTATTCCTCTTTATCTACACACTCCACTCCCTTCCTCATTCGGGGAAATTTCTTTTAGCGCTACCATTCCTTCTTCCTGCACCCCTTAGTGTTTGGAAAAGTCCCCATTTTCATGGATAAAAAACACTTCAAATTACATGACCTAAAAATCCTTTTTAAATTCTACAATTAAAAACTCAAATTTAAAAATAAAATAAAATATTTTGGATTATATAATTTAAAAACGTATTTCAAAATGTATAATACTCTATTTTATACTATACAATTTAGAAATAAAAAATATATTTTGTATTACACAATATAGAAACATATTCGAGACTCAATAATCCATAATAGAACTTTTATTATGTATTTCAGAAATACATTTTAAATTGATACTATAGTAGAATATTTGATGTAAATGACATCGACGCCGACTCGACTGAAAAATTTTAAATTAATTTTTTGGATTACATCAGTTATGTTAACAATTTTATTACAACTATATTAGTATTTTTAGGTTAAATTGTTGATACTTATTTTATTTATTATTTAGATTTGGATAATGTTAATATTTTTGATTTGTATTTTAATTTGTTTATAATTAACTTGGATTTGGATTAAGTGAAATGTTATTTATTGATATTGATGAAATTGCATGAGAATTGACAGAAAATGTAAAAAAAGTTGGAAATAAAAAAAATATAGTTTTTAATATTATATATAGATTTTTTTATATAATTTACATACAGCTGTATATAATATACAAATATATATCATAATTAATTATTTACAATTTTTTTGTATACGAAATATTCTGTATATAATTAATTGAGAATTACATACATATTCTGATATCTAAAAAAAAATTATATGCAAAGTTACATACAATTTTTTTTCATATATAAGTTTATTGGCGCCTCATTTAGATATATATTTATTTTCATACATAATCTGTGTATAATATCTAATTACATATTTGTGTATTACCTACAAATTTTGTCAATAGATAAAATCAATTTTTTTAATGAGATGGTACAATTCATAGTATATGTTTTAATTATATAATTAATAATATATTTTTAAAATGTGTAATTTGAAAATAAATTTAAGATAGAATCTGAAATATATTTTTAAATTACATTTTTTAAAAAAAATACAGTTTAGATTATGTAATTCATAAATCTAGAACATATTTCTGAATCAATGAATTGTTTCAAATTATGTAATATATTTCCAATTTACAAAATCTAAAACATATTGGGATAAAGAAATATGGTTTAGATTATGCCCCAAAACAAATGTTTATAAGTATAAAGCATAGACATTTTCAACTTTTTCAACATAAAAGCATAGGAAGTAATTATGCAGTGTAAAAATGCAATTATCCTCTCCGTAAGTATTTTTATTTTCCTTTACAAAAGCTATTTTCCTCCGGTTTTCATAAATCTACTTCTTTGTTTTTTTCTTTTCATGTACAGAGTCCAAATCCTATATTTGCGGTTAGTGCTTACAAAAGTTTTGGTGCGCAATGCGGAAGCTTTATTCCTATTTACATGATTACATAGGGCAAAGAATGTTGAACAGAGTAAACTCTAACGACAGAAGCAGAAATTCATGCTTCCACTGAATATTAACGTAGTGACAACTATTGTTTCAGAGATTCAACTAACTACAACACCAAACACTTCACAAACCCGAATTGTTATGCTGTTATAATTAGGTCTTCACTTCCAATTACCCTCCACCAACAAGGAATAAAGGACTAAGTATATATCAAACTATTTCTCACTAAAAACTTACATCACTAGGGTTTCTACACAACATTGTTGCATTTCTAAAGGAAATCTAATTGTGAAAAGCCCACTTTTAGCTTATATGTTGCCTTTCACTCCCTTTCTATTTTGTGTTGCGTGCATTTCAAATTTTCCCTTGACTTCTTTTGGATTAAGTAATTACGTGGACTTATACTTGACTTTTGAGATGTGAGTATTGACTTTATTATAGACAAGCTTTTTTAGCAGTTGTTGGTGGACCTGTATAGTGATAAAGAGGGGTACATATAGAGATGACAACGGGTCGAGTCGGGTACGGATAGTACTTATCCGCTACCCAATCCACAAAAACAAATTGTACCCGTTACTTGCCTTGTTATTCGTTGGATATCCGTATAAAAAATATCTACAAATATTTTTCAATCTACAAGTATCCATTGGATACCCACCAATATTTTAAAAAAATTAGGTATAATTACTGATTTGGTGCTCCAACTTTTTCGTTAAGTTCAATTTGGTACCCAAACTTTTGGTTTGTTCAATTTAGTACCCCAATTTTCTAAAGAGATTCAATTTGGTCCTCTCCATTAAGCTGGAGTTACACCGTGTCCGTACAGGACACGTGTCAAGCCATGAAATTTTTAATTTTTTTAATTTTTTTTTAAAAAATATTTTAAGTTTTTTTTTTCAAAAAATTTAAAAACTGCCACGTGTCAATTTATCATCGTGCCACGTGGCAGCTTACAATCATGACATGTGGCAGTGGTAATAATTGTTTTCAATTTAGTACCCAATTTAAATTTTTGGTTTAATTTAGTACCCCAATTTTTTAAAATATCCAATTCCTCTCCAATTTGAGACTAAATTAGTAAATAAGCTTAATTACAACCTATATATACATGTTACAATAATTTTTTCTAATATATACATCAAATCATTTCACCTAAATACTTAAATTATTTTATTTTTTTACATTTTAACCTTTGTAGTTTTTTACATATGAAATTTTTTACACTTGTAAAAATTAAAATAATTTGAATATTTAGGTGTAGTGATTTGATGTATAAATTCAAAACAATTATTTTAACATGTATATAGAAGTTATAATTAAACTTAGTTACTAATTTGGTCTCAAATTGGAAAGGAAAAAATAGGATCATTTTAAAAAATTGGGGTACTAAATCGAACCAAAAATTTAAATTGGGGTACTAAATTGAAAACAACTATTACCACTACCACGTGTCATGATTGTAAGCTGCCACGTGGCACTGATAAACTGACACGTGGCAGTTTTAAAATTTTTTGAAAATTAATATTTTAACAAAAATTATTTTTTTAAAACAAAAATTATTTTTTTAAAAAAAAATTAAAAAAATTTAAAAAATTTAAAAAATTAAAAATTTCATGGCTTGACACGTGTCCTGTACGGACACAATGTTAACTCCAACTTAACAGAGAGGACCAAATTGAATCTCTTTAGATAATTGGGGTACTAAATTGAACAAACCCAAAGTATGGGTACCAAATTGAACTTAACCAAAAAGTTTGGGTACCAAATAAGTAATTATACCTTAAATCTATTATGTGTAAGTGGTTTAGTGAATAAATTTGCCAATTGATTTTCAGTTTTCACAAACATGATTTCAATATCACCTTTTTGAATATGATCTCTTATGAAATGATGCCTGATTTCAATGTGTTTAGTTTTAGAATGCTGGATTGGATTCTTCGTTAGGTTGATTGCACTTGTATTATCACAATAAAGAGGTACCTTCTCTAGCTTGACACCATAATCCATAAGTTGATGCTTCAACCATATGCTTTGAGCACATGCATGTCCAACTGCTATGTACTCAGCCTCAGCTGTAAAGAGTGTTACACATGCTTACTTCTTGCTATTCCATGAGATTAGGCTTGATCCAAGTAGATGGCATGTACCACTTGTGCTTTTCCTATCCAATTTGCACCCTACATAGTCAGAATCTGAAAAACCACTAAGAACAATGTTAGATTCATTAGGATACCATAATCCAAAATTAGTTGTCTCTTTCAGATACTTGAGAATTCGTTTTGTAGCTTTGAAGTGCGATTCCTTTGGATTGGATTGAAACCTTGCACACAAGCAAACACCAAACTGTATATCCGGTCTACTAGCAGTTAAATGTAGCAAGGAACCAATTAACCCTCTATATTTGGTTGAATCAACTTGGTTTCCAGCCTCATGTGCATCCATAAGGTAGTTTGTAGCAATTGGAGTGGCAGCCTCTTTGCAATCCTCTATTTTGAACTTTTTCAGTAGATCAAAACAGTATTTTGACTGGCTTAAAAATGTTCCATGCTTGAGTTGCTTCACTTACAACCTTAGAAAGTAGGTTAGCTCACCCATCATAGACATCTCAAATTCTCCTTGTATATATGCAACAAACTCTTCACATATGGAGTTATTATTTGATCCAAAGATTATATCATCTACATATACTTGAACAAGTATTATCAACAACACCTCTAGCATATCCTTTAGATAAAAGAAAGTTTCTTAACCTCTCATACCACTGTCGTGGTGCTTGCTTCAAACCATATAAAGGCTTTTTTCAATTTGAACACATGATTAGGATAGAGGTGATCTTCAAAGCCAGGTGGTTGTGATACATTCACTTCTTCATTCAAGAAACCATTCAAGAATGCACTTTTCACATCCATTTGAGAAAGTTTGAAATTACACATGCATGCATATGCTAACAATAACGTCACAGCTTCTAGCCTAGCCACATGTGCATATGTTTCATCAAAATCAATGCCTTCCTCTTGATTATAACCTTTAGCAACTAGCCTTATTTCTAACTATATTACCATTTTCATCCATTTTATTCCTAAACACCTATTTTGTACCAATCACATTCATTGCATCAGTTTTAGGAACAAGAAACCATACATCATTCCTAGTGAATTGATTAAGTTCATCTTGCATAGCAACAACCCAATTACTATCACACAATGCATCATTCACATTCTTAGGTTCAATTTGATAAACAAATGCAACATGTTGAAAGAATGCAAGCTTGTGTCTAGTGGATACTCTCTGTTCTATGTCACCAATTATGTTGCCCTTTGATAATCCCCTGGGTTCAATCCACTCTTTGGGTAAGTTGTTGTCTGTAGCTTTTTTAGTCGACTGAATTTCCTTTTCAACTGACTGATTTCCTGCAGCAGATTCCAATTTTGCAGCATATTTCTTTTCCAGTGTTGTTTCTTCTTCATCTGCAATCTTAGGCACATGATCTTGCAATTTTGGGTCAGTTTCATCAAATATAACATGCATAGACTCTTCAACAGTCATCAATATCTAATTATAGATTCTATATGCATGACTTTGTGTAGCATAGCCTAGAAAAACACCTTCATCCGTTTTTGCATCAAATTTGCCAAGACTTTCTTTGCCATTGTTTAAGATGAAACACTTACATCTAAATACTTTTAGGTGACTTAAAAGAGGCCTCCTCCCTTTAAAAAGTTCATAGGGTGTTTTCTTCAAAATTGGCCTAATCAACTCTCTATTTAAAATATAGCAAGCAGTGTTGACTGCATCAGTCCAAAAATACTTAGGTAGTGAATTCTCATTTAACATAGTTCTAACTAGTTCCTCAAGTGACCTGTTTTTCCTTTCAACAACATCATTTTGTTGTGGGGTTCTTGGTGCAGAAAAATTATGTTTAATGCCATGCTTTTCACAAAAGTGTTCAAACCTTTCATTTTGAAATTCCCCACCATGGTCACTTCGAATAGACACTATCTTGGAACTCTTTTCATTTTCAAGCATCTTGGCAAGTCTTTTAAAAGCATGAAAAGTGTCATTTTTGACAGCTAAGAACAAAGTCCATGTGTACCTAGAGAAGTCATCTACTATGACTAATGCATAAAGATTGCCACTAAGGCTCATGGTTCGAGATAGACCAAATAGACCCATGTGAAGCATCTCTAAAGGTCTTTCAGTTGAAACAACATTTTTGGGTTTGAAAGAGACCTTGGTCTGTTTTCCTTTTTGACATGCTTCACACACTCTATCCTTCTCAAACTTGAGTTTTGGTAGTCCTTCAACCAACTGTTTTCTGTTTAGCTGATTAAAATGCTGCATGTGTATGTGACAAAGTCTCCTATGCTATAACCAAGTGTCATCCTTGTTTTTAAGCAAACAATGGATGCTAAATGATGAATGATGCAGATCAAGTAGATATATATTGTTGACTTTTTTCCTATCAAAACAATTCTACCATGTGCATCATATATCAAGCAATTATTTGGTTCAAACATCACTTTAAAGCCTTTGTCACATAATTGACTTATACTTATCAAATTATGTTTGAGCCCTTTTACCAGCAACACATTCTTGATGTTGAAAGAGGATCCATTGCCTATGACTCCATTTCTAAGGATTCTTCCTTTGTTGTTGTCTCCATAGGTTACAAATCCTTCTTCTTTCAATTCCAACTTTGCAAATTTGGTCTTATCTCCTATCATATGGCTTGAGCAACCACTATCTAGGTACCATAGATCCTTATTTTCCTGTTTTATGACCTGCAAAACAACATAGTATTACATGGTACCCTTTGATAGTTTGGGTCCAACATGGTTATGCCTTTCTAGATCCTTTTGGGATCCATTTCATAAATCCCTTAGGTACATCATACTTTCTAACATGACAATTCTTAAGAACATGACCCTTTTTCATACAATAGTTGCAGGAAATAAATGGCATAGCATTTGGCTCACTCTTGGAAAAGAAACTAGAGAACTTCTTGGCTTTCTTTTCATGTATAGGTGTATAACCAAGTCCAGCCTTTCCAAAAACATAATTTTGAGAGCCAAGAACAGCTTCCAAATTTTATTTTCCTCTTGTGAACTTTGCACAAGTTTTCAAAAGATATTTCACTTGATTTTTTCAAAGTAGTGCAGTTTTCACAAGGTTTTCTAGTCTGCTGTTTTTCAGAACAATCGACTGAATTACTGTAAATCATTTCCAAATGTTCAAAATCAGTTTTTAAGTCGATTGTTTCTGATTCTTGTTGGCTAACTCTGTTTTCTAGCCATCTATTTAATCCTTTTAGCCGATTGTTCATGACAACAATTTTGTTTGCCTCACTATGCAACTCTTCAAAGTCATGCAACAATTGGTAATAATCATTCTTATCTTTGGATGACAAGGAACTTACTTGGCTTGATGAGGATGATTTATATCCGGCCATGAGGCATAGGTTTGCTTCCTCACTTCCCTCTTGAGATGCAATGCTTGTTGAATCATTATTGTCCTCCAAAGCTATGTAGGCATGTCTTTCCTTGCCCTTTTTCTCCTTTTTCCTGTCATCAACCTTCTCCTTCTCTTTGTTAACATTAGGACATTCAATCTTGATATGTCCTTGCTTTCCACAATTATAACATGAGAATTTAGAAGAATTACTTGAATCATTTTGTTTAGAATTGTACCTCCTTTGATTACCTTTGTTTCCTTTCCTCTTGAGATACTTCCTAAACTTCTTGACTAGTAAATTCAAGTTCTCATTGTCACTAGATTCAACAACCTCTTCCTCGGTTTCATCACTCTTCTTAGAGCTAGCCTTCAAGGCTATGGATTATACCTTTTTCTCACTTGTTTCAAGCTCACTTAGCCTTTGCATTTCATTCTCATGCTCTCTAAGCTTACCAAATAGTGCAGCTGTTGTGATGATGGATAAATCCTTGGATTCAGATATGGCAGTCACCTTTGGTTGCCAATTTCTATCAAGACACTTAAGCACTTTGATGTTTAGCTCCTCTTTGTCAAATTCTTTGCCTAGACACATGAGATGGTTGACTATGTGAGTGAACCTCTTTTGCACTTCAGCTATGGACTCTCCTTTTTGCATCTTGAAAAGCTCATACTCTTGAATCAATGCATGCTTCCTTGCTCTCTTCACTTCACTTGTTCCTTCATGTGTAACCTCTAAGACATCCCACATTTCCTTTGCATTCTTACTTTGGGAGACCCTAAAAAATTCATCCATACTCAAAGATGAATTGGTGATGTTTTTGGCATTGCAATCCTATTGAGCTTTTCTCCTTTCTTCTTCAGTCCATTCACTCCAAGGCTTGTCCACTTGCTTATTTTCAACAACACATTTAGGAGTATATAGTCCATTAACTATTGCATCCCAAATTCCTTTGTCAATAGATTCAATGAAAATTTGCATCCTTATTTTCCAAAACTGATAGTTTAGGCCACAAAACATAGGTGGTCTATGAATAGAGGCACCTTCAGCAAAAGGGAGTTGACTTTCAGCCATTTCAAAAAGATTTTTGATAAACTTGAATACATTTCAAGAACCTTGCTTTAGATACCAATTGTTAGTTTTGAAATGGTGAGTTTAGCAAAGAAGGGGGGAGGGGGGGTTGAATTGGCTTTATAAAACTTTTTCGAAAGCTTAAACCTCTTTTCAATTGAATCTAATGGACTAGAAAGTTTGGATGTAAATGCAGCAAACCAGTACACTTTTAGTCGATTAAAATATAAAACAACAGACTAAATTGTTCTTGATTCTATGAAACAATCGATTAAAAAGACAAATCAGTTCGGCTAAAATACTGGAGAATAATGCAGAGTTCACGAATTCAACTCAAACAACAATCTTTTACATACAAGACATGTTCCAATCAGTATTTATAACAAGTATAAAGCCTCAGATTACACAAGAACGCATTAAATCACACCAAAGATCAAATTGCTTGGTTTTCTTGAGTTTTTAAAGAGTTTCAAAGAGAGAGATGAGGGAAAGAAGAATGCACAATTGTTTTTATACTGGTTCACTCAATCACAGAGCTACATCCAGTTTACCAGGTCAACCTGAGCCTGGTTTCCACTATATTCAAAAGTTTTACAAATCACACAAGATTACACTTTTGAACACCAAAACACATAAGATTTTTGACTCACAGAAAAATCTAGACACACAACCTACAAGAATCACACTTGCAGACCTGAAATCACATCAGGCAAGCCATCCAAAGGCATAAGAACATCCAAACCTGATGGTGGTTGTCCCTAGCCAACCATACATGTGTTCTTCAAGCTACTCACAAGCCAGAATGCCTCCAAGATCAACCAAGATCAACCAAGATCTTCAAAACACGAGTTCCAGCTGTGTATTGCAGATAGAGAACGCTTCTAGAGATGAATGACACGATTTCGTTCAGAAAAACTCAGATTCGCACCTCTGCTCGTGAAAACACAACTTATATAATCTGGTTTAAGTGAAAACAGTCGATTGAATTTTCTGTACAGTCAGCTAATTTCACTTGATTTAAGTGAAATCAGTCGATTGAAAAATAATTTAATTGACTGAATGCATTCATACCAGAAACTATATACAACAAGCCTTTTAACCTATTAAAACCCATTTTAACAGATTAAAATAGACACACTAAGGCACACAAGACATCTAACCTATGTCATATAGCCTATCAACAATGCATAACACTAACACATTACATTTAACATGTTATATACAGATTTAACACTAAAACTTAATCTTCAAGAGGATCTTCATCAATCTTCATCAAACACTTAAGATCTTCATGCACATGACTTTATCAATTCTTTGCTTCAAGCTTGCTTGTGCCAACAATTAACACTGTCTCTAACCCTCTTCAATGACATTAGCAATTATGGACAAACCATCCTTCACAATCAAATTCAATATATGTTCACAACATCGCATGTGAAACAATCATAGCATCATTTGTAGTGCAATTATCAATTGTCAATGTAGAAACATTTCTATCCAAATTCCAATCCATTAAACATTCAACCAACAATTCAACAAGAACTTAACTAGTATGAGGAGGAGGCACATATATAAACCTATATTTGAAAGATAAATTTCACTAATCTAATCAGAAAGGAAAAAGTTAATATGAAAATTACAATTAAAATAGAGTATAATATTATTACCTCACAAGTCGATTTTGTAGCATACATAAATCATCAATAAAATGAGTTGTTATAGTCATATAACCTCTATTTTGATTAGTAGCAGCCTACATATTAGTGGTAATTGCAACTCAACTTTGAATCCTTGACAACATTAATTTCATCTTCTCTTTTTCTGCATTGTAATCCTTCATAATATCTTTTCTTAAGGTGTTTCGAGAAATCACCTTGAATAGATATATGGCAGCCATGAAAGAGAATCATCACAACTTTCATCATGTTAGTGTTTCACTCAACTCAAAAGTGTTTAAACAACTCAGACTCAGTGTGTCAGAAAACTACTTCATCAACCTTTGCACTTCATCTCAAAAACACTTCACACAACTTGATTTAGATCAAAAGGGTTGTAGCTTGACTTGGTTAGAAGAAATATGGTTTTTCCTAATTCAAAGACACCACTTAAGAAGAGGAGAACAAGAATATGCGTAAATTATTCATCAACATCCTCTACCTTCATATACAATATAGGCCCCATATACTTCTAATCCCATTTTTTCTACAACAACCTCTTTGCTTGCCTTTTCCTTTTCTTCCTTTTTGCTTCTTTTTCTTTTTTCTGTTTTTTTATGAAAAAGATATTCAAACATTACTAAAAGAAATTCTCAACCAATTCACCCCTTACTTTCTCAAAAAAATTTCCCTTCAACTTAATCCTAACTTATAACCTTATCACATACTGCTTGTTCTCTTCTTCTAGGTTGTGGGAAAAGATGTATTTTTCTTTATAGGCTCTAGGTAACAAAAGAATTTATCAAGGCTAAAAAATATTCACAAAAGAATCAAAGTCATGCATCAGGGGTGGCTATTTGGCCAAGTAGTTGTGTATCATCAAAACAAAGAAATGTCTTTCTCATTTCTGATCAAGTGTGTATGTGCATTTACAAGAATCATACAAAATTCAAATCCATAGCAATAACAAATTTCTCACATTCACTCCAAACATTCTCACAATTCTCACTAATCAATCCACTAGTCATAATCAAACATAGGTTAAGCAATTAATTAAAATGCAACCACATCCATAGTCTCACTATTAGATTTGCAAGCAAATTCCTCAAAATCATTGCAAGGATATCATGAAAAGAAATCAAAGCTCCAAATGCCAAAAACAAAACAAGGCTAGCCATCAAAATTTGAGGAAAAAGGAAATAGTTCAAATATCAAGTAAGAGTTTCACCATAAAATAAAGTACTAAAAGTAAAAACTAAATCAACAAACTAACAAATAACACAAACTAAAACACTGAAAAACAACAAAAACACCAATCATCATGGTCAAGTTCTCTAGCTGCATCAAATTCTTCCTGACTTCCATGATCTCCTTCTTCTGCATTTGGGTCCTCTTAACCTCCTCCTTCAGCTCCTGCTATTCCACTTGCTCCATTATCATCATCAACAACAATACCTCCCCCCACTGAGACTCAGGCCTGCCCACAAGCCAAGGAATGTGTGCCTCAAATTGTTATCCTGTCATGATGATGTCATATGGGAAATCTGGAACACTTAAAGACAATTGGTGCATGTAATCCATGATGCTAACTTGGCCTTGCTTGATTGCTTGGTGTCCCAACGACATATCCTCTTGCCTTGCGAACATTTTGGTCATGGCTTCCTGGAAGGACGCCTTGAAAGTAGAGGAAGGATCATGTGTGGAATGGGAGGAACTAGCAGCTCGGGGTGGACGAGGTGCTCAGAGTGCTGGGGCAGGTTCATTGAGTTCCACCTTGTTAATGCAATTTTTTCTAATGAACTTCTTATCTATGGGTGGTTGGAGGGAGAGGAGTACAAGAGTGTCAGAAAGGATTCCCTTTTTCCCTGCAAAGAGTTATGATGAGTGCAGGAAAACTCAACTTCACATATTCCATGTTAGTAGTGTAGGAGATATCTTAGGAAATGTGGGCCCCCACGTCCATGTCCAAACCTATCATTAACCCATAAATGAGATAGGAACTCACGAGGTCAGGATCAAAAGTATGAGTATTTGGGCTCAGGTTGGTATAAGAGAAAACACTCCACATTTGGGTCAGCTAGTTCAAATGCTTTCGGAGTATGCAGATGGGGTTGCCATTGATGCCCAACACATAAGTTTGGCCTAGGATGCACAATACTAAGGCAATTTCATCATGGTCCTTGTGACCACTTGAGAATTCACAAAGGGAATTACTTGGCCTGTAGGAGCCAAAGTCCTCCTAAAAATGGTATGAATAGTCTTCCTGTCATACTTAATGAGCTTTCCCCGCATCCTACATTGACGTAGGTCATCCCTCACCTGTTGATAAGCATTTGCATAGAACTCTATAACTAGCACTTCATCAATTTTATTAGGAAGATCTGCTAACACTTTCTGCCAGTTTCTTCTCTCAAGATCCAAACGAAACTGATCATACTCCCTAGGATTTAATTTGACCTTCCTCTCAGGTATTAGGCTCTTGGGCATGATCTCAACAAAGCTACTGGCTACTGTCTCCGAAGAGAACTTATGTTGATCATAGTTTTGCACCATGTCTATTTCCATGAAGTCCAGTTAGGGAATTTGGGAAGAAGTGCCTCGAGTAACTCTCTTCTTTTTGGCAACTTGGGAAGTCTTAGGGGGAGCCATCTGTAAAAATGAGAACACCAGACAATACGCTACTCAAAACAAGGATAACCAACAAAATAAAAATAGAACAACGCACAAAGAACAAATAAGATTCGCTGGATAGGAGTTCGGCTCGGCTAGTAAGAATATAAAAATTTTCCAGGGGTTCTCTCACTAGGCGAGTAGAACGGTGGTTAGGCAAGCAATAAAAAACTGCAACAACCAAAAATCAGTGATCTTCGCTCGTTGGGCAAAGACTCTCGATGGCGAGCGAGGCTCGCTGGACGAGTGATCTTTGCTGGAAAAGGCACCCTTAGCAAAACATAAAATAAAACTGAACCAAAATGTAGTCGCTGGACGAACGCACAACTGAATCAACCACAACATATGAATATGGCACACATGAACAATTACACATACAACACATACAACTTCATTCAACTGAAAGATTAAATCAATGCAAACGAAACCCTACCACCAATCATAAACATCCAAACAACAACATATGGAAAATGAAAGCAAAAACCACTTACTTGATGGAAGAATGCAAGAAGGAAATGAGAAAAAGGATGCTAAAGTGCAAAGAGCAAGCCAAGATAAAGATGTAGGCTCAACTCAGGTGAAAAAGAGGAGGTATAAAAAGGGTTAAAATGAAAAGTAATTAATGAGGTGTAACCGCAGTTGCTCGTTGGGCGAGTGTGGCATCTCGTTGGGTGAGGTACTTCAAAACATGAAAAAGTATATTTGATCACAACAACCACCTAACATCATGAAATGCTACCTCAGTCGTTGGGCGAGTGCTGAGGCTCGCTGGGCGAGTGCCGAGGCTCGTTGGGCGAGTGGTCAATTTTCCCCCCATAATTTTGAATTTCAATTTTTTTTTAAAAAAAGGTTAGTCGTTGGGTGAGAAAAATGTGCCTAGTGATTTTATATGCCAAACAATTTTGATGATAGAGGTTTTATTCCCTGGGAGAGGGTAAGCATCACTAGGCAAGTCTGCTTAATTTGGAATTGTTTTTCTATGACAAACCAAACTCGTGGAGCGAGCGAGCTCCTTCTTATTGGGCGAATAAGGCAAAATTTAGGCACCCAAAAATTACTGAAACAAAAACTCAAAACATTGGGTTGCCTCCCAGTCAACGCTTGTTTAACATCATTAGCTCTACGCCTGTAAACTCACGGGTCATCTAGATTGAATGACGGTGGAGAGGCGTTCAACTTCACCTCCCAAATAGTGCTTAAGCCACTTATTTTTCACAACCTAACTTGTTTGTGGATCATTTGAAGAGGGATCCATTAACTCTATTGCTTTATAGGGTTTGAATTCCTAGATGATGAAGACTCCGGACCATTTAGACTTCAACTTGCCTGGAAATAATTTGAGCCTGGAATTGAACAACAACACTTGTTGGTCACACTGAAATTTTTTCTTAAGTAGCTTTCTATCATGATACATTTTGACTCTTTCCTTGTAGATCTTGGTGTTCTCATACAAGATCATCTCTTCAAGCTCCAACAATTGCATCCTCCTCTTTTTAGTAGATAAGGAGGGCTTCAAGGCCTAATATACCTTGTGATCCATCTCCACATGCAAGTGAGATGATTTGTCATAGACTAGATGGTGTGGTGATAATCCAAGAGGAGTCTTCATGGTAGCCCTATATGCCCAAAGAGCATCATCATCAAGCTTTAAGGACCAGTCTTTCCTAGATGACGCCACATTCTTCTCTAGAATCCTATTGATCTCTTGGTTAGATACTTTGGTTTGACTATGAGTCTGTGGATGATAAGGTGAATAAAACTTATTCCTCCCTTCATAGTGTTTCAAGACTTCATTGCAGAAATGTGATCCTCCATCATTGATGAGGACCTTGGGAACTCCAAACCGAGAGAAAATTTTGTTTCTTTAGAAATTTGATGATTGTTTTGGCATCACTTTTCTAACAAGTTGTTGCCTCCACCCACTTGCTGACGTAATCGACTGCCACAAGAATATATTCATTATTTAATGAAGAAGGGAGGGGACCAACAAAGTTAATTCCCAAACAATCAAAGACCTCCACTTCTATGATGGCTTGTAGCAGCATCTCATGCTTTCTCGAGATGCTTTCAATCCTCTAGCATTTATTACAACTCTTGGCATGAGCTTGAGCATCCTTAAACAAGGTGGGCCAATAAAACTCGGATTGAAGCACTTTAGCAACTATCCTATCGCCATTGATGTGACCACCATACGACGAGTTGTGGCAATGCCACAAGATTCTTGTATATTCCTCTATAGTGATACACGTCCTCAAATGATTATCAGCACCAAGCTTAAACAAGAAAGAATCATCCCAAATGAACTACTTTGCATCATGCAAGAATTTCTTCCTTTGAGCCATGCAAGATCTTCTGGGATAACTCTTACAACCTTGAAATTAGCCATGTTAGCAAACCATGGCGTCTCTTTAATTAGCATAAGCTTTCCATCTGAAAAAGCTTTTTAGATCTCCTTCTCTTTGCATGTCACTTCATTATTTACTGATCGAGAGAGATGATCAACAATAACATTCTCACTACCCTCCTTATCTTTGTTCTCCAAATCAAACTCTTGAAGTAAGAGAACCCATCTAAAAAACCATGGTTTGGAGTTATGTTTGGTCAACAAATATTTTATGCAGCATGGTCAGTGTAAATGGTAAGTTTAGACCCAATGACATAAGGTTTAAACTTCTCTAGAGCATACACAATAGCCAGAAACTCTTTTTTTGTCGTGGCATAGTTAAATTGAGCTCCATTCAAGACCTTGCTCGTGTAATAAATGGCATGAAACACTTTCTCTTGCCTTTGGCCAAGAACAGGTGTAAGAACTGAGAAAATTAAATAATTAAATAAATAATTATTTAATATAAATGCGAGTAAGGAGTATTTATGACATTTAATGCAGAGAACTATGATGTGGAATAGTACTAACTCAAATGGTTGAGAGTACTTGATTGTGTTGAAAGAACTTGGGTTTGAGTCCTGTGTATGCCATTAGTATGCTTATTTAATTGTTATTGTTTTTATAATGTGTTTGACCATGGTGTGTGATATTATATTCTTAGATGAGTAAGAATTATCATGAAACATGAATTTGGTTGAATTGGTTGTGCACTTGCTTTGCAATTGTGTGATTGTGTGTTCGAAACTTGGTTTGTACAAAATAAGGTTCCTTTTTGCTAAAATTATTTTTTTGGCATGAGTAAGAAGGGTTAGAATCCCTAACCGTCAGTGTGAGAAACCAGAAGGCTGAAAACCATCAGGTTAATGAAAATTGATGGCCATTAACCCTTAAAATCAATTAAATTCGTTTTTATTTAATATAATTAAAAATAAAGGTGTAAAGGGAGAGGAAGGTGAGAGAATTCTGGAAAAAAATTGGCAAAGAAAATGAGAGTGGGAGTGGAAAGGTTGTTGGTGTGTTGAAAATTCAAGAAGAGTGGATTGTTTTGGTTTTTAGAGGCAAAGTGAGAGCTAAGCTTTGTGAAGGAGAACTATAGGAGCGCATTTGGAACAAAGATTACAAGGTAAGAGGAGTTGCTCCTACTTGTTAGTAATTCGTGTGTGATGTACTGTGTCTTGCCATGACCTCAAATGCATGAACTCTAATCTTTTTACACTAGGCGACGCATCATTATTGACCTAGTTTCTGGGTTCTCTTATGCATCGCCTGACGGCGAAGAATACCCGCCAAGCGATGCAAGGACGAATTGTGTGTTTTAGCTATTTTTCAATGTATTTGTGATTATTTAATATCCCCTACAAAGTGTATTGCATGTGTGACTATGTGATGTTATATAATTGATGTTGATTGCGATTGGTGAGGTGATTTTGATGATGAAAGGGTGTGCAAATTTGGAAGAGGTTTCCTGTTAAGTTGAAATGACATTGGAATTGGGGAAAATAGGGTTCAATACTGATGTCTCGACCATGGTATGATTTTGTGGATGGGTGTGTAAATGATGGAATTGTGAATTTGTGTGGTGTAAATGCAATTAGATAATTGGATGGAATCTTGAAATTAGGTGGCTCACAGGTGTAGAAAAACCTGAGTTTTTGCTCAAGTTCTGATGCACCGCTTTGCGACACCCTATTGGTCGCCAGGCGACGACAGTATGCAACAACAGTTTGTCATGGTGGTCTAATTAGCTGATGATAAGGGGAAAATGATGTAGTGTAACAGAATAGGAAATGCTTGCAAATTTGGGGGCCTTAGCGGATTGAGTATTTTAACTTTGGACATATTAGTTGAATGATTGATAGGATGCTAAAAAGTGAGTAAGTATATGTTATTGTAAATTAATTGAACGTGCAGGTAGTAGTTGAGGTAAGAACTGGTTCTATTATGGGTGGTATAGGGTAACGACCTTGTGGTGTACAATTTCAATGTTGGTTTGAGTAAGTGGATAAAATTATGGTTATAGGTATGTAAGTTGGAAGTAGGTGTGGTAGGACACTGAGCATGGATTTAGGGAATCAATTGCGAACCTGGGAGATTATAATTAGATGAATTTGGATTAAGTTATAATCTGTTTTGGATGCTAAAACAGTCATTCGTACGCTACTCATATAGCGCTTGGCGGCACGGGAGTGATAGGACCATCAGGGGTATCGTTAGAATGAGCAGCGCCTAGCGGTGAGGTGTGACTCGTTACGCTATAAACTTTAAAATAATGGGTCTGGAGTTGCTTAGCACCTGGTGGTGAGATGCTTATGGTAGGCAATCTGCGCAGGAATATCGCCTAGCGGTGCTTAGGCATCGCTAGGCGATAACGCTGGAGGCAACAAGCCTTCTTATTTATGTTTGTGTGATGTGATGTGAGACTTGGACCAGTGGATGCTTGTTGTGTCATGAACGGGTAGGTTTATGTCTGGTGGTGAACACATGATAATATGAGCGGGGAGGTTCATATTATGATGCTCTCATGTGAGGATACGAGCAAAGAGGTTTGTATGTTCCGTGCTCACACTTGAGGGCTGCTGCGAGTAGGGAGGTTCGTAGCTGGATGATCACATGTGTTGGACTACGGACAGGGAGGTCCGTAAGGTTGGACTACGAGCGGGGAGGTTCGTAGAGGCAGGACCATGAGCGGACAAATTCGTGAAAGCATGTTATACCCTGGGTCCATGGTCAAGTATATATGTGACTTGTAGGTTGGAAAACCTTGGGGCAGTAAGGGGTCTTGGCCAAGAATTAACTAGAATAAAGTAGTTTGGGTGAATCTTTATTTTATCAACTTATGTTATTTATTTATGAGCTCACCCTTTCTATATGTGTTTGGCAATGATCGTGTGATTTGTCACATGGAAGCAAATGATATTCTAGAAGACATTGGTGATGCCTAGCGACGGAGAGAGGGCTAGCGTGGGTTTTGGATTATGTGTATCAACGATTTTTAGTTTTCAGTCAGTTATTTTGAGAACTTGTAAAATGATTATGGGTTTTTTACGGATTTCATTATGTTGGATTTTTAAGCATGTTGTATGGATTTTAAATTTTCCCACGTTTGGGAATAATAAATTATGACGTTGAATTTCAATTATGATTTATTAATTTTAATTAAGTAATTTTCAATAGGGACATTACAACAACTCTTATAGCACAGATGTTGGCATCACTCATTATCTCAAAGTCTTGTATCCATTTAGGAGCAATAATTGCAGAGGCAAAAATCAATTTATTCTTTAATATATTCAAAGCTTTCAAACACTCTTCATCAAATTCAAATGGAGTGTCTTTGACAAGGAGGTTGCACAAGGGTTTAGCAATCCTGGAGAAAATCTTTGATAAATCTTCTATAAAACTTGCCTGGCCAAGAAAACTTCTAATCCCCTTCACATTAGTGAGAGGCGACAATTCTCAATTACATCCACCTTGGCATTATCCATTATTATCCCTCGAGATGAAATTCTATGTCCCCACACAATTCCTTCACGCACCATAAAATGACATTTCTCCCAATTTAGCATAAGGTTTGTGTCTATGCACCTCTTCATCACCACATTTAAGTTCTTCAAGCAGAGATCAAAGGATTTGCCAAACATAGAGAAGTCGTCCATAAATACTTCAATGCACTTCTCAACCAAGTATGCAAATATGGCTAACATGCATATTTGGAATGTAGCGGGGGCGTTGCACAGACCAAACGACATCCTTCTGTATGCAAACACACCGAAGGGACAAGTGAATGCGGTTTTTTCTTGATCTTCTGGATTCGCCACAATCTGATTATATCCTGAATAACCATCCAAGAAGCAGTAGTGAGTTTGCCTTGATAAACGTTCCAATATTTGTTCCATAAAGGGGAGGGGAAATGATCCTTCCGAGTGGCTTCATTAAGTTTCTTGTAGTCAATACACATACCCGGTGACTATCCTAGTTGGAATCAACTCATTTTTCTCATTCTTTATAACTGTTATACCCCTTTTCTCTGGCACCATATGCATTGGACTAACCCATGCACTATTAGAGATTGGATATATCATTCTTGTTTCAAGGAGTTTGAGCACTTCCTTTCTCACCACCTTTTTCATAATAAAGATGGGCAGCTGTCAACATCCATTTTCATTTGGATAAACAAAATTTATTTCAAAAATTTCAAAAAAATATATTGTAGAAAAATGGAGTGGAAATGTTTTTTTTTTTACATTTTGGTTTCAGCATAAATCATTTTAATACATCATCAATTTTTTTTGCTTTTGCTCTTTATTTTTATTTTAGTTTTTCTTTTTGAATGTATTTATTTTTATTTGGTCTATATTATTTTTTTATATACATCCGTTGTTGCCTTCTCTGAAATCTTGTAGTCTCAATGGTTTTTTTAACACCCTTTTATTTATTTATTTTTTATATACCCTTTTATTTCTCTTGTGTTTGGCCCAATTTTATTATTATTTTTTTTTTCGTTCCCTTTTTTTTTTCTTTTGAAACACCTATCTACACCACACCATCTTCAAATGTCTGAATCACTAGGTTGTGCAGTGTGATTACCACCTTTTTCTCTCACATCACAAACCATCTCCATTCTCCCACACAAACTATCCAAACAAAAATTGTTTTTGTCTCATGCACCAACACAGAATGCAATATGCAGACCTGACCAATTCTCCTTTCCTTATTCTGCTTCACGCTAACTTTTTGGGAGGCATTATTCTCCATACATGCCATGATGAGGCTGCTCCGTCGCTGGATTCGCCGGAAAGCCTCTCCAATCGGTGTGCTACCGATTGAAATGCAGTGAAATACTCTATGAGGGTTCAGTTCACTCTCGTCTCTCACGGAAACGCACACACTCGCTGTGTTTGGAACCCTATGAGGATAAATCCTCATCTAAGGTGAAGGTGAGCTGGCGAATGGGGGGGAGTAATCGCAAGTAATCTCACATTCATCAAAGCTTCTTTACAAGAGGATGGTCTGCCTATATATAGGTGGAGGCAGCCGGAAAATAGAAAAGAAGAAAGGGAAACGTCGTTCTAACAAGATATCCTAACGACTAAGAGTTGGGGAAGAAACATTGAATCCCTAACGACTACGTTGGAGGGCGTGAACCAGGCGTAAAACGAAAACCCTAACTAATAGGGTGGAACACGTGAGGCAAGAGGCGTTGGATTCACGATAATGAAGAGAAAGCACTCTTAGCTATGCTGATGGGCTGGTGATCTGCTGAAGGTTATTGGGCTGCTGGTTTGCAGACCCAATTTGAAAAATGTATGCGTGGATGAAGAAAGAGCGTGTTGTAGTTGTTGTTTGAAGCCCAAAAATCAGCAATGCTAACACGTGGAAGAAAGGAATGCTTTTAAGTGTGTTGTTGGGCTATACTTATCACGCGTGGAAAGGCTGACGGTAGGCCCATAAAGAATTCACATAGGCGCGCGTGAAGAATGCAAAACCAAGACTTCCGCTGGTGACTTTGGGTTGGTGAACTTCAAAGGCCCATAACGTAGGATTCTAATTGGGTGCCCATGGATCATTCATGGAGCAGGCTTGGTAATGGGTTGCACAATAAAGCCCAATGATTAGGCTGAAAGTAAAACATTCAAAATAAAATGTATTTATTTAAAACAAAGATAAACTAAATGGGCCCAGCCAATGGCCCAAGCTATGAGCCTTGTTGGGGTCACATCATCCCTTTCCTCTTGAAGAGGATCTGTCCTCAGATCAAGAGGGTTGTTGAAAGGCTTAGAGCAACTAAAATTAAGATTCCACCAGGATCAAACACATATCTGCAATGGTCATCAAACAAAATGGCTTTAAAATCATAATGACCATGCAATATGATTGATTGAGCAATATGTGAAAATGGGCTTATAAAATTGGAAAAAGTTGGTATGAGGCCCACTTCACAAAAAGAGTGTCTTACACCTTGACTTAGATGATTTTTGAAAAGAATTTTAAAGTCAAAGTGTGTTTTGGTAAATATGCTGAGGAGGATAAAATAAGTGAATGAGATGGAGAACAAAAAGATTGAGAAGGAAACAAAACAAAAGATTTAATGCAAAAGTGAGAAGAATATAAAGATGGGAAAACTCCCTTTGGAACTTGGGTCTTCATGGAAGGAATTGGTGAAAGATTGCACACCAAATCCCTAACAATGATTTCCCTTGAGGAATTACTCTTTAACTCTACCACTTTTGATTTTCTTTCAAACGCACTCTCTTGTTTTATTTTCTCTCTTGCTTCAAATTCTTTTCTCACATTCTCTTCTCTGCCTTTTCTTCTTCATCTCTTTTCTTCCTGTATTTTATCTCTTTTTCCTCTTGTTCTCTTTTAGCACGAAGCTTCTCAAGCTCTTCTTTTTCTCTCTTCTTTTCATACTCTCGAAGCTTTTTAAGTTTTGCTTGATCTCTCTTATGTTTTTCTCTCTTTCTTTGTTCACTCTAGAGTAAATCCAAATTGTGCTTAAAATCTTTTTCTAGTCTAGAAAACTTAGCAAGATTTTGGATGAATGCATTACCTATGTCAATGAAGTTTTCTATACTAGCTTGTTGCTCTCTAGTGATCCTAAATGAAGGGAGAATGGAATATTTCCACATGCATGTTTTTAATTCATAAAATCTATTAATGCATGATTCTCTTCCCTTTTGCACTCTTGACTGTCTCTTTTGCTACCACTTAGATGCACACCCTAAGAACCTAGAAGTAACATGCCTAAGAATATCAAATTGACTATATTTACTAAACATTGGTTGCACCAATTTCTCTGTATCCTATATCCAATCTCTAAATGATATTGGTCCTATATCTTCCCCAAAGAATGGAATGTCACTATGAATGGTATGATGCAACTCATGACTACTATGCCTACCTAAATGCACACTATTGTAAGGAAAAATCATTTTAAAACAATTTTTGGAACCACTTTTATGAAAACAATTTTCACAAAGAGACTTGAAGAATTTCTAAAGAGAAAATAGTGGAAAAGATTTCTAGAGATACTCCCAGGAAAGGGAGGTGAGTCTCATGGACAAGCTCAGAAACCAAGCCTCTCCTAGCCAGAGATCTCTAAATTTCTTTCACAAAAATTCTCAATAAAAATTCACACCAAAACAGATTTTGTGAAAACATTGTGCATATGAACTTATGACCAAAGAAAGGTCAACTAGGTGGTAAAAGAACTGACACCTAGATATCACGATGACCTAAAATAGAAAGGCAAACATACAAATCACACACAACAGAACCTGGACATTTAAAACATAAAGACAAAAAACATAAAGACAAAACACATAAAAACTTAAAACATAAACTAGACGAGAAATTAAATCCTAAGTGAAGATGCAAATGGCCTTTGGAACCCCTTGATGCTTCACGCTAAACACGATTAAACTATTACAATTCAATGCTAAGGATGGGATTGCTACAAAGCATTTTCCCACCTAAGCCAAATGAAGCAAACACAAACAACAAACTGAAAAAAATACAACCCCAAAATCCGTCATACAAAACAGAAATAACATAATAAAAGAATATGAACTATTTAGTGTCTCAAGCTGTAGTGTCCTGTGCTATGCTCACTCTCGGTCCAGCCCCCCAAAATAATATTCTGTCAATTATTGTCTTCTTTGGAGTCCCAGCTCACTCCACAATTCCTCTCGGATAGCGCTCCCACAACAGATTCACTCACCAATCCTTCTCCAAGAAGAGGCTCCACCTATAAGGACTGCTAAAAATTGTGAGTGTGCAGTGTCCAAAAAGGAACAAGAGCAAATGAACAGTTAGCCACTTGAGAGTAAAAATTAGCATAACAATAAAAGCTCAAATATGAATCTGGACTACATCAAGTGATGGATTATACGGACAAACTCAAAGAGTAGCCAACAAAGACAAGCAAGAAAAAGGAAAAGCAACAAAGGATGGCACACAAAAGAGAACCTAAAGAATGTATCTAGAATTTGATTACACAAAACCAAAATCAAACAAGACTCAAAACAAGTTGAATCAAGAGCATATGCAATTTGAAATTGAAGAGGACAATAGCAAATCTGTGACTATGGTGCACTCCTTTTGTTTACTCAAAGCATTCAAACATTATCTGTTATGGCAGATTTTCGCATCATATATTCTTTTCCACAAATTTTCTTTTCAACTCACTGATGAGTGCGTATTTTTGCCCTCATTCAGTGTTTAATTCTGGGTATTTAATTGAATTTGTGTGCTTAAAGATTGATTTAATTGGGATTTCCTATTATTGGGTTTATTGAGAATGAGATACAAAAACATGTTAAAAATAGCTTTTTAGTTGCATAAATGTTTTTTGGATATTTTGAGGTGTGTTAGTGCAGTTGCAGCTAAGTTGAGCTCATGGAGGTGTGGAAAAAAATTGATTAAAGCTTCATGAAACCTTAAAGATAAATCCAAGAATAAGAAATTATCAAAAGCACAAAAATCTAAGCCAAGCATTGCATGAAGACGGTAAGAAAAGCTTGAAAAAGTAAAGAAGTTTGGCTAAACCAAGAGAGGAAAGAAAAATTGGACCTTGCGGTTTTCTTTATCTTTATGATAGAAGATTATTTGGGAAAATATATCTTTAGATATTTTATTTGATATTTTTAAATAACTATCTTATTTAATTATATCATAAAATATTAAAAGATAATAACTACCAAATCTTTTTAAATATGACAAGATCTTCTTGAATCTTTTTAGTTCCACAACAAACAAATATATCTTGAAGATATTGGATTATTTAGAAGATAATTTAAAGAGATTGCAAATGGTTGATTTGGAAAATTAATACAAATACTAATTGGTGATAATTTATCATATATCTTTAATTAATTAATTAATTTAATTATATTAGATATTGATATTATCAACCAATTATATTTGTCAAATAGTTTGTATATCTCCAAATATTTTTAAATACTTATCTTTATCTTTATTTTAAAAGATATTTGAGAGATTTTAGCAACAGAAAAGCCCAGTTCAATTCCTAAATAAAGAGACCAAGGGAGAAGGAGAAAAAACAAGCTCGGCACGTCGGAATTGAGGAACCCTTAGGGGGACCTAATTTCTTTCTCTCTCTTTTCTTTTCTCTATTTTTCTCTCTTTATTTTGCATTCATGGAGTTCTAAACTTCTTGGGTTGATTCCATTGTAATTTCTTAATTGGATTCTGAGGTTAGATCAATTAATTTCTTTGTTCTTTTCATTATTATTGAGGTTTTAATTCATCTATGTCTTTTATCTTTGAATCACGTAAAAAGTAATGATTTTAGATCTATATGCATGATGATCATATGAGTTCAAGGGTTTTTAAATCTAATTGAGACTTTACTTTGATTTTATTTAGAAACTTTCATGTGATTGAATGATTTTTTACCAATAATTGAGACTTTACTTTGGTTAAAGGTATTTACTCTAACGAAAATTAATCGAGACTTTACTTTGATTAATTAAGCTTTTTATTTGGTTAAGAGATAAAAGAATAGACATGATTAGGCATAGTAAAATTTGATTGAGACTGTACTTTGGTTGAATTTACTGTAGATAATCTAAAAGTTCTCACTTTTTAATTGAGACTTTACATTGATTAATTTGTAAATCTACAACAATAATTAATTGAGCAATAATCTTTAGATAACCGATGATGAATCTATTTTGAAAAAGCAATGGGATCAATCTATTTTTCTTTACTATTGTTTATATCTTATTTTAGCTTTTTATCTTTATCCCTCATATTTTATAATTTTATTTGACTAACTTTTGTATAGTTTTATAAGAACGAACTTGTTAAAAATCAATTCCGTGTTCGTTGGGAGACGACTTTGGGTTACTTTACCCAATACTATTTTGTTGACTACTTTGTTAACAATACTGAAGTTGTTATAGATAAGTAGTATTAATTTGATCGCGTCAACGACAGCGTTATCACTCACATAGTTCACATATGCATGTTTTCTTTTAAAGCACAATTCACATCAATTGCAGTTTAGCAATTCCATTCAAACTATCAATTGCATATGATAGATTACAACGATCAAACTAAAAAACAATGATGAAAACACATACAGGACAAACAGAAGAGGTTCAGCTAGTGCAGAACAAATATCAATATGCAACAGACTTGAATCAAACCTCAACACAAAGCACAAAATTTGCAGCATTGTACATCATTTGGCAATCTCAAAATCTGGACATGTGTGAACAAAGAAACTAGCAGCAGGCAATCAAAGCAAAAGCACCAGAATTGTGGAGGCAAGCAATGAATCAGGCCACAATAGAAGCACTCAAGAGTAAATGAAATCTCAAAAACACCAGACACTAGGCTAATCACAAACACAATAATAGTGATATAGCAAATAGAATTGACCAAAACAAATATAAGCATGAATAAACTGGAATTTGGTCAAATAGTAATAGCACATACCAAATGAGCCAGGATTTTTCCAATTAACAAACTGAAATACTTTATCAAACACATATCAGCTGAGTAATTTGAAACAGAAATGGCCAAAACGACTACACTCAACAACAAAGGCCAAATAGGATGCAACAAAAGTAATGTGCTATAACAAATCTGCAGATATAGAATATAGCTACTATAACAGTCAATGTAGAATGCATCATATCAGCATAGGTTTGACCAACTGATCATTAACATGATTTGAAAACATTGAAAAATAATTAAACCAACATCGAAAAGAGTGGAAAGCTAATGGCTGGTGTGTGAACCAATAAACACAGTCAAGAAACTGTACAACAGAAAAAACAATTTTCAATATACTTGGAGCACATGCACAAAATCTAGAGCAGAAAGAATGACTTTGACATAGAGCTAATGGTCCAAACAACACTGGAATCAAGCATAAAGGCACCACACCATAGAATAATCACAAAAAACAAGAATTGGTGATATAGCTTTCAAAGAAAATATATGAATGCAGTTTTGAATTCAGCTTCAAGGATCAACATGAATTTACTACAAACATATGGATATGGTTCGAATTCAAAGCACAATGACCAACAAAACTGAAGTAGTTTTCACATAGCATAAAAGTTAGAGTGGAGCGTAAAAACAACTGATGCAAACAAAATAGCAAAGACTCAACCTATATGTTGACCAAAACCAACTAGACTTCCACGTAAACAATCTGAACATAATCAGATGTATCATGAATTAAGTGGAAGAAGTAGAGTTCAGTCATTACAATCAGTGGCCAACAATGGATTTTCAAACAACACATATTGAAAACAGAGGCAATTTAAGCATAATTGAACAAGAACAATATTAGTTGGCACTGCAAACAATTTGCCAATGATCTAATAAAAAATTCAAAACTCATACACTCATAGGAACTAATCAATTAAAAATAGAACAGAACATAGACTGAACAAAAGTGAAACAGTGAACAATACATAAATTAGGCACAACGTCTATAGAATTCAATGACATATAAACCAACTAAATAGTACCTAAGACAAAACACGAGATTATAAAATTCAAAGCTAGGTAAAAAAATTTGAAAGAAACCTAGAAACATGCATTGAATGGCAGAATCAAAGATCTAAACATTAATATCATCACAGTATTGATTCAAAAAACATCAGAACAAGCAAACTTGAATCAATTTCAGCAAAGGATTTAACACAATAGCACAAATTCAATAGAAAAAAAATCAGACTCAAGCAGAGCATGAACAAGACAGATTCAAACAAGAAAATTAAAGAACAACAGAGATAAGATGAATAACACTTATCTTTAAAGACCTCTGAGAATTGAGTGGCTCTGAATACCACTTGATGAGGCTGCTCCGTCGCAGGATTCACCGGAAAGCCTCTCCAATCGGTGTGCTACCGATTGAAACGCAGCGGAATACCCTGGTAGGGTTCGTTCACTCTCGTCTCTCACGAAAATGCACACACTCGTTGTGTTTAAAACCCTAGGAAGCGAAATCCTCATCTAAGGTGAAGGGTGAGATAATGAATGGAGGGGGGAGTAATTTCAACCAATCTCACATTCGTCAAAGCTTCTTTACATAAGGATGGCCTGCCTATATATAAGTGAAGGCAGCTAGAAAACAGAAAAGAAGAAAGGGAAATGTTGTTCTAACAAGATGTCATAAAGACTAAGAGTTGGGGAAGAAACGTTGAAACCCTAACAACTACGATTGGGGGCGTGAACCAGGCGTGAAACGAAAATCATAACTAATAGGGTGGAACGCATGAGGCAAGAGGCGTTGGAATCACTCTTAGCTATGTTGATAGTTTGGTGATATGCTGAAGGTTATTGGTTGCTAGTTTGCAGACCCAATTTGAAAGTTGTATGTGTGAAAGAAGATAGAGCGTGTTGTAGTTGTTGTTTTAAGCCCAACCAGCAATGCTGATGCGTGGAAGAAAGGAATGCTTTTAGATGTGTTGTTGGGCTATACTTATCACGCGTGGAAAGGGAGGTTGTAGGCTCATAAAGAATTCATATAAGCGCACGTGAAGAATGCAAAACCTAGACTTTCGTTGGTGACTTTGGGCTGGTTGACTTCAAAGGCCCATAACGTAGGATTCCAATTGGGTGCCCATGGATTAGTCATGGAGCAGGCTTGGTAATGGGATGCACAATAAAGCCCAATGATTAGGCTGAAAGTAAAACATTCAAAATAAAATGTATTTATTTAAAACAAAGATAAACTAAATGGGCCTAACCAATTGCCCAAGCTATGAGCCTTGTTGGGGTCTTATCACGCCATCGCCAATTTAATCACACAAAAAATTCGTTTTTTACCAAGGAGGGGGCACTTTAAAAAAAATGGAAACCAGAAGAACCTCATCTTCCTACTTCTAAAAAAAGCACTCACCCTTCACTGACCTTTATCCTCACATTCATCACCACACCACCAGCAGAGAATCCTCCAGTACCATCACCAACCTCATCCACTCCACCTTACACGACTACTTCGTTTCTTCCTCTAAACCTCATCCACTCCACCTTAAACGACCATTCCATCTCTTCCTCTAATCATCAACCCATCCATCCTTGAGCCAAGCATACCCACGTAACTTCATCATCCTCCTCACAACGCCCTCATCACCAATATTCTCGACACCTCCATCATTTTCCAACTCCCATATCACACACTCTTCATTACACCATGATTCATCTTCATCACCTTCTGCATAACAAAAACCAGATAACAAAACCCACATCTACCTTTCCTTTGGACCGTAAATCAAACCCTTCCCCTCATGATAACACATCACCATTCATCATGGCCATCACCACCTTCGAAACTCATGAACCCACCAACACATAATCACACACAGAAAACACCTCTTTCTCCTCTAAACAGATCCATTCAATCCCATCTCAAAATGCACATTTTCACCTCTTCACCTACAAACAGAGAACACACAACAAACAAGAACTAAAAAGGAAAATAGTGACGTCGGTGGCATTATCTGTAGTTGCAAGGAGAAGGTTATTAGAATTAATTGACGAAATAATTCTATTACTGACTCATTTGAAATATTATGATTGACCCAATTATGATTTAATAAAATTTAAAGACCTATTGGTTATTATTATGGGAAGTGATAATAAAATAAAATAAAGATAAAATAAAAATCAACTTGATGGGTGTTGGTTTATAAAAGGGATTGGGTTCTGTCTCTGGCCATAAGATTCTTTTCATAGTAACCCATCAAGAACGTGTGAGAAGAGAAAAGAGAGGTAAAATGGATAGATTGGGAAATAGTGGTTGAAGAGCACACGAAAGAATACAAATTGAAGAATGCATATTCACAGGATTTCTTATGGATCAAGGTTAGTGCTCTATTATGTTTTATTGTTTGAGAATCATAAATCCTAAAGATCCTTAATTGTTTTACATGTGGTATCAGAGCCAGTGTTGTAGGATTTATGATTCTCCTATTATGTGATGTTTCTTCTTTATGATGTTTTCCTTTATTGTTATAAACCTTAATTTAAGTTTATCCCCATTTTTTCATGAACCCTAATTATTAATCAAGGGTTTATAATCACAATGCCTTTATGAATGTTTTCAAGTTGTGTATGTATGATGTTGTTGCCATTAAAAAATTGCATCCGCTGTGTGTATTAATTTTAATTGCAAATTGGTATTGAATGTTTTGTTATGCAATTTTATGAATGTCGTGCAATTGCAACTACGTATACATGAATATTAATGATCAAGTATATTAAAATTGAATGGAAATCAAATATCCATCAACGCAAAACAGGAAAAGTGGAGGTGAATGTGTTTTTGAAAAATGACGCACAAACATTTACGTGAGTGAGTTGGTTAATTTTGGTAAATTGAATAAATGCATCCCATTTTGTTATGAATTAAAGGGCATCTCGTCTCATGTTTCGTGAATGTATTAAAAACGTTTATTTAATCATCGGTGCGAGAAAGACAAATAGGTCGGGCACTCTCCTTGTAGCGATCTTGTGCTGCCAATGGTTGGCGTTGATCTTAGTAGGACCAGGACGGCGTATTTGACACTTCAATCAAATACCCGCTCAGGATATGAGCGAAAATATACACCTTTTACAGTGTAACCTTCACCCACGCCCGTGGGTCTGAAGGACCTCCACAGACTCAGGTAACTAACCTCACATCTGAGTGTTTCCACTCATGACACCTTTTCTCTAACTGCATTCTAAGCTCTTGATCCATACACGAATTCTGGGTAGAATGGTGTCCAGGGGGGAGAGGAATGGCTGACACGTTGACTGCCTTCGAGAAAAATAGAACCCAAGCGGTCTAAGCCTCGGGACAGACCCCAACTGAAAGAAAGGCGCTAGACGGACTAGCGACAAGTACTTCCTTTCTATTAGTGCCACCAGAAAGGATGAAAAGAGATAAAATGCTGGTGGTTAGCCTGCCCCGGACTCGTAATTGATAGTTTCTGATGAATGGAGATGGCTATGGGGCCTACCTATGACTGATTTCCCTTATCGGTCCTAAAGGCATCAAATGACTAGGCATATATCCACCTCTGGTGATGGGACAGATGGATCGAATGCAGCATAGGGGTCAATGGCAGCAACAAAGAAAACAACTAAAAGCGACGTTCGCGCCTTAATAAATAAGGGGAATTAAGCATCCATCGACGCTCACTTGTCTATGTTCCCTGTGTCAGTCTCCTTTTTAAGGATCTTTCCTAGCTCTCTTATTCATTAAGAAAACGTACTCGTCAGGTGTCGGCATCACACATATATCTATTTCAAGTGTGTTGTGAGTGGCTTTACCAACCGAAAAAGAAATCCCAAGGAAACCAACTAAACCCGGACTTACCTGGAAACCAGGAAAACAAAAAGAAGTCAGAACAAGGAATTAATTCCCAAATTTTCTCGTAGAAAAGCTGCTAAAAGCCTTTGTTTGTTGTTTAATGCAGTCAGTGGATTAGCTAAATTTTATAGTCAGGTAAGGCTAGGGAGAAGTCATTGATGAGGACATAAAAGACGTACCACTCATCCGGTAGGAACCCAAATTCAAAAGCTATACACCTTCAAGTTTGGGTGGCTGAAGAAGAGTTGTTCTCACAGTGGGCCTCCAGTCCTCAGACCTCAGTGTCCTTTTTGTCTTCCTCGTAGGGCGGCTCCTCGTCGTAGCCTGCTATCTCTTCCAACTCGTCATAGAATGAGGCCATGTTCACACCGCTTCGCCCCTTTACTGATTGATTGGATTGGCCATAGCATACGACGGGCGAGAGGGGTACGTGGTGGCTCAGTGTGTCTCCCAGTTTCAGGTGAGGCTATTCAGAGATCCAGGGCGAGTCCCGATTCCATATATACGATTAAGCAAGCCCTGCCGCCAGCTTCCACCTAGACGACAACGTGAGCGCTTGGCGCGAAAGGTTGTGATTTATGGGTTAATTGAAGTTTATTAATTATAAAGCATTTCAAGATCGTCCAAAGGTTGATTAATTTTTCTCATAATTAATGAGCATGATTGTAGATAATTCAGTATCTATCACTAGTTTTATTTATCTACCCAAAGGTAGTACGTGATTCTAGTTTATGCATATTTTAATTATCAATAATTTTATAATATGATTAGCATCATTATGTTTATGTTTGTGTATTAGTGGATCTCCCAAAGGAGAACATTAGTATGCATAGAATAATTGTTTATGTCTGGATATGTATTTATGTTTAGTTTTGTGACTCAAAGCATTAATTTTAGGCATGTGTTAATTACAGTCTCTGCTCTGGTATCTTTACACTCGCACGCTACGTCTGTTCCAGTTTTTAATGGGTTGAATTTCCCTGACTGGAGTGAACAAGTCCAATTTCACTTAGGTGTGTTGGATCTTGATCTAGCTTTTCAAGTTAAAAAGTCGGCTGCTATCATGGATGTTAGTAGCAATGAAGAGAAAGTCTATTACAAAACTAGGAAAAGGTCAAACAAACTTAGCTTAATGTTTATGAGAATGAGCATAACAAACAATATTAAGTCAGCTTTCCCAAAAAACAATAATGCAAAAGAATTTATGAAATTTGTGGAAGAGCACTCCCAAACTGTTGATAAATCTCTCGTTGGGACACTAATGAGTACGTTGACCACCATGAAGTTTGACTATTCGTTACTATGCACGAGCATGTGATTGAGATGACAAATATCACACCAAGACTTAAGTCTCTAGGAATGGAAGTGGATGATGGTTTTCTTGTGCAATTCATTCTAAATTCATTACCGTTTGAGTATGGTTCGTTCCAGATGAACTACAACACTATGAAAGACAAGTGGAATGTGCATGAATTGCACAATATGCCAGTTCAAGAGGAGACCCGAGTGAAGAACTTAGGAAGCCACTTTATTCAGTATGTGAAGAATCAAGGAGCTATTGGAAAGAAAGTTGCTAAAAAACATGGAAAGGGTAAAAGACCACTGAAGATTAACGAGTCCTTAACCAGAATCCAGAAGAAAAATGACAAATGTCGTTTCTGTGGGAAGTCTGGACATTTCCAAAAGGATTGCATAAAGCATAGAGCTTGGTTTGAAAAGAAAGGTGAGCATAATGCTTACGTATGTTTTGAATTAAACTTAACTGAAATTCCCCATAATACATGGTGGATTGATTCTGGATGTACGACTCATGTTTCTAATGTGATGCAGGAATTTCTTACAACCCGGACCATAAACCCAAATGAGAAGTTTGTCTTCATGGGCAATAAAGAGAAAGTTCCAGTGGAAGCGATTGAGACTTATCGATTAATCCTCGACACTAGATATCACTTGACGAATTAATTCTATTAGTGACTCATTTGAAATATTATGATGGACCCAATTGTTATTTAATAAAATTTAAAGACCTATTGGTTATTATTATGGGAAGTGATAATAAAATAAAATAAAGAAAAATAAAAACCAACTAGATGGACGTTGGTTTATAAAAGGGATTGAGGTTCTGTCTCTGGCCATAAGGTTCTTTTCACAGTATCCCATCAAGAACGTGTGAGACGAGAAAAGAGAGGCAAAGAGATAGATTGGGAAACGATGGTTGAAGAGCACACGAAAGAATACAAATTGAAGAATGCATATTCACAAGATTTCTTATGGATCAAGGTTAGTGCTCTATTATGTTTTATTGTGTGAGAATCCTAAATCCTAAAGATCATTAATTGTTTTACAAAGGTAGCCATGGTCACACAAGGAAGAGGATGAAGAGGCCTCATTATGAAGAACGAAGAAGGAAATTGGAGAAGAGAATGTTATCGATGGTGCAGGAGGCGTCTCTAAACAAGAGTGTGGTGACAAACAATGGCCTTGGTCGGACTCGAGGTGGACTGCCATGACACCTTTATTGCTCTTGTGTAATGGAGGATGAAGATGATCGAAGAAATCCTTGTATTTGTGAAGAAGAGGAAGAGAAGTTCCGATTGTGCTCCCAACCACGGCAAGCGGCAATGATAGTGCGTGGTGGCAGGGGTGCGATGTTCGGGGTGGTGGTGCATGGCACCACGGTGATTGAAATGGAGGCTGCCCTTACGTGAGAGAAGAAGAGGGTTGTCTTGGCTTTTCTCTTCAGTTTGAGAATGGAACCCTAAAGATGGTAATGTAAGAGCTCTAGGCTTGAGGCTGGCCATTTCTTCGTGCATCCCTGGTTTTCATCATTCATACACCTCCTTTATTTAAGGCTGTGCTGTTTTATTTTCTTTGTGTACTCCCTATGTTTGCTAACCCCACACCCCTACGTCTCTTGTTGTTTTAGACCTGTTTTGGACTTGTTTGTTGTTTCTAATTGCAACCCATGCTTCACTACACATTTTTCACTACACACTTTCAGTGACTACTTCTTACACCACCATGTTTACTGACTCTACACCTCATTTATGTTTTACTTCTATTTTGGACTTGTTTTACTTGCCGCAGTCCCACTTTTATTTTACATAGCTCATTTACTTCATGCACCTCCCACTAATTACTCATGCACCCTCATATTTTGTTTTCTACTTTTATCCTTCTTAATTAAATTGAACCTTCTTAATTTTTTCTAAAAAATAAATATTTGAAAATTATAAAAGTTATAAAAATATAAAAAATCTAAAAAATGAAAATTGTTCTCTTTTACTTTATTGTGTCTGTTTGGTCGTCTGCATCGTGTGACACTCGTTTTTAAAATATCGAAAATAGTTTTCTCTTTATATTTTTGGTATTTGTCCGATTGTTCGCGTCATGTGACACCTATTTTCAAATAATTCTAAAATAAAAAAATATACAAATTTTCAAAAATATAAAAATATTACAATTTTCAAACAAACAGTCCTTAAGAACTATATGATCCTTGATTCTCCTTTATGAGATACGTATGAGCAAGGCCAGTCCTTGCCAGGTGCACTTCCAAAAAATTAAATATTTTTCCAAATAGTTTTCCAAATTGTTTCTCTTAAACAACTAGGTAACTTTGATTTCTCACTTTAAATGAGAATACGTAAGACAAGGTCAATCCTTGTCGGGCCCAAAAACAAAAAAATATATTGTTTCTTTTCAGTATTATTTGTCTTATTATTTTTGGGGAAAATTATCATTTTGAAAACCACATCAACTTTGCATGTTTAATTAAAGGTACTCTCATTGGGCAGGCGTTGTAGGATGCTAACACCTACTCTACACGTAACTGATTCCCGAACCAAAAAATCTGGTTTTTTCACAGGCTTGTTTTATCTTTATGGTTTTCCATAGTTTTCTAGAAATAACTATGGTGGCGACTCCAAAATCTCTTTTTGAAACTCATTTCTTTTTTTGATTCGTCGTTCGGTCGCAATTTCGGTTATGACAAATAGAAAGGCCAAGTTATGCAAAAAGGTCATATACAGTTGGAATATACACAGTCAAAAATGAAAAATGAATTAATAAATGAATAAAATAAGCCTAAACCGGTAAATAGCACACAATTTGCCTAAACAACAAACAATTCACCAGCAACAACGCTTAAAACTTGTTAAGACTTTGGCAAGTATACCAAGTCGTGCAAGTAACAAAAATGGTAAGTCAAAGTATTGGTTTTCCACGAGAATTGCGTTTGTTAGTTAACTATGCATACTTAATAATTTAGGCAATGAATGTAAACATAGATTGATTTGAAACAAGTGAAAACATAAGATATTTCTAAACTTGAAAGTGATAAAATAATCAACGCAACGACTCATTAGGGTTGGATTTCATGACTGAAACTCTAAGTAATCATCTGAACAATATATATCTCTAATCTACTCAAGCATTGACATCAAAGGGATTCAATCTCTAATCCCTTAGGGGTAAATTTTGAGCTTTTATGTAAAAAATAATAATCCCTTAGGTATTTAAACACAAAAGGCATATCAAAAGAAGATGTCTAGAATGACCAAGAGCTTTGGTCTATGTCTAGAACCAAACCTCTAAGTTGTTCTATCCATTTCTAAGGTTCTAAAACACTTCCCTATGATTAGATACCACAAATCCCATAGATATTCCATCATGCACGTGAATAATGTAGATAGAACACAAAAGTAGTGAAAGAGATGCTATTGCAAAGATGAAACTACAATGAGTTTAGGTACATTACATCAAACCCCAATGAAATGGAGTTTAGCTACTCCTATACATCTAAAGGACAAAGAGAGTTAAAATGGTGAATGAATGAAGAAAGATGAATCCTTTGAGCCCTAGAAGTGCCTTGGCCCTCTGTCTTGAGTTCTAACAGTGTTCCCCCTACCAAAATTGTGTTTTTCTTCGAGTCTCGACACTTTTAATGTTTGTGCAAAAAGTGATTACTCGTTAGTCCAGAAGACCTTCTCGTTGGGCTAATAAGTCTTCCTCACTAGGCTAGTAAGTCTTCCTCACTAGGGGAGTACGTCTTCATCGTTGGGCGAGTGACTCCCAACAGTTGCTAGCGATTCTTCTTAATCTTCCATTTTTCCTATAAAAGTTCACAAATGACAAAGTAAACCTGTCTTTGAAGAATAATTACAAAGTCCTAAATTCTTTCATGGAATTAACACAAAACACATGAATAAAAGACAATTAAGAGGTTCTAATAAGTGTAAATAATAGGTAATTATAACACTTATCATTGTTCTTTCAATTTTTGAATCGTAGAGTAATTGATTTGTTGGAATCATGCGTCTTAAAGAAAACTAGAAAGGACATGTTAAACAGTGTAAAACAATAAGACAATTTTTTCCTTTTTGAAATAAAAAAATATTAAATCGGTAAATAACACACAATTAAACTAAACCAACTTTAGTCCTCAACAACGGTGCAAATTGTTTTTTTTACAAAATTGACAAGTGTACCAAATCGCACAAGTAATATAGTTGATGTAGGATTATCTTAATTCCTTTTAAGATTAGTGAATATGGTGAGAGTTGATTAAGAAAACCAAGTGAACATTCTCATTGGACATTAAGATAGCAAGTTATCTAGATGTAAAGGTTCATTTCACAAATCTTTAGAGGAGGAAAGAATGGATTGATTCGAAACAAAAGATATAGAAACACATGGAAACATAAAAAGCTGAAACTAAAAGAAGAAGAAAGAAAACATAAAAGTGGAAAGACAATGCCAAATCCATGGATCCTTTGAAGATGAGTGGATGGTGCTGCCACTTGAGTCTAGGCTCGAGATAAGGCTCAAAAGTATTCACTCATAAAGTAGGAAACTCTCACAAGGTTCAACACAAAGGTGTCTATATTTCCAAAATTATCAACCTTTTACAAGTATTAGAGGAACCCTTATATAGAAGTGTTTAGGGGTCTCTAAGCAAAAGCACATAAGTCTTAAAGGATTACATAACAAATAGTAAACCCTACATTCTAGAAGGTAGGTTAAAATGGTGCCACAAGATGGTCTCGTAGAGTGGCTTCTTAGTCAAGACAAGTGCTCACATGTTCTAGATATCTCTAAGGTAGATTCTTGACCAATTCATGTGGTCCCTCAAACTAGATGCTTCTAGAATGCTTTGCTCCTTCTCTCTCTTCCACATGTGCTCTACAAATTATGCCACCTATGCCTCCAAAATGCGCCACCTATGCCTCCATTTGCGCCACCTCATCTAGATTTTAATTACCTAAAAAAACAAGTAAATATGGATTAGCATGTTGGCTTAAGTTAATCTTGAGTCAACAAATCAACTTTAGACAAAGGTCAACAAGTCCACTAAGAAAATTTAACTAAGCCAACTTTAGAGAATTCAAACTAAGGAAATAGAAGCAATGGAAGGGATTAAGGAACTCCCTTTCTTCTAAGCATGTGCCTTGGGTGATCATCCTTGGTAAGGATCAAGCCTTCATCAGTAGTGAACAATTCCAGATATCGTTTCCCACAAAGACTAATGTGATTTAAAATAATTAGTTGTTTACTAACAAAGGAGAAAAGTAACGAAGCATTTTGGTGTATAAAAATAAAAATAAATTCATAAATAAAGATATAACATAAATTCATGCAACGGAAACAATCAACTTGATTTAAGAAATTATAGGGTAAAAGCTTCATTGGGATTGGGTTTCATGATTCCATTCAAAGTAAAATCAACAAACAATATATTTCTACTTCCTTCTCTCACATTCACATCTTTTGTAACAAGCCTCGATTTTATCATAGACAAGCCTAAACTTGAATAATAAAATATCTATGTCTAGCAATTTTTATTAATTTCTCATTAATGAACTATATGTTTATGTTAAGAATGACCTTGATAATTTAATTATATGTAATGTGGCTAACTGAGATGTCATGATATGAACCATTCATTAGTATTTATTGTTTGAGTTGTGTATATTTGAAAACAGTTTTCAAATGAAAGTAACTTACACATGTAATGAGTTCTTTTCCATTTAGTCATTTTGTAACTTACACATTCATTAGAGATGAAAGGGTAGCATGTTCAAACAAAGGAGATACTGACTATACCATTAAACAAGAATATAATCAACCACTACTTAAGCTATATTGATTCAGTAAAGGTTACCAAAAAATTACCTATATTTAGATATACTGAAAGTATATTTCTAGAGAGAAGTTTGATATACTGAAAATATTATGTGGAATAGATTGAAAAAGACAAGATATTAATTCACAGAGTGAAAGTTTCACAAGCCTTTATTTATGGACTAGGAAAAAGAATGTCCTACGACAATTACCTTGCTAGTTGTATATTTCCATCCTCATATGGAAATAGTAATTCTAAGTCTTGTTGTTCAAATGGTTCGAATTGATGAAAATCGTCAACATCATCTTTACCCATTTTGTACATGTCTTTAGGCTTTAAATGTACAGGTATGCACCAATTTTTATGCAACTCATCTTCTACATAATACATCATTTGAGCTTCTGATGCTTGAATGTATAACTTATCATCATCGTTATCACTAGTGTGGATCAATCGTGCAAAACTTACTAATGTAAATCCAAAGTCATCAGTCCTAATCCCTCTAGAAGAAGTTGTATTAGCCCACATACATTTGAATAAAACAACTGAGAAATGTCCATGGTAATTTATCTCAATTATGTCTATTAATCGACTATAATATGGCACACCTCCAAACCTCATTTGATTATCATTGCTACTTGAATAAATCTATGTCCCAAATGTACTGAACACTTTAAAATTCAAAGATTGAAAACAAATATAAATTATATAAAGACTAGAACTCTTATTTCTCCAAAAGTTGTAATTTTAGCTTATAAAACAAATTACTAAGTTTTCACGTTTGCACCAAAATTAATGTGAAACATTATGTGAGTATATATATATATATATATATATATATATATATATATATATATATATATATATATATAACTGGAAGGGTTGAAACTAAAGCAGGAAAACCTTAACTAGAGTACATGTTATCTATTTGAGCATGGTGAGTGGAGGAGCAGAAATTAAAAGAAAAAAGGATTGTTGGTGTGTAGGATATTTGTTAAAATTAATCTTTCTTAAAATAGAGCACGTGTGTGGTAACCATCAAGGTTCAACATCATGTGTTGCAACCTATCTGATAATAAATTGATTGCACATGGTTCACACACCAATCAATTGTTATCCCACTTTCATGGTTGACAATGTCCCCAAAACAATTATCACAAACCAAAATTGCCTTTTGTATGTGAATTCATTCCTTATATTTCTATATCATACTGACCCTACATACATAAATCTATAAAAACCTTTCCAAAGATAAAAAAGGAAAAAGTTCAATTATTCATGTGAATCTTCAAAAGTCGCATCAAACACATGAGGTAATTAAGAAATGTATAGAATATTCTACTTTAAAAAAGTTACTGGTAAGTGATAAATATAACATTAATTAAATATTTTATTTTCTAAAAAAACATTAAATAATTAATGGTATACTTTAAAATTTGAAAGAATATGAGAAGACAAAAATTATCAATATTGTTTCACAAAGAATTAACCATATGCCATTCATCTAAATAGTTCTGGAACAAAAGTTTAAAATTTTAGTTTATCCACCACACTATCATTTGATGCAATTAGGATATTTAAAACGAAAATGAAGGACATAACGAAGTAACTTACAAATACATGAAGGATAACTGTCCAGAAATATATGTTAGATCTTGCATAAAACAACCAAAAAAATAGCCATTTGTAAGCTTCATCTAACAACATGAAAAACTAAGATTGACTTCACCATAAGATGAAATTTCAAAACTTTAATATTGAAGGTTGATTAGGAATCTGAAATTGTAAGTACAACTGTCACCCGATAAGAACCACTTTTAACCATCTATTATACAAAACAATAAAAGGGATGTTGTGATCTTATTGAATTACCATTTGCATGTATTGTACTAGCACTGCATAAATCAAACTTGTTGATTGTAAGAAAATTTGTCTTTCACAATAACTTTATGCCTAATTGATTAGATGAAACTTTATAAGATCTCTTAACTCCACCTTGAAACTTTTTTCCTTCAACCAGATCGATATCATGGTAAATAAAGACTTCAAAGTTCCATTAGAAGTTTTCTCACATGTTGGCAACCTGTAATGACAGCCCCCAACCCCTAACAGCAAAACATCATTGCACTCAAACTTCACCATCTCCTTTATGTCTTTGGAATTGAATTTCATGCCATGTTCACTCAGGAGTTAATGTCTCCTCGAACTTCAAAGAAAAAGAACCCTTCCTTCACGAGCTTGGAATTCAGCCAAATAAAATCTTGAGAAGTGTACAACCAAATACATTAGATTTAAAATCATAGAGACTGAAGTGAAAAAATCACATTTTATGATTGATCACAAAAGACAATCTTGCCACCTTTGTAACACAAGCCATGTTCCCCAATATCATCAACGAACTTGCCATAGCTATACCTCAAAGGCATTCTCCCCAAGACCCTATGAAACTCCCCAATGCACCATCCTCTTCTCTTCCTATGCTCCCCTTTCCTACTACTCAACCCCACCCTTACCTCTTCCTCCACCTCGTTCCTCGCGTCTAGTAATCCCCTACTCTCTTCGCCCCCACCAACAATGGATCCCCCTGTGTCTCCTCCGCCACCACCAAATTCATCAACACATCCTCATAGTTTCGCACTACGACCACGATCCCCCGCGCACGCGCGCCATGCCGGCCACACCCACGCACGTGTACAGAAACAGGTTCACAGAATTGCTTAAATGGAAATAGGTTCGGTGAAATTAAATTTCAAAAATATGGATTATCAAATGGAGTAGGAATTTTCTAATTGGCGGCCCACACATCAAACACAAACTCATACCCCTTTTACCTTTTGCGAAAGCAAAAACGTAGATTATTTGAAAAATAATGAAGAAAAATTAGGGATTAGTGCGAACTGGATATTGTGAGAAGCTAAATAGGTTTCTAAATTGAAAATTATACCTATTTTGATATACGAGATCACATTCGGTTGCGGTGTTTGCGGTCACCACTGCTACTTGAAAACACTGAGTTAGAACAGGGAAAATAAACAGTGATTTAGGGTAGTGAGATGAAATCAAAAAGATAAAATGAAACTTGAAAACGAAAAAGCAAGGGATGCAAAATCGAACTTGAAATCAAGGATACAACGTAGTATGAGGAAGATGAAAACATGAGATACAATCAGAATGAGAAATAATTATGAAATTGAAAGAGAAATAGTGATGAAATAGAAAGAGGAAGCATGGAGAATGAAAAGGTTGTTACCCGGGACTTGAAATTTGATGAACGGAAGAGTGATGAAGGAGAACGAAGAGAGCTTCTAAAACACATGGAGCATGAAAACAGAGACAAAGTGTTTTTAGGTTGATAAGGTTATGGAATGTTGTTTAGGAATGATGTTCCAGATCACATGGCCCTATTCAGAGACAAAGTGCAAATTTTAAAAATTATGAAAACAAAAAAATTAAATAAACATTGGGAATTTAAATTTTATTGGGGTTCTTAATAAAACCCCTGGTATTTAACAAGGGTTTTCAAAACCTCTCCTATATCCATTTCTTTCTAGAAGGTATTATAACTTTTGTTAATAAACCCCTACTAGATTTTATATTTTTGTAGTGTATAATAAGTAGTTTTTTAATATAAAGAAAGTAACATCTAATTAGTTAACTAATGAAATTCATAATAGATGTGCAAGTTAATAATAAATTAATTTGAGAATAATGCACTCAGAAAATTTTATAGATACAAATTATCAGTAATAACATGAATTTTGTTAGTCACAACCTATTTAATGTTATTTAACCTTATAAACTATTGTATCAAAACCGATATCAATCCATTGAATCCTTGTGTCATCTGGTATATTGGTCTCCTCTTGGATCATCCACAAATCTATAATCCCACAAATATTTCACCAGAGATATGACCAAATCATCTCTCTCCTCTTTCTCTATATGTGTATATATTATATAAAATTGAGGAGTAAACATCATGTTAAGTTAATTTTGTAAAGTTAATTATACATCAACACATCATGTAGAGATTGAAAAAACCATTACATTTTTTGAAAGACTAAAAAAAGACATTTAAGAATATCCTTATATATGAAAATTTTAAAATATATTTAAATTTAAAATTAAATTATATAAGTTAATTATGTTTTTAATCTTGATATTTGAGTTAAGTTTTTTTTTCTCTTTTAAAATTAAAATAATATTTTTAGTTCTTATAATTTGAAAAGAAATTGGTTTACTCCCTTAGCCAAAATGTTTTATATATACTTCCCAAGGTGAATATTTTAAAATAAAATAAATATTTTATTGTACATTTAGGGATAGAAATACAAATAAAAGTGAATTGTTAAATAAGCAATTTTCAAATTTTTTTTATCATATACATCAAAATCTTTAACTATGTCACTACAAGAAAAAATATTTTTAACGGAGCTTTATTTTTACATTACCCAGGGTTAAAACCTCTACTAAGTTCTTTACCCGGGATTTCGATTTTCCCCGCTAAACCATCCCTGGAGAATGGGTTAGCTGGGGTTTTTACGAACCCCGGGAAGCACCAATCAATAACGGAGGTTTTTTATCCTCTTGTATTTAACATAGGTTTTAAAACCTCAGTTAAGTTTTGTGCGTTTAAAATCTCCGGTTAATTACCATGAATTTTGAAACCTCCGTAAAATATCGTGGAATTTGAAATCTCCATAAAATACTATGGGTTTTAGAACCTCCATAAAATAACATAGGTTTTAAAACCTCCATAAAATACCATGGGTTTTAAAACCCCCTAAAATACCATGGACTTCAAAACCTCCGTAAAATACTATAGGTTTCAAAACCTCCGTAAAGTACCATAGATTTTTAAATTATTATTATAGTTTTTTACTCATTTATCATTTATGTATTCATATATATTTTTTCAATCACAATTATTTACATTTATTCTATTTTTTAATCTATATTTAATGAAATTATACATAAATAGATATAAACTCATCAAATTGACAAATTATTTATAGATGACTAAATGTATATCAAAGTATAACAAATATACGAATTCAAATTCAAATTCAAGTACAATATTAGTCAGCAAAAACTATCATGAAGTACTGCAATGGTTCTCAAAACATAAAATGATTCAATTAACTTCCACATTATATTATATTCTTCAACTATCACATATGATTTTCCTCATGTACATAACTTGTTGTATTAGTTGGCACACTTCCTTGATCAGAAACCTAAATCATAGCCAAAAACTACACATGCATCGGCCTTATTCGCTGTAGTCTAGTGCTTAACTTTGTCACCAAATTCTCGAAAGAACACATCTGCATACGTTGTGAAGTCTTCCCTATATGCATACACATAAAAATATCTTAATCACAACAAAAACCATTGCCTAATTTTATAACTGAAGTATTTGTCATGAGATCTATATATATATATATATATATATATATAGGACAATTAGAGATTTAAAGTTTGAGAACCACAAAATATGCTATTAAAATAATTTACAATACTGCAGAGACAAAAATAGAAGATATATTTTCCATGTGTAGTATAAAGAAACTACAAAGTAAATATATGGCAAAACTACAATAAAATTATGGCAGATGTAATTATGGGTGATAAGATTAAGAAAATAAACAAAACTACAATAAAATATATAGAATGGTAAAATACAAAAAAACATCATAACTGCATTTCCAGAAGTAATGGATCCTAGACTCTATTATCAACAAAGAGAAATTAAAAACCCGAAAGAAGCATAGAATAACTAAAATATTTCATATATCATGTAATTCAGAATGAAAATAAAATTTAATAAATAATCAAGCACAAGTCTTCCCCAAATAACAATACCTTAGCAAATTTTCCACTGAAAATAAAGAGAGCAACCTTCTAGAATGCTGGTATATGATGGACTATAACTGTAGTTAATCTAAGGATATACCTTCCTCTTAAACCATCAACCTCTTCACCAATACAGGAGGAGTACTTGATATCTGACTGACAATAGTTAATGAAAACAATAATAAAAAAAATTTACACCAAAAGTTTATCCTAGCTTAATGACAATACAGAAATCATTCACATATATCTGCATCCATCTGGCATATCAGCATACATGCAAAACAAATATGAAAAAGAGAAAACCATGAACTACATTCTGCTTGTCAAATAACCATGTAGTATACATACTTCTCTAAATTACTAGAGTAAGTTTTGACAAGTAATGCTTTTAAGTTTATATATAATAAAAATATAGGCTTTCCAATATCAAGAATAGGACTACGAAGAAAAAGAATAGGAGAAAATACAAGTCAGATACTCACGAACAGAATGATAAACGAACATGCTAAGTTTTTGCTGCGATAAAACAATGCAAGATATAAACATTCAAATTATTTTCACAAAAAATGTTTCCACCTTCAGAACTGAATCAATTGTACTAATAGAGCAAGATATAAAACAGAAAATTCTTTCAACCTTCTTACCATTGTAAAACTGAAACTCTTCTCTGGAAGAACATAATTGATTACTATCCATGCTTGTCCTGCACAAGCCCCAAATTTAGGTGAGTAATGAAGTGTATTTTTTTTACTTAAATAAGGAGCATGTGCATATTGGAAAGAAGTCATATCTACTTAAATAA
>Ga0214542_1001167_pt1 | contig 53232 bp, 16 predicted proteins | sample CNSS1metaG_FD_160096 | JGI IMG/M metagenome (GOLD analysis project Ga0214542, IMG submission 160096) | Root nodule microbial communities from cowpea collected in UCLA plant growth center, Los Angeles, California, USA - CNSS1 | ecosystem: Host-associated > Plants > Roots > Nodule | place: USA... | reverse complement strand
TATGGGCTTATTTTACCCAAATGATTCAAAATTAGATCTAATGGGTTATGCAGATGCAGGTTATTTATCAGATCCTCATAATGGTCGATCACAAACAAGATATTTGTTCACATGTGGTGGCACAGCGGTTTCATGGCGATCTGTGAAACAAACAATAACAACAACATCGTCAAATCATGTAGAAATTTTAGCATTACATGAGGCAAGTCGTGAATGTGTTTGGTTAAGGTCTATAATTCAACATGTACGACAAACTTGTGGTTTATCCTTGGGAAGAATGAAACCAACAATAATATATGAAGACAATAGTGCATGCATTGCTCAATTGAAAGAATGATATATTAAAGGAGACAGAACAAAACATATTCTTCCAAAATTCTTTTTGACTCATGATCTTCAAAGAAATGGTGATGTAGAGATCCAAAAGATTCGTTCATGTGAAAATCTAGCAGATTTATTTACAAAGTCTTTGTCAAGGAGAACTTTTGAGCAATTGGTTCACAAGATTAGACTCTGTCATCTTGATGATGTAAGTTTACATGAGGGGGAGAAATAGAAGATGCAAAGAACAATATTATATAGAATGATGTACTCTTTTTCCTTCACTAGGTTTTTATCCCAAAGGGTTTTTCCTAGTAAGATTTTAACGAGACACATTCTTTCATCAATGGACACCCAAGAGGGAGTGTTATGAATTAATGGTCGTCCATTGATTTGATACAATTACTCATATGATTGATAATCATATAATTCATTACTCTTTATGTAATATTTTGTATTTGCTATTTGATTTTATATCCTTTATGGGTTATCATGTTGTATCTATAAATAGGACTCGTCCTATCAGTAATACGACACACATACAAAACAGGAGTTACTTTCTACTCTCTCATTCTCTATTCTTTTTCTCCTTTTCTCTCTCTTATTACCTTTATTTTATAACAAATATAAATTTGTTAAATTACATAATAAATTAAAGATATTTATTAGTAGTTTCAGAGGACGAGAAAGAGGTCAGAGACACATATTGGCTCGCAAAAGGACACAACAAATATACATATACACTTATCTTAACGTTTAGCAAGCGTACTAAATTGTGTAAGTAGTAATTGACAAGACCGAAAATATCGTTTCTCTTAAGAGACTCGTACAATACCAAATAATCATAGAATTAATAACTAATATAGACTAAAGAATATTTCCATAATTTGAGATTAAAGTAAATCTTGGCATAAACAAGTAAAGATGAACTTTGATAGTTACAATGCTTAAACAATGGAGAAGACAAGAAATGATATGAAATGGTATTGTTGGGGTTAGATTTCACAGACTTCACTCTTATGCATATCAAAACTCACACCATCCATTAATATACTAATATCAACCCACAAATTTATTCAAACCCTAATCCCTTATAAGAATGAACTTATGTTTCCTTATTAAAAGTCAATCCCTTAAACCATTAACAAACAAAACCACTTTATAAACTAGGGTTTAAAATAACTAATGGGTCAAACTCCATTCCTAGACACAAGCTTCGTGGGTATCTTGTTTCATTTCTAGGTTTCAAAAGATATTTTCCAACACCTAATGAACCAAATATCAAGCTATGGGTGATCAAACCAAGCATTAAGCGAGGAAACAATAATACTAACATTTAATGGAAAGAGGCATATATATATATTCAAAAGCATTTGTAAAATACAAGAGAGTTTAGTGGTTACATCTACCCCCAACAAAATGGGTTTAGCTCTCCATTGTCGTGGAGAGCGCAAGCTTACAAATGGAGAAATGGAAGAAGAAAGAGATACAAAGAGGAAGAAGGGGTGGTTCCCACAAGCCCTAATAGACCTCCAAGCTCTCCCAAAGAGTGTTTTCATGTTTCCAACCGCCAAAAATAGCTTTCATTCGAGCAACCAAGAAGAAACAGGGCAAAATTGTGATGTCAACATAAGTGGTGTCCTACCCTGTGTAACTGTCGCCCAACGTTGGCCAGTCCTGGAATGTTCTAGACTCTCCGACTTGTTGTCGCTCGACCCTGTGTAGCTGGCACTTGATGTTGGCCACCTCTTGAACAAAATTGGTTTATGAGCTTATGGCATTGGGCCTAGCTTCTATGTGCTTGACACCCTGCACTTCTTTTAATTTAGGTTATTGATTGCTTCTTCATGCTTCTCATGATTGTGGTTTGAGACAAAAGCTTCCTAACACAAATTTTGCACAAGAGAATGTGGATCAATGGTAAAATTAGATTAGTGTAACCCAAAATGTATGTTCACAAAAGCAAACTAACATTGAAGATAACAAGGTTTAAAACCAAGAGAATAGGTGGTTTTGTTAATGAAAGATGACTAAGATGATAGTAAAATTCAACATTATCAACATCTTTGTTCTCGGACCTATTTTAAAAAAAAAAATGGATATATGTTATTCATATCATTATCCATCAAAATTAGGACAAGTATTCCAACAATATATATGAAGATAAGTTCATTTGTCATTCTTATTTGTGGATAAAAAAACTTATGTGGTTTAAATTGAATTTAAAAGAAGAATTGATAATGATATGATTTCATGAACGTGGCTATCAAAATGACAAGAGAGTTATCAAGAAGTGCTCCAGCGGAGCTTCTCAAATCATTGACCTTTTTATTAAGGAAATTCATTGTCAACTAGAGCTTTAAATCTTTTGAAATTCTCAATTTTGTGAAAAGGAAATTCATTGTCAACTAGAGCTTTAAATCTTTTGAGATTCTCAATTTTGTGAATGGAGGATAATAGTTTGAACAATTTGTTAAGAAACAATGGAAAAAGATAATGATATTTCTATCCATTTTTTTACCAATTTTTAATTCACAACTCCAATCACTCTTAGATCATTACATCATACCACTAAAAAAAAATTAAAATAGATAATTAAAAAGTGATTGACGTGATGAATTAAAAATGTATAAAAAAGATGAGTCAAAATATTATTATTTCAATAGAAAAGCTCACAATCAATAAATGAAGTGTGTGTACGTGTTAAAGTAAAAATTAATATTGATGAAGAGTAAGATTAAGTGTGAAACATAGAAGATTTTGAAAATGTACAAACAACAAAGTTATGGAGAGGTGTATGGATAATTAAACAATAGGTTGGACAAAAACCTCTCGTGTTTGTCATTCGTTTGCTCCCTTTTGTTTTTCAAACTCTTACTCTCAATGCATGATGGTGTATTATGAAAAGAGCAGGCTCAGTGACTAACAATGTGCTTAATTTATACAATTTTATCCATCATAAAGTTTTGGACGTTAAAAATGTGAAAATCGTGACATAAGATAATTGATAATAACATATTGAATCAATATCAAAAAATATCACATTCATCGTAACAGTACGAAGAGAAAAACTTACAGTGCATACATATACTTGTTGCAGAAAAAAAGGGGAGGTATGTTGCTGAAAATTTTGAAAGTGTTACTTGTGATTCTGGTACAATGGTGTATGCTAAACTTTTTCCCTTCATCCATTTATTCGATCATCGATCAAAAGAAACTAATTATATAAATCATTATGATAAATTTTTTAATAATAAGTACTATCTCCCATATCTAATATATCACGTGTTCCATTATAATCTATCGTCTTTAATGAATAAATCATAAGTTTATTTTATATCAGAATTAAATGAGTTTTCTCATATGAATCAAATATCAAAATATAGGCCAATGGATCGGGTCGAGTTGATCTGTTAGTTTCTTTTTTAAATATTTTTAACTTTTTCAATTTCTTTTTAAATATTTAAATATTTTTTAATTTTTTAAATTTGTTTATATATACATTAAATTAATATTAAAAGCATAGTTAATAAAAAAAATTAATTTTAATTGATTAGTTAATGTTTTTAATTAGATAAATTAAAATATTATTACATTTACATATTAAATTATTTAATTATGACTAATAATTGAGACTTAATTTGTATGTGTTATTGATTTAAAATACAATACTATTATATATTTATGCATTTAAAAAATATAAAATAAAAAATTAATACTTTTAATTATTTTTATTATTATTTTTTTAAAATGGGTCAATGGACTAGGACGAACTCTCTCGTATTTTGGTTCGTCAAATTGACGGATTAGACAGGACATACCAGAACAGACTAGGTTGAGATCTTCAACTCAACCCATCCTTTTTAACACGGACTGACAGGCTCACTTGTTGGATCCAGTCCATTTTGTCACCCCTAAAAATATGTTCATAGATGAGAAAACATCAAACTAAATAAGAGTTTCAAAAAGTACTTACCATTATTGTCATGCCATGGAGCCATGTCTCATTTGTGTTACAAGATCGTGTGCAACATGTATTTACTTAAAAAATCAATAATCATCGGCTTAATTCTAATACACGTAAAAAACAAAAAAAAAAAAAAAAAAAAACACGTCAACATATTTACTTTCACATATTGTTATTATTTGTCATAAATATTGCAACAAAGTGTTCAAATATAACTTAAATAACTTAAATAGCCTAACAATTAAGTTCACAACTTTAAGATCATATATAAAAAATTTTAACAATACATCATGTGAGATAACCTCAAAATAAGATAAAAACTCAACTTGTAACAGTTAAGATTTTTTTTTTCTACTACTCAAATATACAGATTCGTTAAGATTTTCTTTTTATTACTCAAATATACAAATTCACCATATGAGATAACCTTAAAATAAGATAGAAACTCAACTTTCAAAATATAACTAAATACAGATTTCATGACATTGATACATTTGAACTAAAGTACTTTATCACCTCTAACCTATCTGTTTGCCTGTATACGAGCATAAAACTCTCCGTTACTTAAAGATATATCATTATCTTTTTTGGTAACTTTCCAATTATAAACATCTGAATTACTTTATTATCATCTTAAAACTCTAATTGCATATTGAGATGTTAGATATGATATAAACTTGAGTACAAGTAAGACTTTCAACAAATGAATGAAGTATATGAAATATTTTACATGTGTCAAGATCATTTTTGGGCACTAACTCAATCTTAATCACTAGTTTTTCACCATTGAAATTACATTGGATGAATAATATTTAATCTTTAAAGCTCTCCAAAATTTTGTTAATATAAATTTATTAAGATAAATAAAAAATTTATTGAGATATTTATGAAAGGATCTTAATGCTTATAACATAAGATACATTTTCCATATTCTTTATATCAAAGTTTTTTTTGAGAGAAATTGTCACAAGTAAAATATCATCCCATGTAAAACAAGAAAACAAAATTTACCTCCACCAATCTTCTATATTTCTTTCAAAACTAAATAAAAACATATTTTATTTAAATTTTAAATACCATCCCAACTTCTTTAATCCATATATGAATTTATTAATCCAGCAAAATAAATATTCATAATTACTATAAAACTACAAAAGTATCATTCAATATGGTTTATACAAACCTCTCATTCTAAATCAGCATTAAGATGTTGTTTTCACTTCTATTTACTATCTAATGTAACTTAATTAAAATGAATTATTAATATTGGAATCATTCAAATAAAATCTTTCTTAGACAGAGAAGAAAACATTTCATTATAGTTGATTCTTCTATTTGAGTGAATATTTATTAGTTTTAAAGACTCATACATTCAATGAATTGTGCACCATTGTGCAACTCAATAAAATTCAAGACTTATTAGATACCATAAGGTCCATCCCATCTTTTATACCACTATATCACAAACTCAATTCCTTCTAACTCATGATTTGTGAAACTGTTGGCGATCATGGAAGAGGAACTTATTGTTCAATCAATTGTTCAATAGGTTATCCAATACTTACTTATTACTCCTTATAAACAATTTGATATCCCTCATCATACTTAGGAACCTGTGAAACTCAAACTATAGTGTACTTTTAGTTCCTCATTAATGGACATAAAAGTACATAATTCTACATCCGTTCACAACAAAAAGCGAATCAAGATTAAAAATGAATTAATTCTAAAACTAATTTAACTTTAAATATAGAAAAGTATTTATGCCGATCTAAAGTATAACATAAATAATACATATTATTTCTCATATGATTTTAATTTACCAAATAAAAATAATGAAGTTTCAAGGCTGTTTCTGAATTGAGTTTAGAGAACAATGTTAATGGAGAGTTTGGATTCATGGAAGCATGTTTTTGAAGAGGGCTTTAAGAATAGATTTTCATCAAAATATATAAGTCATTAAATAAAAAGAAAATTTAAGAAATACAATATACTTTTGTAATGGAATTTGTTAGTGTAACGTTTTAACCACTGGTGTATTATCCGGTATGAATATATTTTTTAAAACCCGTTTAATCTACTCCATGTTTCTACAGTAACAACTAGTCAGGACCTTCGGTTTGAAAGTACATTCACAAAACTATTATGAAAAACATTACTAACATAAGAAGAGTTATTTATATGAAGAGTTATTTATGTCCACATTGGCCAAGGTATATGTATATATAAATATATAATACTATTATTTTATTTATATAATTCCATTAACTAATTATTTATATATCCACTTCATCCATTGTTTCCATTTATTTCCCCCACCATGCTTCCTGCAACATTTTCCTATTTATTTATTTTTTTTGTCTGCAAGTTTAGTATTTAGATTCTATTTTAATTAGAATGATTACAATAAGTTCGATACTGTAATAAGTTTCAATAAGCTTATATCCAAATAAAATTGATATTGTACTGGTACACAAACAGAAGTAAGAAAATACTTGGTCATTGTTTGAATCTCTGTTGTATTATGTTCAGCTGCAATGTATTCTGAGAACATAATGTTTTGGAATTCGTGATTCAAGTAAATCAAACGTAGACTTATTAGTCAATTACAAATTGCACCAAACTTTCATTTTTAGTTGCAATGGAAGCAGATAAAAAAGCTCTAATCCAAACTGCAAATAACAGTTCTTCAAATTCACAAATCCATTAATTCAACACTAAATACTACTGAATAAATGAATATAATTAATCCAGAAGAATTTAAAGACAAAAAACCTTAAAGAGACCAAACAAGGGGTAGGGTGGGGGCTGCAACTCTATCATATTACAGGCATATGAAAATTTTGCTTGCATATGCAAAATGAAGTTTACACGTCATCTGTACTAAAACAAAATGGTTATGAACCAGACAACAAGGGAAGGAACAAATTTCAAGTTGTACAAATCTAGAAAACTCTTTCATTCCATTTTCAATGCAGGACACAAACCAGTCCAAGCAGCTAGCAATGTTATGTCATTCTAAATGAAGAATATCACGAACTATTTGCCATAGGTGAGTTTACAAATGTATCTGCTAACCCTTGTAGACACTATCAGCCAAGGTATTATCCCAACCTGAAATAGCATAAAACAGTTGGAATGTCACTCAAACTATTAACAGCTTCACATGTCTTCTTTTATTTACACTACATTATTTAAGAGTAAAAACAACAGTGGATAGCAATGTACATAGCATGGTTATAAAAGTACTAAGAATTAACAACTTTCACATAAAGATGCAACGTAAAGAGTAAACAATCGGTTTTGCTATAATAAATATTGACATATTTCATTTTTAGTCTAAGGAGAAATTATTTGCTGTGATATACAATTAATGTTGAAAAAACCTTTGCTTTTACTCATATTATCAATAATTTTCACTTTAATAAATACATATGACAATTACTAAAGACTAAACACGTGCTCAATTAGCTTAACCATTAAAGGAGTTCAAAAAAAAAAAATTAAAGTTTCTGTACTAAGACTATAATTTTGTCTTGTTATATTAAAAATGAAATATGTCAATACTTGTACTAAACCGACTACTAATTCAAAAGGAAAACTGAGGGGTGGAGGAGCTAAACTTAATGTAATCTGATTACAAGCTAAACTCACTTTCCACTACTTTGGATAAGCACATTTCATCCACAAGTTGTTTAAATACTCAAGTGAAAACACCAACTCATGATTACATCTCAATATCGGGAGATTGTGAGTTCTTTTCAGGAGTTTAGCACATTTTCTAATAATCCTTCTAACATACTCTACTAGTTGAAATTTATTGAAAACAAAATCACGGAGTTGGAATACATTAAGGGTATGTTTGGATAACCGTATGGGTTCTTCCAACATACTTTTGAACCACTTAACTCAATTTTTCATTATGTTTGTTGTCTCAAAAAGTCACATTTTCATCATCGGTTCACCCAAAACAGAGTTTGAATGAGAAGCAACAAATTGGTTGCTTTTGAAAATTATTTTCCATTGACAGTATTTATTCAATTACAGCAAAGTTTACTAAAAATACTTTCTTCATATTATACAATAAATTTCATGTTATCAACATGCTTTGAACAAAAAATATTAAAACATAAATTGCACTGCAGTAAACTCATTTTAAGACATTCTTTTGATTCAAATTTATGTTTGCAAAGTTTAATCCAAATATGAACTAAATGGAACGAGGCCTACGAACTTTTGTGAGTCTGTATAAATTTCAGCTAAGAATGAAGAGTGTATTAGATACTGAGACACTAGCATCTTTTTCTAACAGAAAGCTCCGATCTTTCAAATCTGACCAATGAAGTTTGTTAAATGACGATATTTGAAATTATCATAACATGACATGATGACAGTCGGAAATTACTAAATACATCCTCGTTCATTCAAATTCAAAGAGCAAGACCAACAATACATTCAATGATTGAAGTATAAATACGAGAAGGATCTTATAGTATTTTAGAGTACCTTAGAGACTATCTCTCTTAAAATGTAGTATTCTATGTTTTATGATCAATTTTCTTATTTAATTATAAATATAGGAATATCTATTTATAATTACATTTATTGGAATCTTATTTATAGCATTTCCAAGCATTACATAAACAAAAATCATTATAAATATTCGTATTTATATTACCAACTCGTATAACATTATCAAGTTGTGTGATATAGATATAGTTTTGAGCATCTCTAGCGTCTACTTTTTTCTGTTTCAATATATTGTATCAGAAGGATATCATCCCACGTAACTGTATTCACTTTGTCACTCCGACAAGAAAAGAAACTACAATCAATCATCCCTTTCGTTGTCTATTATTTTCATCACAACGCCGCTTCTTCTTATCATGTCATGTAACAACAATACGGGCTTGTTTCATTATTCCGCTTTCCACTCTAGTTCCCCCCCCGCTGCACACTTTTCCAACAACAGTTATTGTCGGTGGTGATTTTTTAGTAGTCATTGTTCACCAATAATGACTTTTTTGGTAATTTTTCAGTCACATATTAGTAGTGATTTCATTCCCACCTATGATTATTCAAGTGGTTTTATTGTGTATGAATTAAATTAGCGGTGGTTTCTTTCCAATCGAAGATCATTCTTTTGGTAATTTTTTCCCCACATAAATCATGTTGACTTCTTTCAAACTGACATTCATTCCAGCGGTAACTTGGTTTTTCCAAAAATATTATCCATTTACAACTTCCACGTCTGGTTTTGCTCAGAACAAACCTTGATTTTCATGTCATGAAAGTTATCTCAAATTGATGGTCATTCTAGCTATGCTATCTTTGTAACAATTTCTTCACCATCTGAGTTGTTTTTCCAACTATTATTTGGTGAAGGTCATTTTTTATGTTTGTTTATTTATTTGTTGGGAAATGAATATTTTCTTGTAATGAGCTTTAGCTTAAGGAGTCTTAGAAATATGAGAAATATCTACTGATAGCATAAAATAGTTCAGAGCATCTCTCAGTATTTATTTTTCTTTTATATTTTATGATTGATTTCCTTATTTAATTAGAATTTTAATAATTATAGGAATACTTTATTAGAAACAGATGTATATGCATATCACGTCATGTACATGCGCATACAATTTCCTATAACTATTTGTATATATAATCAACTTATATAAATGATCTTCATTGTGTAGTCCAGATACAATTTTCAGCAGTTTTTGCATCAAAATTTTCGTCTTTCATCAAAACCTAAATACGATTTGCTTTGGATATCTCTTTTTTAATTCGAAGTTTCAAATATAAGAACGAAAGATACTAGAAATTGCTTACCATAATATTGTTATTTTCAATCCCTCCAGTCCTCCAAGATAATAATCTCCCTGCAAAAATATGTAAAATGATTTTCAGATCATAACCATTAAAAAAAGGCAACGAGAAATGCATTCGTCTCCTATGCCCACATTTTCCGTGCAACAAATGGCTTTAACTTTAGACACATTTAATTTAAATGAAAATTACACTGTTGAAAATTAAAATTTATAATAAAATGGCATCAAATTTATAAAAAGTGTTCTCATGGTATTCAATTCAGACTTTAAATGATTGAAAAAAAAAAGGTTATGGCACTCGATTAGAAGAAAGAAAAATACAAATAAAAATAAGAAGAAAATTGAAATTAACTTCTCCATAAACTAAAAGTTAGCTTATACACAAGCTAGTTGTAGAAACTCTTAACACAATCTCTCTAAACTTTTGTTTTTAACTTGTGTATAAGCTAATTTTAACTTACAAGAAAGCTAATTTCATTTTTTGTCTTCTTATTGTTCTCCCTTACAAATGTTTATGAAGAAGTTCACCCAATCTAAACAAACCCTAATAATTCAATAATATCAATTACTATACCTATAAATGTCACATCTTAGCACTATGAAGCGGTTTTGTAGTAAATGGAAGAGTTTGCAACTAAACTTGTTTTATTGGAAAAACCTTTAAGAAATTAATACAAGTATTTTGTCTATTCAACCAAAAATTCTATAAATATTTTATAACTACAGTTCATTTTTCGCCCATATCAAAACCAAAAGTAAACCTAACATATCCATAATCATAGCCAGTAAATATACCTATAACTATAGCCTATACCTAAATATGAAAGGTGACTAAATAGTTACAATAAGTCCGATGATATTAGAATACAAAAAAACACATTTTATTAGTTTAAGCAACCCAACAGTTTAATACAAATGAATGAGAGTTTGCAGCATAATCTAGTAAAATTTTACGTATTAATCATAATTGCATTACCAAAAGGTTGCACAAGTTGTTGAGATATGCTGGCCACAGGAACACTCCAAAACCACATGAGGAAAATTAGATATGTTAAAACCTGCATCACTTAACCATGTTAGTATCTTATGGGCCTTTGCGAAGAAAATATGTAAACCTGAAAACAATTTCTAGATCAGGAAATACCTTTGAGATAAGCAGAAATCTTGAATACAAAGCACTATCCTTGTCGTTTAAATTTTGAACTGCATGTTAGTTTAAAGTATAAGTTTTCCGGTAATGCTACTTTCTTATGATCTCAGCACAAATAGCATATAAATTGTTACGTAGCTACTACATCTAGTTCCACCTACTTAAGGATCCAACTTAAAAAAATAGCTAACTCAGTAGCAGTCTCATCTAATCTGTTCTGAAATGGAATAAGTGGCCCTTGCAATATTTTGATAAACAATCATTCAGTGTTGTAATTGTATAGATGAGATTTATATTCATAAAAAATATTATAAACAATTTTGTTATCTAATTTTTATATTCATAAAATTTAGCAACAAAATTATTTATCTACAAGCGGTTGCCTCATCCTATGCATTCCATGACCCTTTAGTGAGTGTAAAAGTGTGTTACTCACTCTAACCAATACATCGTTTGATGCCAAGCACAATAATTTTGCAAATTGCATGCATAACAAAATGCCTAATATTTAGACTTTGATATAGGAAATTAAATCCTAAATCAACATTTAGAAAGCTGACACGTGTTTAAACTTAACAATCATAAAATATGGAAACTTAATTGTTCTAAAAGCCATATTTCATATTTAAAACGTTTTTTTTTAAGTCTTTTACCAGAGGGGGGTCTGGAAAGGGAGTACTCTTCCTATGTTTTAACTAAGCAAAGGCGGGTCCTCTGGTTATTTTTTCTTTCCAGCAACCACCAAGTCCTCTTTGCAATTTTTTATATTTAGGCACACTAATTAAATAGAAAATTTCAGCTGAAACTCTCCCATAGTTGTAACAACTCTTACAGAGGATAACTCTGTCCAAAGAACTTCAAAATACGTTCTTCTGTCCAAAACACTAAATAGCTGTCTATCATCAGACCTTATACAAAATAACTGCTCCTGAACTATATAACTGAAACCACTTAAACAATGTACACAATTGATATTATGTAACCACTTCTATTTTCTGTCAATGATTGCATATGTGCCCCTAATCCCATTAATTGATAATTAAGGTAATATGTATATGATAAGTATACATTTTCATATAGGAGAGATTAATTCACAAGCATAAGAAAACTTTATAGAATAGATGGATTGGAAATACAAAGTGATGGTGACTAGGATAAGAATACTTGAAGAAGTGATATTAAGGATAAAGATTACAGGAGAAATATATCTAATCAGCAGCAAAATTATTATTAATTGGAAATTGTGTTTCATCGTTCTGAAATTTATTAAATATCTTAAAAATTCTAGAAATGTGAGTTGTTTGGTTATCTAGTTGGCTTCGTCTAGATAAGAATTGTTATTTTCATACAATTGTAGCTTCTTCAGAATTTTGATTTGGCCTAACCTGAGTTCAGTTTAAAAAAACTTCTATTCTTCTTTCTATATTTTTCTCTTCCCAATTCTTTTTCCTTTTCCCCTATTGTGCTGCTTATCCAAAATCAGAGACTGAATCAGAAATCCTCCCAAAAACAAACATAAGCCAGCAAAAGGATAAAAGACAAAACCATGAAGAATATTGAGATAATTGACTGAGAAACATTCCAGACAAAATCACGAAGAATATCAGCTTGAAAGAGGCTTTGATTCCCTAGGATTTTCAATATTACTTACTCTGACAATCAATCATGTAATACTGGGGAAAAACACAGATGTGTTTTAAAATTAGTTTTCTTTTCAAAATACTGTTGAAAAGAGCATATGTACCACCTACCTACACTTTTAAATGCAGCCAGGCAAAAAAATTATACTCAAAGTAAACTAAAAGTTGTAGATTTGTAATGTCCCACTACATTTATATAGAATGCAATATGCAACAAGAATCGGCTCCCGTAAATAACTTACACTTTGCAAGTTCCTTCTCCTTCGCAGCAGCTTTCCTCTTGAGTTTTGCACCTTGTGCAAAGGTTGATGGCCTAAGAGAACGATGAAATCACTTATGTGCGCACTCTCACAAACAAAACATAAATATGCAAAGTTTATATTATATTTAAATGTAGGATATTTCTATTTCATTTTAAAATTTCCTTAAAGCTTCACATTTGCTCTGAAACTTAGTTAGAAAATACAAACTTGAAGTAAACACAAAAGCATAGAAAAAACAAACAAATGGCCTTTCAGGTTTAACAAAATAATTTGGTTCAAGATACAATAAATGAGAAGGTAAAGGAACCCACAGTTGGCTCGAACATGAAAATTTACATGTTTTCTTTCGTTGTGTCAATTGAAAACATACTGTTCATTGAAATTATGGGTTTTTAGGTATAAAACAAGATAAAAGAGATACTAAATTGGTATTAACTGAGGTGGATTATTACAATGTAATGATGAGTTCATATGTTCAAAAACCTAGAGTATAAACCATTGTCAGGGAAACCAATAATGATAATAAAAAATATGATAACTAATCTTAAGATAGGATAAGTGAATACGAATACTAATCCAAGAGGATAAACTAAGACATGATAACATATTTCATAAATTCTAACAATTACCTCTGTAATATATCTATATTTTTTTTTCATAAATCTAACAAAGAGTACAGAAAAAAAAAATTGATAGAAGGGGTGTGGCTACAAGCTTCCGTGCTCATGTAGTATGCCCACCCCTGTAAATGTAATTGAGATGAAAATAGGGAAGGACAAAGATGATTCTGATCATTAACAGTTGGAATTCTATAAAAGACCCATTTGTTTTCATTGGAGGAAATAATGGCCAAAGCATGAGTAACTTACTGTGACAATGAGTTCGCCTCCTTCAAAAGTTCTTTTATTTCTCTATGTAACTTAGCCTTTTCTTCTTTGTCGGATCCACCCTGAAGCAAAAGCATAAAACTAAATGAAATTAATATCATAATGTAACAGTCAATATGTTAGATATGTTTTTTGTAAATCAAAGAAAAGCTAATAAACAGAAAATTTATGGTAGAAACAAATTGCAAGATCACCGGAGCACCATGCAAAGGCTCTCTCTTGCACCTGAAAAGTTCACAATCTTTTAATAGAAATATTAGTGGCACTTGGCTCAAGCGTGCTTGTCACTATCTTAAGATTTAGTAACACGAGAAATGATGAAACTATAAACCATATATGGATGAAAACTAGCAATTTAAATTGGAGCCTTTACAAACTTACCATTAAATGCCTTAGTTTGTAAACACAACAACCCATACCTTGGGTATAGCATTTTTTGCAAATAAAGACAACAATCCTACAACAGCCTAAAATTGTCTTACTGGAGTTTCATGACAGCTTTCTTCAATCTCGACCATGGGAAATCAAGAAGGAAATTCAAATTGAAAATTTCCAAGGCTTGATAAAAAAAGTCAAAACTACAGGGTCATCCTGATCCACTATAGGTTTCATTAGCAAATGCTGGACCAAAATCACAATGGCCCAACCCAGAGTTTGGACTGTTTCCTCTAAAAGAGCGGAGGGGATATGTAACAGCACGTCCATGGAGAAGACAGTTAAATACACTGCGGCATTTGTTAATAGGAAATAAATCAATGATTAATGGGAGCATGAGATAGACAAGGGTAACAGAGGCAATTGTGTATATTACATCACCAAACTTGGGACCAAGAGCTCTGGGGGCTGAAGGTATTCTATTTGCTGACACCATCTTATTCATCTTCTGCATCCTTTGTGAGTATTCTGGCTTTGTGCCATGTACCATTATTTTATTTTTTTTCTGGTTTCGTGACATACTATTCATTTTCTCTAAACAAGGTAAATCAGTAAACCAAACATGAAAATTCAGAACCTAGTTACCCATCCTATACATTTTTTTCAAGGAAACAACTGCATAAAAGCATGGAATCAAAAGAGTTTTGAAATGCGAAAACTATTCTTCTTAAAATGTTAAACTTAAACATAAGGAGTGCATATAAACAAACTGTTCCCAGAATCCTATTATAATTGTGAAAAGGATATCAATTACCATATCAAGAAATAGCATAAAAATAAAATAACCAAAGCTCCAATTAAGCAAATGTAAGCCAAATCAGATATATCCCAAACCAAACATCCAAAAGCAAACAATACTAGCATCACTAACTGAATCCCTTTAAATTGTTAGAATAATGAAAAAGGAAAAGATGAAAGAGGGAGATAACCTTCTTGAATTGATCAATCCGCTGAGAAGCAAAGTGAAAAGCTAGAACAACAAAAAATATGAAAGGAGCTGCTAGTGACGTCTGATGTTCTTCACTTGCTTTGTCTACCATCCTCACTTCAATTTAAAGGCTCAAAAATTGATGCTATGAAAACAGACCAAACCAACACAAACCTGTAAAGTATAAGAGAGTGGTTGAACCAGATGGCAGTCTGAATATATACACACAAAGATAAAAACTTAGACAAAAAAAATCAAACCAAGTACCTATCAATCAAAAATTCTTGTCCAAAAGTCACAAGATTCATAAGCAATTATTAAAAATACATTGAAGGGGAGGGCAGAAAAAGGAATTTACAAAATGATATAGTAACACGTTGAATGTAAATACAGAAAAAAATATGTAACAACCAAATCAAAACCAAGAAGAAAGCACTGATGAAAATAATAGGCATCACCATTCCCACAAAAAAGATGCAGAAAAAAAACAGAAGAGAATAAATCTAAAATAAAAAAAAAATTGACTCTAGTGAACAAAATTTCCAAATAAGTTACAAATACAAAACTGAAAATCAAAATTTAAGAGAGAAGACAGTACTTGAGAGAATTGGAAAAAAACGGATAAATCATACCTAGGAACAGCGGTACCAAAGAGCATTAGGATTAGGGCTGTGGCAAAAGCAAGTGTTTATGTTAGAATGAGGAAAAAGTCATAAAACGAAGTCATTAAAAATGACAAATGTTATTTGGAGACTAATTCATAGAACAATTTGCACAACAATAATTTTTGTGTTTATCACTCTTGGACATAATTTATTACATATCATAATGATAGAATAAGATAAACAGAAAGAATATTATATAAATTAGTGATGCATGACATATCATATAAGACCCTAATGTAATAGCTAAAAAAATTTATATCATACATAAAACCATGAAGTTATCATTCTTAAAAGTTGCATAAACAATAAATTTAATAAATTTTAATCAATAAAATAACATTTTATTATTAATTTTAATAGAAAATGTGTTATTAATACTATAGTCAATGAAAATGGAGCCATGGATGATTGACAGACTCACAAAATTAGTTCTTTTCACAGCATGTAATGATATAAAATTAGGTATTGTGGTTCCTATTTGAAGAATTATATTTCAAGTGCATTTTTATTTTGGTTAAAGATTCCAATTTGTGGAGTTATATTAGAAGTGTCTCTTAAGTACATTGCTTCTCCATAAAGACTACAAATAGCTCGTTTGTGAACCATCCCCTCTTTGACCAACAACAATTGACAATGGTGAGTCCAGCAAAAAAATTAATGATTTCAATGTTGATGTCAATGGTGAGTCCCCGAGACAAACCGCAAGAAAGGGAGGGGCCTAGAAGCCACTAGCATATATCCATAAGGGCTATCTGTCCCACTGCTCACTACGAAGTATGGATTGGATTCCACCGTCCTTTGTCTATTTGAGCAAACCTCATACCCATCCAAAACTACGCTCTTCTAAACAGAGATTGTGATTTAGACATTTACCTTAATTAGTACTTTTGTTTTGGTCTGATTTATTTATTTAATTAAAGTAATAGCCTAGAACCTACTGGTTCCAAATGTTATATTATCTTCAACTTCAGTTATTGTTTAATCTTTTGTATTGTGTTGATCTCTAAATTTGGTTGTGTTGAGAATAAATAAGTAATCTAAAGTCTTCTGCATTTCATTTTAGAAAATCTAATTCACTGGAAGTTGTCATGAGCTTGAATATAGCCTTTTTCAAGCATAATTGAATCTCAATAATAACACTGCTAATTAAGAACAGTAGCAATGGGAGAGGAAGTGTCCTTTTCTTTCTTCTACCTTCATAGATGAAATAAACCGTGACAGTAGCATTGACAACAATATTAACCAAAAACTTCAGCACTAAAAAGCCCCAAAGCTGAGCAGGCTCTACATGTCTTTAAAGAATATCTTCAACACCAACAAGAATTATGGGAGAGTTATCATTATGAGTTTAATCTCCTGAGTATTTGGAACTTATAATTTCGTGGGTGAAATTATTTTTTTAAGTCTTTTTGGCTAAATACTTGGATAATTTTCCTATAGCAACACCACATATTCTTATCCAGCACAGAATCCATTAAGCAGGACATGTATAAACAGCATCAAAGCTAGAAAAGTCATACAAATTACAATCAAAAGTAGTTCATGGTTAAAAGTTAATACTAGTGAATCAATACACCTAATGCTAGACTAACAAACTATAAGAACTAAAATATAATCAAAAGGCTACGGGGCTGTAACAATACATAATTGACCACAGCCACAAGGTTAAAAGAAAATTAGGCATGCTATACACACAAAGTAGAGAGCGAAATCAGAAAGCATTTTGGTGACTGGCCTAAAACCTGGTAATATGTTGTTTGGCAAACCCAACCTAGCCAAGCGCACACATCGAAATCAAATATAACTCCATACAATGATCAACCCCAATCACCATATAATGATAGCAAATATCTCTTAAAAACGCTGAACAAAAATAAGCACACACACGATATATAATCATAAGCACACCCGCACAAAAATAAGACCCCAGAAATTAACAAAAGGGGAAAGAAATTTGAAGAACGAGTAATGAGAAAGATGAAGGAAGGTAGGTTTACACACCCTAAGAGACTATACATGTTTTTCGAGATCGATGAATGTGCTTCAATGGCGAGAGGAAGACTACGGTTCCGTGGTCACCCTCACCCAAAATCTGAATACTATATCAGCCTGCAAATCTTCTGGAACAATGCGTACCCAGTACAAGATTTCACTTTTTTTTCTTGCTTTTTTCCTTTTTTTTTTCTTACTTAAATGAAAAATAAATAAATAAATAGAAAACAATAAAAGATTTTTCTACATACTTATATTTTAAAAGTGATTTGTAAGAAGAGAAGACCGTACATGAAATGCATTTTTAAATATAATATTTGTTAAAAAATTACAAAAAATGTATTTTAGAATTTAAACGATTTATAGAACATGAAAACATAATATTTAAAAGAATTGTATGGATTTAAAAAAAAAACAATTATAAATTTTGATTATCTCACATATTAAATGGGGAACTAATATTATTATTTTACTCCTTACATAAAATTTACAAATGTGGGTTAATTTTCTTTCAAAATTACGAATTTTATTTTAAAATAATTACGTAATAAATTATCGTTCGAAGTGTGCACGACTTCGATTTGAAAAATTCTTCAAAAGCGTGTATGACTTCATTAAAATATTAATTAACTTCATGTCGGCTGGATTAAGTTTAGTTAATACTTAAATTAGGATAATTAAAAATATAATTATGAAGTTATATCAGAAGTTAGCGACTCTTGCGTAAATGCATTAAAAGTGAAGTTGTTTCCACTTTTAACGATTTGAATATGAAATCGTGGGCTTCATTGGCAATTTCAGTTTATTGAAGTCGTGAACTCACTTAACGAGATAAGTGTAAATGCATCACAACAGTTGTACCCACTCCCCATCATCACAATACTATAAATATAATACATAATGCAAACTTTGTTTTCACGCAATCATTCGACTAATTTACAGACTACTTAGACATCTATCTAACAGAAGAAAAAGGAGAATTAAAATGAACTTTGTAAGAAAACAAAAATTCAGATTTCAATTTGTCATAATATCAAGGAGGTAGTGGCAGATCTTAAAAGAGGCAAGGAGGTCATGGTATCCTCAAACTTTTTTTTTTTATTTTATGCATTTAAAAAATTTAAAAATTTTAAATTATATATTTTAAATTATATATAGTGGTAAAAAAATTGAATTTTTTAAAATTATATGTAGTTTAAATTTTTTTAATTGTATGTAATTATTTAAAATTTGTGAAAATTAAATTAAATACTTATTTTTATAAAACACAACACTTTTAATGTCAATAAATAAAAATACAAAGTTAAATATAATAATGAACAAAAAAAATGTTAAATATGTTTTTGGTCTCTTAACTTTAAGTGAAAATTGAAATTAGTTTCTCCTCAAACTTTTAGTGTAATGTAGTCCTCAAACTTTATAAATATGTGAATTTAGTCATTTTAACCAAATTTTATTAAGTTTAGTTGACGTTACAAATGCGTTTCATAGTAATATTTGAGTTAATATTGAAGCGAAAATGTATCAAATATTATTATGAAATGTGTTTGAAACATAACATAAACTTAATGAATTTTGATTAAAAGAATTAAATTCACACATTTCTAAAGATAAATGACTAAATTGGTAAAAAAATTTGAAAATAGACTAATTCCAAATTCTATTAAGACTTAAGAGACCAAAAACATATTTAACCCAAAAAATATTATTAAGATGTTTTTTATTTTATTTTTCACATATTATTCTCATCACTCACCCTCAATTGTTTACTTTTGTTTCTAAAGAAAAAAAATATTTATTATTTATGTTCTCATTTCTCATTTATTTTCTCTCATACTTAAAGAAAATAAGAAATATAAATGTGAGTTAATTGCACTTCTTTTTATTTTAATTATTAGATGTTGTTTATCTTAATTATTAATTATTAGATCTGTAAGAAAAATTACATAAAAAATGAGAAAATAAAATTAAAGAAAAAACATATTTTCTTATAAAAAAAAGGTGTACACTTGTGTAATAGTTTGATCTATAAATAAATAATAAAGATACTTAATAATAAATATATTTAGTTTTCATTTTGCCGACTTAATACTCTTTTGGATTAATGTTAGACACGTTTTGATAATTTAAATATAGTTGTGAGAACTTAAAAAATATTTAAGAGTAGTAATAGTTTTTATATAAAAATAATAATATTTTAATATTTTAATAAAAAATATTTATTTATAAATAGATTTCTAATAAATAACTTAAATTCACTTTTATAAAACCATCATCTCTCTACAAATTTATTCTAAATTTTCCTTTGCCTTCTCTCTAGATTCTTATTCTCCACCTTTACATCTTGAAGATTAAAGATGGCAAGATCAATCATGGTGAGGAACTCAACTCATTCATCTTATCCAATAGTCAGATAAAGTAATCGTGGTGAGGAACACAACTCATTCATCTTATCAAATAGTCAGATAAAGTAAGTTTTCTATTTACCCCTTTTGAGACAATTTCGTTCTTTGAGTTGTATGTGGGTTTTAGGGCTATACATGTGTCTTAGAGGTGCTCTTGGTGAATCTCTATTGTTTTATGATCTAAATAATATGTTCAGGTATCTAATTGGGGTATTTGTTGTCAAGTTAGGTTTTTATGTATGAAATGGAGCTCTGACGAGCATCTATAAGAGCAAATACAGTTTAACCAAAATAATAGAAGCTATTTATTTGAAACCTATTGTGCTTTGGTTTATGACTATGGAAATTTTGTAATTTGGTTGAATTGAATGTGTTGTATGATGCGCATTAGCTGGGTCGAAACCATGTATGTTGCGTTTAGATGAATTGATTATGTCAATTGAGTTGTATATGAGAAAACATTAATTGTTGGTGTTGGTCTTAATGAATGATAACTAGGTCTTTATGGGTTTGAAGTGGTATATTTGACAAGTTGAATTTGGGTATAAACTGCAAAGAGGTAAAGAAAATACTATTTGAAACCTAGAGGAATAAACTTGTCATTCACTTGAGCTGTGTTATATCTTTTATGTGTGAATTCTTATTTGTTGAGTGTTTGGTTTCAAAAGATTTGTAACTTTATTTCAATTGGTAGTATAGATTGTGTTTGTCTTTGTAGAACTGAGTTTTTGTTATTGATAAGAACTCCTCTATGAGATATTTGATTGATTAGATTAGACACTTCTTTAACTATAATATTTATATATTATAAATTTATGAAGTTTATTCAATGGGAAGTAACTAAAAAAGAATCAAATTGCTCAATTAAAATACAAAGAGAAAGTTTTAGTCTGCGATGCCCCGCCAGACACACATCTAAAAGTGTCGTTGGATGTCACTTAAATATTTGCTTCAAATTTTAATTGACACAAAACTTGAATATAAAAGTTTTGATAATCATTTCAAGTAAAATGACTTATTAAAGAATCTCTTAACTTTCACATCACCTCTACTTTTGTTTTAGTTTATTATGATAATAAGGTTATCATTTAAATTGCTTCAAATTCTAACTATCAAGAGAGAACTACACATTTGAAAATTGACTTGCATTTTATTGAAGATGAAGTTACCAAAATAATTCTCAAACTCATTAATTTAATATTATGACATGTTTTCCATTTACAAGATAATATAAGTTCTTACTCTTACTTCTAATTAAGAATTAAATATATAGATATTTAGAAAACATTTTTTTAAAACTATTTTAGCATGACAATATCAAGTTTGAAAACATGATTAACTCTAAAAAAATATATTTAAGAAAACCTTTTTTCTAAAGAACTATAATTTAGAACGTTGTAAGCTTAAATTTGTATGATATTAGATTTATAGATCATTTGCAACCAACATTTTTATATTATGAGTTTTTGAAACTTTAAAACAAGAATGTATTATATTTTTTCTATAAATAAAATATATTAACTTTTTTTACTTTTATTTATGTAATTTTATTCATCTTATAAAATAATATAACTAAATATATTATTCGTTACATACTATATTGAATATATCTCGTAATACTAAAATTTAATTATATAAAATAAAATATTTTAAATGTTTATAAGTTGTTGTACAAAATGTGGTGAGTTACTTCTTTTTTTTAATGTTGATATTAGTTTTGTTTTTTTATTAAATTACTTTTTAATTTTTATATTTAATTTTTGTTAAAATAAAAAATAAAATAATTTGTTGATGGCATGTTGATTTGAAATTCTTCAATTTTTTTTTATTAATATTAAATACATGATAAGTTATTTATTATTGTTTGATATCTCGTAAAACATTAATATTCAATGTTTTAATATATAGTATTTTTGTAAATTTATTAATGCACAGATCCGTTAGAATATGAAATTATTAATTAAAATATTTGTTGTATCTCATATACTAAATTAATTTTTGGTGTGATTGGTATTTAATAAAAATATAGTCACAACTTTAAATATAAAGATGACATCAAAACATATAACGTCTTGATAATTTAAATACTAACTTAAAAAAATTAAATATATCATGGTGGGATACATTTGTTTGTTTTCCTTTGATCTTATCTAAAAAATAATAATAATTTGTCTATAAGATATAAAATTGTTTTTACCTAAATAATATATAAGATCGATAATGATGAATACAAATAAATGCAAACAAATTACTTAAAACAAATTGCATTCCAAACAAATATATTTATATAAGTCACACATATTATGGATTGTATTTTAATTATTTTTTACAGTTTTCTTAATTTAGAACTTATTTTGCACTAACACTTTTTCATGAGAATATTTCCAGATATGTTATTATGTTGTCTATTTTAATCTATCCTTTTCAATATATTTAATTCTAAAACTTAATTTCTTTTTATTTTAAGAAATGAATGATCAGTAGTTAACTGTAACATTATATATAGTATAAAATATTCATCATAAATTAAAGAATATAATTAAAATTTATAATTTAAAATATTTATTTATAATTTATTATAATAAGCAAAGAAATATAATTAAATTTTAGGGCACATGTTCGTTCATCAATTTACCTTATCTAATAGATAGAAGATCATTAAAATATAATGCTTCCCTCACACACAAATGTATAAGCTACATCTACCTATAATTATTCCCTCTCCCAATAATTATTTTATTCGATGTTAAAGATGTGGATCTACATGCATTGTGCATGTATTCCTACTAATTTGTTATGAATTTAATTGTTATAAAATAAATAAAAATTACTTTTGTTGAAAGTTTCATTTTAAGACACTGATTAGTGCAAAGAATAGTAACATAATAATTCATACATTAAACTAAATATATATTTTTTTCTATTTTATGTGATTATTTCTTTAAATAATTAAAAAGTTCTGTTACCAAATCATTAATTTAAATTAATAATAATTGCTTTTGAAATTTAATCATTACTTATTTTATATATTTTGATATTTTTTATTTTACATTTAATAGTGTGGAAATTCATTCAGAACATACAAATCATCAATCATTAACCATCTAATAATGAATTTATCAGTATTTGTTTTTTATAAACAAGAAACATGATTTTACAAACATACCCCTGCGAAGCCCAAAATATCTCATTCCAAACTTCACGTGGCGTGATACTCGTATTCCCGTGGCATCTTGGTAATATTGCAGACCGATACGAGGGTAAAATAGTCATTATAATAAATCAGTGACGCGTGCCAATAAATTCTCAAAACACAGTGCACAGTGCTAAAACTCTAAAGCAACCCCTCTCCTCTCCAAATCACACACACAAAGGAAACACATTGATTTCAAGGTGTTGTTGGGAGCGAATGATTTTGCAGCACACGGATCGTTGACGTGGCAAAAGATCGTCGAAATCCCGCGTAAAACCCCAACTTCAATTTTTTCGCGATTCGATTTTCACTTGCGTTTTCTCTACACTGCCCCTCCCCACAACCCTTCTTATCCCCTCCCATCGCGCCCAAACCTCACAGCACAACGTGCACTTTCACTTTTTCATCTCTCTCTTTGAAACCCTTCCTTTCGCTCTTCGCTAATTCCACACCGAGACTCTCCGTTTCTATCAATTTTCGCCATGCCGAAAGTCAAAGCTGATACTAAAGCTGCTGATAACAGGTATCGTGTTGTTGATTATTCCTTGTTGTGCTTGAGATCTGGTTTTTTAGATCTTATTTTGGATTTTTTTTCTGTGATTTAATGTTTGTTGCTATGCGTTTAGGTTGAAGCGCAAGGGCGCTGGCGCTGGTAGGAAACAATCGAAGAAGGCTGCTAAGGATCCTAACAAGCCGAAGAGACCTCCAAGTGCTTTCTTCGTTTTCATGTGCGGTTTTCTTTGAATTTTGTTCATAGATTTATTTTGTTCGGTGTTGATTTGTGATGTATTTTTTTTTGTGATACTAACTTGAGGTTTTTCTGATTGTTTTAGGTCTGAGTTCAGAGAGCAGTTCAAGAAGGAACACCCAAACAACAAATCTGTTGCTGTTGTGAGTTTCCTTGTTTTTTCTGTTTTGTTACTAGAAGATGACTGATTTTTCCTTGATTTTTAACTTCTTATGTGCATCTTATTTAATAACTATTTAGGTTGGCAAAGCTGGTGGTGACAAATGGAAATCTCTGTCTGACGCGGTGAGTCTTTATTTCTGAAGAGAATTTTGTTGATTGTTTGCCTGCAATGGTTGGGACCGCTAATTAATAATTATGCAAAGAAAGTTGTTTCTGATATATTGTGCTGGTTTAATTGTTTCAGGAAAAGGCACCCTTCATTGCTAGGGCTGAGAAGAAAAAAGAAGAGTATGAGAAGAGCATCTCGGCGTATAATAAGAAATTGGTAAATGTATTTTCTTATATATGGTTGTATTATTGTTGTTTTTAATGTAGTCTAATTGATATTTGATTTTGATGTTTAGGAAGGAAAACATTCAGAGGAAGAAGAATCTGACAAGTCGAAATCTGAGGTTAACGACGAGGAGGAAGATGAGGTAAAATAATTTAATCATTGATTATAATTTGTGCTGATTTGTGCTATGATTAATTAGTTACTTAATTATTTTGTTTGTTTTCTTTTGTAGGAGGATGATGAAGATGATGAGTGAAATTTGCTACATGTGATGGAGCCTAGGTTGATGTGGGAAAAAATATTTTGAATAGATGTTGGGTTTAGTATTTGATAGGAAGGTTCCCAGCCCAAATCACTTTGATAATTAGTTTCGGGATTTTTATTTGTTCTCTTTAGTATTAGGTTAGTGCACAATTGAAACTAGGGTCGAGTATCAAGATTATGTACTTAAAGTCAATGCTATGATGATACATTTCCAGTTAATTTTCGAAGAAATTCTATTCTGCCTTTTTATTTTCTTATTTTGTTGTCTTGTGATATTTTGTGTTATGCAACTTTTTGATTTTTTATTAAGTAATATAGAAGAATCTATACTTTGACTTTTAAAATTTGAGATTACACTATAAGTTTTCAATCACATTTTATAAATTACTGGACCTTCATCCAGTGGGATTCAACCTCGAATTTCTCATCTCCACTCTTCCATATTCCATATTTTTTGCCTATACGAAATGACATTGATTTAAAGGTTATGCACAGTGTGATCATCTTTTATGATTCAACCAAGAACTTGAGTATGAAATGTGACCATCTTTTATGATTTTAAGAGTATGGAGCAGTGAAAGCGCATTTTATGTAGTGATTATGCTATTGAGATTCAGATTTAATGTTTTGTCGAGCTTTGTGCAGTGAAAGCATGATTTTGTTATTGAACTCCAAATTGATAGTTGGTTTTTTAATAGTTTTTTTTTACCTTGTGAGTGATTGTGGTGAAAAAGTGGTTGATTAATGTTCATTTTTTAATTTGACCTCATGTTATGATTTTATGATATTAGTTCATCCTTGGCCGAGTCATAACAGATCGATTCATTATTTAAGAGGAAAAATGGTAGGTTTATATACATTACTCAATATAAATCCAAAACTTCAATAATTTGGTCTTCCGTCGTTAGAAAAAATATAAATACAACTAAGCTAAACACATTACAAATGTATAACGCAAATTTGTGGTTCAATCGGTGAGTAGATGCTCTTAATTCTTTTTTTCCCGTTCAGCAGTCTGCAGTACATGGTTTGCCAATAATGAAAACGATTTTGCTTCATCTTGCATTTCTGTTGTTCGGAGGTTGATTCCCTGCCAAATACGAAAAATAACATATACCAACCAAATTTCTCAAGTGTACTGAGTAGCTGTTTATGCTTAGAATGTTACAAAAAAAATATTATTTATCAACAAAGATACCTGTAACTTTTTCATGTTCTCCTGCAACTTGCTTTGTGCCAATTTAGCAGCGCTTGTTTCCTGCAGTGTCAGATTAAAAGATTAAAGCCTGGTTCAAATGAATAAATAACTGTTCCTGCAATGCATGATTAAACGTGCTTGCTTACATTGGAGTAGGAAAACCCATATTTCTTCTTAATTTGATCGACTGCACCAGCTTGCTCATCTTGTGGTTCTTCTTTACCCGATGTTTTCTGGATTTTGCCCTTCATCTCTTTTAACCTTCCTGCATATTCAACTTCAACTAATTTAACTAGCAGCATATAAGATAGCACTTTGATAATCTTCAGCCAATTAAAAATTAACATGCAGTCTTTGCTTGCCTGAGTTAACTGGTTGTGAAAAGGAAATCTAGAAAAGACTGGAACAGAAGCAGTATCTAATATAAGATAACTACTTCGTCTGTAGTTAGAAGTTTGTCACTAGAATAGTGAATTTGTTCCTATGTAAAGGCCTTATGTAATCCTTTCGGTATATACTGTTCTCATAATTAATACACATCGTATTTTCGGTTTTACCCTACGCAAAGATTTTCTATGAAATTTTAGGTATGCCACCTACTTCTAACTTTGAAATCCAGCCACTATTATGTTGTTCCTTTATGCAGGTCAATGGGATGGTGGTAATAGGTTTGGGTGGTTGGCAGAAAGTTATAAGTTGAAGTCTCAGCACTGACATTTGTACTAAGCAGAAAATTTTTCCTTTTGTGCAGGGAAAATGCAGTGTCCATATGCTGAAAAAGGGCTAGAGCAGCCTAGAAGACACTCTAAGGACAGTCTTGGACAATGTACGCTAAATGAAGGGTATTGCAGTTTTTTCACTCTTCTCCCAAATCAAATGATAAAATTAGTGATCATATGAGCAAATATTTCATCCCAATCCCAGTAGTTCAAGTGCACTAACCTTTCAAAGCCAGAAACTTTGCAGGCAATTTCTTCTTGTTAAAACCTCCCAATATACCTTGATCTTTGCGTTTTTCTTCATGATCATCTAGGTCAATGTCATCTGTACACAAGGACACCAATAAAATGATTGTTTATTTATCCACATGATACAAAAACGAGAATCTGCCTTAGGAAGCAGTCGATTTATTTACCATTTGTATTTTCTGATCAGCAGAGTCAATGAAAAGGTCATATATTCATTAATATAAATAGACAATTTCTGTTTCTTCGTTGTAGGCTATATAATATTCAGTAGCTCATATCTAAGGGACTTCCGTACCTATATTTAATTCAAGCTCATCTTCATCAACAGTCAGATTATCATTATTATCAGCATCACATGGAAAATTTTCAGTTGAAAAGATAGCTGAGAGTTTCTGGATACTTTCTTTAGAATCTTCAGTTTCCAAGATTGGAGCATGTTTTTCTTTACTGCCAGTAAAATCTTTGATGACAGAGCTGAATATACCCTGAGAAGACCAAAATGAAGATCAAACACCTTTTATCACAAAGATAATGAATATCTCTGTCTATCTATCTATCTATCTATATATTTTAAAATATACTATTTATACTATTTACCCTTTTCTTTTCCTTATTTATGACTGGGCTAGGGACCAGCTCTTCTTGTGAAAGCATCATTCCTTTTCTGTAGATGCAGCTAATAGAGTCCAAAGGCCTGGAAGTCAACAAAATGTAAAAATGAGGGTACTAATGTTACACTTTTCATCTTCTCTGTGAGGAATATTATTCCAATATCCATAACCACGTATTTCTCTGTACTATGCATAAGAGCAAGAGATAGATAAGAAGATTTACTGTGCCATCTTGACTCTTGAGCCATGTATTGTATATAGTTATTACCTGAAAATATTCCTTTGGACCAACAATGAGACAACAAAAATTTCCTGGTCACCATTCACCTGTAAATGGAACTAATACTTTAATATATAACTTCTAAAGAAAATTGTACTGGTAAAAAACAATGCTCATACCAAAACAAGATCTCCTTTGGATGAAGAACATATCTGGCTCTCAGAAAATGACTTTGATTTTGGAGGAGAGTAACTGAAACCTCTAATTGAAGTCTCCATAACCAGGGATAACTCTGGCAAAGACCTACCATATAAAATATGTCTATGAATTAAACTATTTTTAGCAAAAAGAGAAAGAAGAGAAAGTACTTGACATCACTTAAAACTTGGAATAACTGAAGTTCTTTATATCTCCCAGAAAAATACAGAAATAGTCCAAATTCCAACTAATACAGTATAAAGCCCTTGAATATCGAAATAATAGGCCTCATGCTGGTTTTTGTACTACTACAAAACCAATTGCTGTTTTAATCATTCTCGAAAGAAAAATAGCAGTAATTAAAAAATTCAAATAAGATTATGCATTTTTGCTTGTCTGACTTGAAAAGCACACCGGGGTATACCAGAAAATGATGGGAGATCAACAATACATTACAAACAATGATATATTTTTCTTAACTTTTGACAGTGAAAAACTATCCTCAAAATAGGTGGAGTTATCACTTTAACAAATGAGAAAAAGCACCACCTTAATTCTACTTTTCCAGTAGTGAAAATAAGTACGACGCCAACATCAGAATGGCTGTAGAATGTTGATGCCCAGCAACATGATGAAGAATTGAACTTTTTCTTGTATAGCACCTTTTTAACTCCCTGGAATACATCATGGCAAGCATTAGCTGATATTTTTGTTATTCATGACTCCTGGTTATGGATGTAAGGAATTCATGCATCACCTGAATCGCATGCACCAATGAATATACATACAAAGCTTTCTCAGAACAAAGCAGAATATACTGCTGTTTCGTTGTTGCATCATCAATATGGTTCCTTTCGCTCAAGTCTAATCCATCTTTTGTAATTGATCCTTTGACCTGTTCACCTTGTCCATCTGTGTACCACAACAATATTTCTTTTACCATTTTCAGTAATTTCTTTCAGATCAATCAAGAACAGTGTTGAAACTTTGATCCTTAACAGAATGAGCATCTTTACGACTATATATCAATGATTGATAATTATGCCAACCACACACTCTTACCCAAAACGTTCATAAATAGAGCTTTAGAGGGCTTCTTGGGACAAATATTTCCTCCTAGTGTGTTTCCATTTTCTTTATCTAGTGCCATAACAGATGAATCTTTTGTTCCAACTGCCAAAATGTTTTTTTCAAAACCATGTAAACTGCAGGTTAGGAACTGCAGAGAGATGATACCAGCAGAAATTTCACTTGCAATATGTTTCTGGTATAACAAAGTTGGCCCATCTATGTTAAAAACTGAAACCTGCAGCAAAATGGATGAATAAACGTTACTGCATAAAAGTTATTTAGGAAAGTCAATAAACAACTATAATGTCAAAACACTAGGAACACAAAAATAGGTAGTCCTATGCAATATCTGTTGATCATTTGTCAAAGCTCAAGTAGCAAAACATTTAGCAATTACCACCCAAACATATGATCAAGGAACAGAAATCTGCTAGAAACTTGCACAAAGGAGAGACACAATATGCTCCTTTTTGGTGATGCTAAATGGTCCATTATTTGTTAAGTTGTTTAATGAAGTTGTTTACGCAGTCCTATGATCATTGGTATGTGTAGTGGCCCTTTATAGTTGCATTAGTGCTGGAGTGGTTAGTCTGGCAATTATGCTTGTGGGAATATCGTTGGTGAAGACCATTATGTTTATCTACTGACCTATAAATTGAGGTTTTCTATTTCTTTTAGTATAACTGCAAAAGCCCTATCTTTTAAAATATGCTTTTTGGAATTTGTACCTTAAACTAATTTCTTTGAATACTTGGACTATCAAGCTAGGACCATATTTCCAAAATTCAAAAGAAAAGTAAAAAATTATCTCACATGTCCTTGATCAGAGCCAACAGCAAGATGCATTGAACTGGGATCCATGTTCATTGAAATAATGGCACCAGTACTCTTTACATGTTTCACACTTTGGATTATATGATCAGTTCCTTTCTTTGCACCCCCTGTAAAAAAAAAAAAAAGAAAAAGAAAAAGGGAACTCAGTATTGATTAATATATGAATCATGCAAGCCCTCTGATAAATGATAACCAAGCAAAAGGTATGTGTTAGTGATACCACGTACCAGTAAGAGACATGAAGCTGTTAGTTGCATATGGTTCAGGTTTGAATCTAAAGATGCAAATCTGTACATCATGTTTACGACAGACATATTAAAGGCAGGTGGGAATGATGCGAGAGAGAAGGAAATTATCATATCGAGGAACCTCACCATTCCACTTTGGTCACCAGAAGCAAGAACTGGAGAGTTGCTATCAAAGTATAATGCTGTCAATGGTATCCCACTTAATGAACAGTCATTTTCACTCTGGATTGAGATGGAGGAAACAAATCATAAAAAACTCAATAAATAAGTAAATTTTTTACATGGAAAAGAATAAAAATCGCCTTTATCCCTAGAGCTTGCTTGTGCTTAAAGTTGATAATATCTTGATGTGTAACATACTTAGCTAGCTATTCAACATTTACTTGGTTAAAGAGATTTGTAAAAGCATTTTGAAATTTCCTTATCAATCCAATACTTCAACACAACATTGGCATGATTAGCCAATGAAATCAATAACTCTAACTATCTAGACAAATAAGTTGGCTGATGGTTTGCATTCATGAAAGTAGCTTCTTTTTGAAAGAGGGAAATATTCCACAAGAAGACTAAAGGAGCATTTCGCATATTATGCAGGCAATTTGTGTATAACAAACGGGAGGTTGTTAGTAAAGCTAACTTTTTTGTATGGATTATTTTGTTGTACAAACTAATTATTTCTTTCCACTGAATGCAACTTGAGAGTAGGTGTGACTGATAAAAGTATTACCTGTTGCTTCAATTGCAAAATCGGAACGAAAATGGGGCATGAAGCATCCCAGAAGGTTATGGCTCCATTGCTGTGTCCAGTTATGTACAAGTTTTGAACTTTGGAAAATCCAGTAAATTTGGCCGAACTTAGGCTAATTCCATCCTTCTGATTTGTTTCAACAGGAACAAACAATGGATAGCTTTTGAACAGCTGTGTGTAGTACTATGTGACAAAGACAAACAAGGTCCAAATCAATGGATTTACAAAAAGGTGGACTGCAAACAGAATGAGCATGGTAAAGCAAAAATTATAGTTTCGGAACCATATTACCTCATCTTCAAAATTAAACACATTAGAATTGTTGGAGATGAATTTTGCTGTTGTGATGCTTGATTCTATCAGTGGTAACTTCACAGTTACTTCCCTTGGAAGTGAAGGCGTGGACTTAGATTGGCATTGTAGCAGATACTTCTCAATCAAACTATCGTCATACAAATATAGATGGCCTGACTTCCCAAGCAAAATGAAAGAATCTTGTTTATGCTTGCTTTGCTCAGGTGAAGTTAATGATATGATCTCCATGTCAGTACAACATTCAGAGAGATGAAGTCCGAGTTTAATTGTGCGAGATTCTGTATTCTCATTCAGCAACACTACCTGCCTCATACAATCACATAAGTTAGTCTAATGTTAAGAATAGAACTTTAAACTTAACTCAATTTTACTGATATCAAGATCTAAACATCTCATTTAGCTAAATGGGAAAACTTTATAGTGAAAAGTGGTGCGTGTTAATTTAGAAAATTATACCTAGTTCTAATTCTTTGAACAAAGGGTGCGTTATGCCTTCTGAAAATCAAAGTTCCTGTAGTTTGTAATGGTAAACTCTAGTTTTATTTGTTTCAGAAAAGGACCATCATTTAGGAATAACTCATTATAAAGAAAGATATAGAGACAGAAATGTTCAAATAATTTGTACTGGGACAAGATATTTTGTTACAAATGCTCTGAGCAAAGCATTCAAATACCTGCACCAAGTTTGCAATAGCATAGTCAGAAGCTCCCATAACATATAGTCGACTAGCCTTTCCTCCAGCATAAACCCATTTTATTGATCCTATGGAGATTTTGTCTGACTTATATCCTAAGTTAAGTTTGAGAAATGGAGTGTTTTGAGAACTACATTCAGATGATGAGGCATTTCCAATATTTACAGAAGGGATGCTCCAAATGAAGAGCTCTCCGTTGTTATACCCTACAGCTACTTTACTTCCATATGGACACACCCAACATGCCGAACTCACTTTTTTTGTTTCATTATGCAGCTGCAACATATTTCCACCACTTCTTAAAATAACTCTACTTTCCTGAACATCCCATAATATCATTTGACCATTTCTAAAGATTATGAGAACCCTGCAATGGAACACATAAGAGAACATAAGTTTGAGTGTACAAATAAACGATCAATTAAAAACTATGAACCAAAATATTTATATAACAACATCCTAAGGATGGCTGTGTTTGTGAAGATCACCTCTTACTTTCAGCTGCTGGTTGAGGCAGTATGTGTGTCACAACAGTATCATCAGACACTTCAGAGTTACCTAAACAAAGATAATTAAGGTACTTAAATTGACAACCAGGTGCTTTAAGATTTATAATCATCATCGTGTACTCTTTTCTTCAAATCCAAATTGAGTGTAAGATTTACTTGTACCATGTGAAGTAAAAAGAAAAAGGGTGTAACATGTTTCTCACCATAGGAAGCTGAGAGAGGTATGGTGTATTTCATCTTAACCAAATGACATGATGGTTCTTGATCAAGCATCAAAACTGAAATATCACCATTAGAATGTCCTATGTACCTGCCAACACAGATACATGCAATAAATAACTTACGCAGCTTTGCTTCATATATAGCTTGTTCTGAATTACACTTACTACTTACATATAGAGGCTATGTTGAATAACTGCAAAGCAAGTGATTTCTTCTTTAGCAATATACACATCAGACAGCGATTTCTTGTCGATGTCCCAAACCTAAATGTAAAGGGACACAGGACAATCAATTTGCCGAACAAACTGAGATCTCAAACATGATAATAAAAGTATATTGACACATTACACTGAATTATATCAGCAGAACAAGCTTAAATTCATAGCAACATGAAAAATACAACACATATGAGCAAGTCCCCGTATGTATACTCGCCTCAATATGGTTATTGGAAGTAACATTTATAAGTACACCTTGGTTCTGGATGAACTGCATGCATTAAATATAATAGCATTGTTAATGCATTAAATGCTTGACATTCCTAAAGAAAAAGGAACATTTTTCACAACAGTTTGATGGATAAGGCACATAACCTGTAGAAACTTGCTAGGTTGGGCTTCACTAGATTCAAGCATGGCTTGAGCATTATCTTTTCCATAGAGTTTAATCTGTCCATCCCTTTTTGAAAAACTCACAAAATCAGTTTCAAGTATGAAAACTCACCCATTTCAACAACCTTGTAAATTTACATAGCATGTCCCCTTCCAAGGAATTTTACACTTTTAGTTATCTCTCTGCCACTTAGATGGTTATAGAGGAAGGAGTGCAACAGAAAACTGATTAGAAAGTAACAACTATGAGAGTATATGTTCATTATATGCACTACAATGGCACCTTAGTTTGAATCATTAAGCATGTAGTTGAGGGGAACATACTTTGTAGAAATCGCCAGTATCCTCTGAATGGTGTCGTAGGCGAAATTGGCACCACCAGATGGCACTCCATGATGAAATACCAACCGTGGATCTACATCACTAGCCTTTAATCCATCCGATGAATTTCCACCAGTCTGCATAGAAATTCATAAAGTTCAATGCCTATATTCTTAGTTCTGCTTCTAAGGTTGTAGCTGGTTTTCATACATATACAAGAGTGTTATTTGCATATTATATTTTACTACAATATGATAAAACAGCTCAGAGTTTGAATCATTATTATATTTGTTCGTGACTTCGTGTCATCTTCTAAAAGTAAGTACCATGCATGTTATTTATCTTTTTATGTAATTTTGAAATTTTACATTCAGACCAAAACTCAGAAGAAAGAACACCTAATTCCATTTCATCATATTCACAACTAACAGTATCTTACGCCTGATTACTTCTATTTTCGCCGTATAACAACTACTTTAGTCTCTGAAAGTATAATTCACCTATATATACCTATGAAAGCTTAAAATCCAGAAGAAACCTTTAAAGATGTAATTTGTCTGTCACTTTAGCGGTGCTTCTGTGCAAGACATACTTAAATTTAATCACTCGCAATGACTTTAATACCTAAACTTAACTCAGAAAATTCTAGTTGTTGAAATATCATAGTTCTACTACTAAACCAAAGTAACATAGCATAACTAAATAAATAAAACACCTTATAAAATGATAGGAACTAATTAAGTTCACATACTAAAAGGACTTTTTAATAGTTTTAAAACAATTATTGTTTGAAGATTTTTTTTTTTCGAAATTTTAATATTTTCAGTGTAAATTATCCTTTCATAGGGCCTTGGATTCTAGTGGCAGTGGGTTAACAGATCTTGACCAATATTAACGCATTCAAACATGGGCCCACTCATCAATATACCACCGACCATAATCCTATCCATTTTTTTAAATATATATATATATATATATATATATATACATATATAAACTATCTTTTTCTTTTCTTTTCTTTTATTTTCTGTTCCCTCTCTCTCGTGTCACCATTAAAATTACTCATTTCACTTTTCGTTGTGTAGTTACTATTACTGTGGAGGATCCTAATTACTTCGAATTGAAAGTTAATTTGGAAGTTAAGTTATCACCTTTCATCGTCATATGGTAAATACGATTTGGTCCTTAAAATGAACTTATTATTTTGAAACGTAAAGCGCAGAAAACATTTACATTTACACAACGTTTGTGTCTGTTTCAGTAAATATCGTTAATGTAATCAATTTTCAACCATGAACAAGTCTTGAAACACAACTCAACCGACCCAAAACGTTTTCCTTTTCTTGAGATTCTGCAGCCCTTCTTTAAAACCAGAAACGTAATACGGTGAAAAGAAAAATAAATTTGGATAAAAAAGAATCTGTCACGTTATAAAAAAAATATTATGTAAAATATTTAAGAAACCCAGTTTTCGTATACCATATGCTCATCATATATCCACCATTGTTTTGAGCTATGAATTAAAATACGCGATAGAGTAAGGATAAAAACGAAATTTAGCAGCAATATCCAGGGTGTATAAAATATATTACTTATGACAACCATAGTATCCTCGAATTTATGTTTTAAATTGTATTGCTGAAATCGAAGTCTTCGTTTTTTATAATTCGAAATATAATATAAACCGAGTATCTAAGTTCAAAAGAAAAAGAAAGAAAAGGAAATCTAGATTCGAAAGAAAATTGATGATGAGTGATGGTTCAAAACTTTGAGTGAAGAACACACAGCTTAAATTGTCAGAAAGAAATGAAGGGTGTTTCAGTTTTAATAAGCAATTAATGAATCTGAGTGAGTGATGATAAATATCTGAAGAATTTCGATGATGATGATGATAAGAAGCAATGGTGGAAAAGAAAAAAAGAAGAATATGAAAGGAAAGAAAGAGAAGAGAGAAGAGATAAGGAGTTACCTTCTTGATGGAAGCTTTCTCTACTAGTTTCTTCACAAACATTTCTTATTTTGAATGGTGTGAGGATCAGAATCGGAGATTGAGTTTGCAAAATTAGAATGAAGAATGAAGAAAAGTTGGGAATGTGATTTGGTTGGAAATAACTGATATTTTGTTGTCTCTTGCTTTAGAAAGGAGCAGTTGAAAGCACTTTCTCACACTCTTCTGTGTTTCGTCATTTGGTTATGAGAAGAGACAACACCGAGTAAGTGACCTTTATCTTGAAAAAAAGAAAATCAAAGGTTCTTATAGTTAGATTTGACTCAATTTTTTAAATATATTTGAAACAGTTTAAAAGAAAAAAAAAAGAAACAGAACAACATAGAAGATGATTTTTTTTTAAATACAATATTTTTAGCTTATGTTTAAGACACTTCCCGGTAGGTGCAAAAATATGATTAAAATCACACTAAAATTATCTTTCTTCTGTTAAGAATTAAATAATTTGTAATAACATCTTGGATATTATTATTATTATTATTATCGAACCGAACGTTACCCAGATCTTCGGACAAGTTAAATAGTAACACGTGTCAGGAGTAAATTAGAGTGTAAGACCCGACATTTGGGCCCGAGTATTATTGAAAGATACGTGGCACCACAAAATCCCTTTGCTTATGGGCTTCAATTTTCTTTTTCTCACACTCTCTCCACTTTAATTTTTAGGTACTTTGTTTTCTTTAAATTATTACTTTTCATTTTATATGACGTACCAATCACTTCACTGATAGCAAATTAGCAAAGTTAAGGAGAATATAAATAAATTTCACGGAATGCTTTACTAAAAGCATTCCTATTATCTTCTCATTTTTTCTTATCTAACAAAAAAAAGATTAAAATTGGCATTTGTAATCACTTCTACTGTAACACAGCAGTCTGAATTTTTGTTTCCAGCATCCAAATCAGACGCACCTCCCTTTTATTACAATTTTTAATTATTTTTTACTTATTAATTCATAATTTATAATAAATAATTGGATTAAGGTTAAAATATATTTTTGTCTCAATTTTTGTCAAGTTTTGTTAAATAAGTTCTAATTTTGATTTTGTGTTAAATAGATCTCAATTTTCATCAATTTTATTTAATTGGGTACTTTTTTGCTAACACCGTTCAAATCATTAACGGTCATGAACAGTGACGGTTCGTGATTTTTTTTTAATTTTTTTAAAATTTTTTAAAACTTTTTAATTTTTTTTTTTAAATATTTACATGTCAACCCAGTAGCGTGCCACGTGTCAAAGTCAATGTTCTATATTCAATTTGATCCCCGTATTTGTTATTTTTGTTCAATTCAATCCTAATTTTGTTTAAAATTAACCAATTTTGTCCCTATCGAAAATATGATCAAATTTAATTTTTATATCAAAGTTATAATGATGTGAATTTTAATATATTATATAAAAATATTTAATAAAAAATGTGAATTTTAATATAAAAATTAAATTTGGTTTCAATTTTGAGAGAGACCAAATTAGTTCATGTTAACAAAAATTAGGATTAAATTGAACAAAAATAACAAATATAGGAACCAAATTGAATATAGAAAATTGACTTTGACACATGCACGCTGCTGAGTTGACACGTAGACATTTAAAAAAATTAAAACAAATTAAAAAAAAATGAAAAATAAAAATAAAAAAATTCAAAAAAACCGCGAAGATACACGTGGCTGTCATTGTTCATGGCCGTTAATGATTTAAAGGATGTTAGTAAAAAAAAGACCCAATTGAATAAAATTGAGGAAGATTGGGATCTATTTGAATACAAAACCAAAATTAGGACTTATTTAACAAAACCTGACGAAAATTGAGATAAAAAAGGTATTTTAACCTTGGGTTAAATATAACTTAGTAAAAATTGAAATTATTGATTCTAAAAATTTTGAATCAATTTAATCTTTATTTTTTAAAATATATAAATTTAGTTTTTTTTAGCAAAATATAGTTTAGTTTATTTGAATTATTTTACAATAATATTTGAAATGTAAAATAATTTTATAAAATTTAGTTAAAATAATTAAATTGATGTATTTTTCAAAGTTAAGTTAAAAGATTAAATTGAATCAAAATTTTAAAAGTAGACTAATTCTAATTTTCACTTCAAGTTAAGAGATAAAAAATATATTTAATTCTAAATATTTTAATAAATTTATTTATTTTACATTTGTAAATTTTATACTATAAAATTATAATTAATTAAAATGAGTAGTAATTAATAAATTGTATTAATTAATCATATAATCAAGAAATTTTAATAGTTTATTAAATTTAGTTAAAGTATACTAATTTTAATAATATTTTAACTAATGTTATTATAATTAAAATTTTAAGTTTAAATAGATAATTTTAGTTTAATAATTAATTTTAGTTTAATAAATAATGTTAATTTGTAATTATTTTATATGTACTATTTAACAAAATTTCAAATTCAGTAAAAGTTTGACATTTATTCCCCATGAACTTTGTGACCGTCTTTAGTTAGGACGAAAACAAATACAATGCAAGATGCATAGTTTTTCAATGTGCATTATAATTATTAAATTGGCGACCAACAAAAAATTATTACTCATAATGACTAAATTATAAAGTAAAAATCAATGATATTTAAACAAAGAACTATAATTAAATTATGAATTAAAATTTAAATTATGTTCTAACATTAACTACCAATATTTTAGTTATAAAGAAATTAGTGTTTGTATTCGTCTCTAAAATCACCTTCAAACATAATTTTAATGTCCTCAATTTACTTGAAGCAAACTTATGATTTGCTTCACAACTTATTAATGTTCTTTTTTAGGTTTTCTTATATACTTGGTCATCTGATCGCTTGAATAAGGTTCTTCTTTAACTATAGAACATACCTAATGTTGTTCAATGTAAGAATAATTTCATAGTATATATTTATATAGATCCTATATCAATTGTCTTATAAGAAACATCATTGCCCATCAAAATGTTATCTTCCAACTTATCAAATGTAGTAAATAAGTTCTTGAAACAAGTTCTTGTGAGGACTCGTGTGAAAGCCTCACCCAAAATCCAACACCTATCTAGTAGATGATTGTTGTCCTTTATCAAAGCACGACAAACCTCTTCAATTGGTTATCCAAAAAAATACAAAAATGATAACTAAGAACCTATTCCTATACCAAACTAGTTTTTGCAAAACACCTACTAGTTTCTCCAAGAATTTCACCTAAAAAATATAAAAACTCTCCAAATCCTTTTAAGAACCTTCCTAAGCCAACCTTGAAAATTTCCTTATCATCCATAAACCTTTATGAGAACATACCCAACCAAAACCAAACAAGAACAAGTCAAGAAACCTAATATTGGAAGCTTAACCAAAACCAAACAAGAACAAGTCAAGAAACCTAATATTGGAAGCTTAACTTGTTTGATCATCTAGTTGCATTTTGAAATTGGAGTAGACTTTTCTTATCATTGCTTGTTATTCTTGTTAAGATTAGACAATCCAATATTGTTAAGAGTAGACAATCTAATATTGTTGAAATCAAATAATTTAATACACTTCATCTGACGATCTAATTCATATGAGATCACTTAATGATTTTGATGATAACAAATTATTTAAGTAATGTGAATTAATATTACATATATTCTCTCTAACATGCGTGTGTTCATGCAGTTGAAGGACTCTTAGACAAATTCATTTTTGTTTCAAACCAAACGATTTATAGGACCTCACTGACGCATTATTAGACGATGTCGGATACTTCAGATTCAATTTATGTTTAGTTCTAATGAATTTTAATCAAGGTGTAACAATCAAAATATTTTTAGATAATCAAGTATACTTGAAAGATTTCATAAACGAATAATATATTTGTGAATTGAAGAACTTTAAATGATCAATAATGTTTTTATGTTTGAATATGGAAACATGCTATCTATGATCAAATAATCACATGCGCATTTGATTTCGCTTAATTGCAAATATGTTTATATATTATTTAAATTGTTTGCTTTATCAAAAAACGAAGATGAGATCACTCTAATGAATCAATTGAAGATCTTATAAGAACTTTCTTTTGTGTTTACCATGAAAAAAAATGAATTTTCACTTTAAAGTTGATATGTATATTTGCATAATTAAGAGATATCTGATATAGATCTTCACCAGTCATTTTTCGAGAAGATATATAAAGAGCTCAAGTTGAAGATGAAGAGAAAGTGACAAGTAACAACAAAACACAAGCACAAGATTCACATAATGGCTTACGAAGTTTCTCTATCATTCATCTAGTTTGTCTAAAAGAGGATGTGTGAAAACTTTTATAATATACTTCACGTGAAAATTTTCACTTTGAGCTTAAATTATGCTCTCTATTGAAAGTTTTCTTTTCATTCTTGAGATTTTTAATCTCCAGAGGAGATTAAGAATGTATAGCACAGAGATGTGTGGATATTTATTGTAATTTGAGAAGGTTTATGTATTTGTTGTAACCTGAAGAGGTTAGTGTATTCATTGTAATCTTTTGTTTGATTAGTGAAATTTTTTATATTGTGAGCTCAAGGAAAAAGTGGGTGTAGCTCGTAAATTTGGTTGAATTCGTATAAAAAAATTTTGTGTGTGTTTATACTTATAATATTTTAGGATTTTCTGTCTAACCTAGGTCATACGTAGTTGAGGGAAACATAAATTTATGTGTGGTAATAGGCTGTCTTTTGGTCCTAAGAAATTTTTTGACCGCAGCCCAAGTGAATTTATTGTGTTAGTGATTTGATATTTGTGAACTATACGATCTAGTTTAATGCTTTATATAAGAAGAGTTTTCAGACTTTATTCAAATCCCTAATAGGTCTAGTAAATCTTTTCAAGCCTACATGAAAAATGTATGTTCTACTTCTGACATGCATTGACTTGAAACTTCATTATATAAAGGTTAGAGTGAACCTTTTTTTAGTGTATCGAGATGTTGTAACTTATCTGATTTCGTAACTGGTAATGTTGTTCGATGATGGTTTCGGGTAATTAATTAGCTTCAAGAGAGTGAGATGGTTATATGAACCAAGGTGTTTTTAGTAATGATGAAGGCCAGTTTATTTTCGCATTGTTCATGAAAGTGAATTCAAATGGATGCTAATAGATAATAAGGCTGATTCTTCCTTGTCAAATTTCTTCCTGCACCCCATCACAGAAATGTAAGCTTTCGAAAATTTTGATCCAAAATAGGGGTGGGTGGTGGAAATTTGGTATCTAGATTCGTGTTTCTGGAGGCCTAATGTATACTTTCGGAAAAGAAAATTCATTATACAATTGATAAGTGTCTTCTGAAAAGATATTTTTGAAATTGGTCTAGTGTATTTAGGAACAAAATCTGAAAAATTCACATATCTGGGTGCAGGAAAAAAAATAATGGGAGTGCAGAAAGAAACAGTCCGATAATAATTTGAACAACGAAAACAAGAGGTATGAGTTAAATTTTGGCAAGCCCAACTAGAAAATGATTTGTTGATGACCCAAAAGGCCGATAAATTAGGAGAGAAACTAGAGGATTTCTCCTTGCATCCTCAAACATTCTTCTGTATCCCAAAAATTACAGTTTTGACCCTACTGATTGAAAAAAAAATATATGAAACGGATCTCGACAATATGAGTAGAAGTATGGTCCACAAAAGTTCACAGTCTGTAAAATAAGGTTTTAGATAAGAGTGACAATATGGCCTGATTGACAGACCGGTCCACATGCCTGCAAAAAAAACGTAAGGTGAGTCAGGTCATTGAGCCCGTTAACCCGTAGAAGTCTGGTCCACAAAAGTTCGCAGTCCGTGCAAGTTGGCCTGCGGTTCATATAACAAAAGAAAAAATAACTTGCACTTGTGTATATCAGTTATTTCCATTATGGACTAAAGTCTTCCAATTTGTTGAACATTAAAAACTTTATCATCAAATTTTTTTTATTAAAAAAAGGGTAGGATGGTCCACGGACCCACAAACCCGCACTTATGGGAAACGAATCAAACTTTTCAGCCCGTGTTAGAAATGCGAGACGGACCAAGTGCGGGTTGAGAACCGCAATGCCACCCCTAGTTTTAGGTAAGAAAAAACATTTTAACTGATCATAATTAGTGAAGATAGAATAGAATTTTTTTCTTTGATGAAGTTTTTAATAACATAATCATTTGTTGTTTGTAATTTTAAAACTATTTTATTGAGTGTAAGGTTATATGTTATGAATAATTTTGATATCCTTCGTTTATATATAGAATTTGAATAACGTTTATTATACGTGTGAATTGATAATTGGTATTATTATGTCTTATTTTATTTTTTTATTCTCTTTTTAGATATTTTATATTTTAGATTTTATTTAATGTATTTGAGTTGGCATATTATCATTATTTTATTTGACAAAAGTGCCTTTCAGAATTTCAATTGAGTACGTGAAACAGGTCAAAAAATTGACTGAGAGTTTTTTATTTTCTATTTTTTTTATGCAATTTAGAATTGAGAGTTTTGTCATTTATCTTCAAAAGACCATTTGGATGATTGAGGAATAAATAAATATTTAAATTTATTTATTTTTAACTCTTAAGTGATGTGAAATAATTAGGTGTATCAAAACATAATAAAAATATTTTTATTGTGAATTAGGGAGACAAAATGATAATACATAATGCAAACAAGTTTTTACTGTTAATGAAACTCTGATATAATCATAATCAAGTTTCTTATGTGCTTCTGTTCATGAATACCAAAAACAAAAAAAAAAATAATACTTCTATTCTATATTTTGAATTCAACAAAAGAACGAAACCTAATAGGAAAAAAAAGAGTCGCATTCAAAATATATATTATAATTACTTTAGATTAAGATAAAAACATTTATGCTGTGATTAAACAAATGAAGAATTGAAAGCTGCAGTCTAAAAATTGATTGATCCACAAACTAAACTCCTTATTATATCTCCTATTGCAAAGCCAATGCAAAGGAAATATAAAAATTAATTATGTCATACTTGCACAGAATAATAATTGTTAACAAAACCAATGGTAATAACACAAGAATGACCATTGGAGAAACCGAACCAACACCAATATATAAACACCAATTAATGGAGTAAAATAACATAACTTATGTTTAAAATGATCATTAACTCCTCCTAATGCACTCATCTATAAACATATATAAAACGCACAATCAAATCTCGAGTTCTCCACCTTAAGATATATATACGTGATGTGGTGAGGGTGAGGTTCAAATAATTAAACATGTATAAACTAGGTTTTATATAATACCCTAATTTCTGGGGACGTAATTTCTTTTATTAAGAATATTTATATAACCTTTTATACATATTAAAAAAAAATTTCTTTGACTTTCTTTCGTACAGTTTTTTATAGTACAATCTTACTTTGATTTTTTGCTTACATTTTCAGTTGTTTTGTTGTATTATTCTAAACTTAAGATACGATAAAGAAAAGAGAACTAAGAAAAGCAGAAGACAAATAAATAAAACCAAAATTCCAAAGTGGCATGATATCTAGCGCCAAATGGAGGCGTCGTGCGCGTACAACTGCAAAACCTCACACCTCTGAGCTGGTTGTTACGTGATCTCAAACTGCAATCATATGATTCCATTTTTATTCCATAATAATATAATACTATAACTCATGTGAAAATTTTTTCCTTTGACTTCTCTCTCATTAAGCAATGACTTTACTTAACTAATAAGGATTAAACTATTATATTCCCTCTAAGATTATGCAGAGTTATATGATCCTGAACTTGCCTTCTATTACCAAGTAACCGTCCTATATCATAGGCATTGAAGACCATTTTGCAGGAAACAGAATTTAAAAATGTACGAATTTCGGATGTTACCAAGTCCTTCGCCTTCAATTTTTTTTCCTGATTTCACTCCCTCAATCAACGACTTTCCAAGAGTTCATTTTCATCCTAATAAATAATAACTTTTTTTATTGTATCTAACTGTTAAATTCAATTATTTCACTTACATGACTTGGTAAAAGATTTCACTCGCATGGAAATCGCAGCATTCGCAAGAAAAGTGATACGAATTAAGAAAAACACAAACCCTTGAGTCTCATCACTAGACCAAAACAAAAAAAAAAGGTGTTCTACGGTACAGCAAGAGTGACAGCAGATTTATCGAAAAAAGAAAGAAAAAGAATGAAAATGTGAGAATGATTAATCAATTAACTAAATAAATGGCAGAGAGGGAACCTTCGCTTTCATTCATTCACTTCCAGCAATGGAATTAGAGGCCTTGTTCCCTTTTCTTACACTATGAATATTGTAGCTTTTTCCTTTGTCGTCATCATTATTAACTCATTATCAATATTTTTCCCATGAAGTTTTCATCGTTGCCTCTCTTTCTTTCTTTCTTAATACAAAATCCCAGTTCACAATTTTCCACTTTTCCATGACACACATACACACATACACACTTCTCTTTCTGTCTCTGTCTGTCTCTCTCTCTTTCTCTCCCTCCCTCCAGGATTTCCAAGTTTTGTTCCATCTTTTACGATTTTGATATCAAGTTTGAAGCTTTGATGCTTTTCAAGCACACCCACTTTCTTGTTTTTTAAGGCCAGAATTGATATCAGGCTGAATTTCCAGTTGGTGGATACGAGGTTTGTTTTGGTTCTGCTCATTGGTATGTTTATTTGGATGCAACATGTTCTCTGTTTCTCACTTTTTTTTTATTCGAACGTGCATTCAAGTGTATCGTAAAGGGGTCACTTGTACTGTACGATGTTTATGGTTCTGATACAAAAAAGACGGGACAATCTTATTTTGTTTACTGTTAATTCTAACTGATGCCGGAATTTTGAGGTTCAGAGTTGTTTTTTCTACATTTTCTCAGAAACCTGTTGTTGGGCCTTTCTCTTTGCTCTAATTTGCTTTTCCATCAATGGATTCTGAAGTTGTTGATATATGGGGTCCTTAGAAGACAAAGGTTCTTCTTTCTCTTCAGTGTGTGCATGAAAGTCAAAGTTTTCTAATTTTTCTTATAGGTCAATTCATAATTTTATATCAAAGTTCAAATTCTAAAACTGGAAAAAAAATTGGTCAGTTTTGTTTTCCTTTCGCTATTACAATGTTATTATCAATTATATTTCTGTATTATGTTCTACATCGGATGCAATACAATACTAATACTGTCCGATAAGCTTTTTGCCTTATGTTAGCAAGGTTACTCATTCAATTATAACATTATTCACAAAAATGGAAAAAGTGCAGTTTTTGGTATATGCTTTACTATGAAGGAACTCATTGGTTGTCTCTGCGAAAAAGCAGAAACTTGTTTGCGTCAAATATAACTTGGATCTTAAGATCTTAAGATCTTACACTGCTCTTCGATGCCCCACTAACTTTTGGCAATTCAGGGTGTGCAAAGGAGGAGTGCTGGTTCATTTCACATCGCACAGAAGAAAAGGAAAGGACCTGAATTTTTATTTTTTGGGATACGAACCTTGAAATTGATGACATGAGAGTGTTCAAGTTGACCCTTTGACCACATGGGAGGCTTATTGCACATGTTTGAGTTCAATCAGGGTAGGATGGCAAAGAAAATTCATGCCCATAAGAACAATAACGATGGTGAGTATTATTTTATAAATCTAACAGAGACTTCACTCTTGCTACGATATACCTTTTCTGGTTACATAAGCTTCAAGGAAGCCAAATTGAGCATTTTTTTTCCTGATCTCGAAGGATCCCTTTCCAAAATGGAAATCATCAACTGAATATTTCCTTGTCATGTTTTGAAGGTTACTGTGTTAAATGGTATGAAGTTGCATTTTGTAAGATATGTTGCTGTGACTCGGTTTATTGTATTGTTATCATTATTAAGTTCTATTTTATCCCTCGTCAGCTAGTTATGTAAATTCTGATTTGTTATCATACTGTGTGCCATGAAGATATGGAAACATCTGGAAATGGCATGAAGCTGCAAGTAGAAACCTCTCATGTCCACTGTGCAGAAGGAGAATTACCAGTAAGTTTAATTTCACATACCTTCATAGGGGTTTGAAGAAGCCACGATCATTTCATTACATGTTTCATTCACCATGCATACATCATATTTTCTTACAATTCTTAAATGGAATGAACTCTGGTGAATTTCAGTACTCGTGTCAGGTAGAAGATGGCTGGTCAAAGAAAATTGGTTACTCAAATGTGGATCCAGTGAAAAAAGCGAACAAAGAGGGTTTTTCCAAACAATCAGGCACCAGAAGTAATGCCCCCAGCGTTGTGGCAAGGTTGATGGGGATAGAAACCATGCCATTACCGTTAGACACTAAATCTGTAGTTCCATTGGATGAAAGCACACATGAAAATATGGAGAGGAAGTTTTCAAAGAAGAAAATGAATGGGAAAGGTTGGGCTGGTAGGGGTTCTTCAAACTTGAATTCTTTTAGCCATATGGAATTTGATTCATTTTATCAGCACACTGATGATGATGATGATGAAGGTGGACATAGTTTTGGAGAACCGAGGCCGAGGGAACATCCTCAAGAGGAGGAACTCCAAAAATTCAAGAAAGAATTTGAAGAGTATCAATCAACAAGGTTTAAGGAGTGGCCAAAGCTACCCAATGGCCACCAGATGGAGTCAATCTTATCTAAGAAAAAAGAATCCTTTCCATCAAGAAGTAAAACACAAAGTAGGGACTTTGAGGAGTCTTTAATGATGAAATCCAAAAGCAGATTATTAGATATATGCACTTCTCCCACTCAGATAGTTATCTTGAAGCCTGGTTCTGAAAGGGTTTGCAATTGCAACCATGAAGAGAATTGCACCAGTTTATCAGGCACTTTACATAAGAGAAAAGGTATAGAAGATTTTCTTGAGGAAGTGAGAGAGCGCTTGAGGTGTGAACTCCAAGGGATTAGAGATGGTGGAATTGAGACACCTTTCAATGATAAATCTGATGCTAAAGAGGTCACAGAAAGTATGACTAGAGATGCTGAACCTAATTTACTCCGCTCAGAGTCAACAAGATCATACAAAAGTAAAATGCAGCTCAATGGACAAAGTTCCCCAGAATTTTTCAACATAGATACTAGGAGGTTCTTGTCAGAGAGGCTAAGAAATACGGTAAAAAATGAATTGCATTTGGACATTCCTGAAGTGGCTTGTTATTTAGACAATGACAGAGTTAGACTAAAACAAGATACTATAAAGGGTGCAAATGACAAGAGCCAGTGGGGAGTTCTAGAAGAGAAAAAAGAATTACAAACATGTTCCAATAGACATAAATTAGATGACAATGTATTGCTCCACAAGGAGTTGTCACCTAGGAACCTTGAAAGATCCTTGTCTGCTCCTGCATCAGGAGCATCATTTGGAAGGCTTCTTTTGGAGGATCGCCACATTTTAACGGGTGCCCTTATTCAGAGGAAGCTTGAAGCTGTTGAAGCAAGGCCTGTGGGTGTTAAAAAGCAGAAGAAAGATGGATTTAATATTAAAGAAAAACTTTCCAACTTTAAATATACTTTTGGTCTAAGAGGGAAGCTCTTTGGCAAAAGAGTTAAGTCAAAAGTAGAATCACATGGCAGCGAACATGGTGCAATTTTGAGAGATGTCAGGAGTGGACCAACTATTCTCATGAAATATGGTGACAGACATGTAAGTTTGCTATATACATTTTTCATTATTCTCCTCAGTGACCTTTGTTTTCAATTATGTTGCATAAATTGTCGTTATCGAATTATCAGTTTGTGTCATATGTGATTCTTAGGAGAACTCCACCGAGGTACCTCCTAGTCCTGCATCTGTAAGCAGCTGTGCTGATGAAGAACATTGGAGACAGAGCGGGTATTCAAGTCTAACATCAACTCCAGATGCATCTTCATTAGATGATATTTTTGTTCCCAAGGTTTTCAGAGATATCAGCTCTGGTTTGAACGGTGAGAAACAATTTTATATTTCAATTTGATGAAATGATACCACAGACAGTTCATGAATAGAATGTCAATGCATTCCCCTTGTTTTGTTGCATGTGAACGTATAGTTAAATGTACAAACAGCATTTACTCTGTTCTTCAAATGGATAGTGACCCTGCTTGCAAGATATTTTCATGTTAAAGTATGTGTTAGTATTTCTACAAATTTAGGCCTCTTTATTATCCTCGTTTAACAGACATTCTTTGTTTATATCAATAATTTCGATTTATTCATTAAGTTGGTATTTTACAGAATGAGATTAACAAGAGAGTGCAGATCCTTTGCTTCTAATTGCTTTTTCAGATGTCAAATTCTTGTTAACAGTTCTCTTTGTCTTTTATTTGACAGACCTAAAGAGGCAACTGAGCGAGCTTGATTCTGACGGCTATGTTGATTTCACCACAAAGCAGGAGCCGATTGAGTTTTCATTAGTTGAACTGGATGATCCAGCAGAATCTTATGTAAGAGATCTGCTTGTTGCCTCTGGTTTGTACTTTGGTTCATGGGATAAATACATTGGCAACTCAGTTTTTGAAGAAGTGGAAGAATCTCATAGGAAATTGGTGAAGGAGGATGAAAGATCCACAAAAGATCATAACAAGAATAAGTTAGAGCACAAGGTTTTGCTTGATTTGTTAAATGAGGCACTTGCCATTGTTCTTGGACCACCTTTGACATTGTCTAGATTCAGAAGGAAACTAAGCAATTCCTCGTTGCAACCTCCACCATGTGGAAAGGAACTACTAAAGTTAGTATGGGACATTGTCCGTGTTTCTTTACATCCAACGTCCAACACATCTCTTTATTCAGTTGATAGTTTTGTGGCACAAGATCTTGCATCTATTTCCTGGTCTGGGCTAACAAATGATGAGATTGATACATTGGAAAGAGAGACTGCATGTACAATCGCCGATGATTTGGTTGAAGAATTCACAAAGGATATGCTCTTGTAGGATCATTTTTCCCTTTGTTAAGATAACTCACTCTTCCTTCATATTGGAGCAAGGCAAGTACATGATTTTCCCATAGTAACCAGAGTGAAAGATTACTTTCTACTGAGATAGTTGAGAAAGAATACTGCTAGAACGTGATGCATATTTATTATTGTGCCAATGTTTGTGATACAAAGGGAGTACATAGTGTACACTAGTGGTACGCAGGTTATTGTTTCAAAACAGAACATCAATTGATTTAACGATTTATGTCAGCTAAGGTGGTTACTTTATGACATTCTTATATTTATTTGTGCTGTATATAATGTTATAATCGAGAATGCTATTATTTGCAAAATCAAATGGATATGAATTACATTTATACACGTCGTGTCGTACATCGCTGTTCTATTATTATAATGTAGTAATGCACGTATGATAGAGATTTCAGTGGGGTCTGACTCGATTATCCATACACAGTGAGTTTATAGTTATAAAGACTATTTGGGTTCCATTCGATATAGATCTTGAGTTTAAGTGTTGTTGTAACTAAAACCATGATACCTTGGTCACATTAGGAACCAAAAATGCCAATTATGATACTTAAACAAAAAAGAAATATAGCAGATAATTAATATGCGCATGGTTCATGTTTCTGTCTATAAAATTAAGGCAAAAATATAAAGTTAAATATATAATCCAATTGGTGTTAACATAATAAGGATGATGAGTAGATGACATCTTTATTTAGTTGAGTCGATGATACTTCGATGTTATTAAAATTTATGACATTTCAACATTGATTGAACTAGTAAGTTAAAAGGGATCTAACTAAAGTAAAGATATCCTTCATGTAAAAATCAATTTAAAGAATGAATATTAAAAGGAAAGATAGATTTGAAATTGTTGGATATATATTTTTCATATATGAGTTATAGTCATTGAGAGATTGTTGTTTTATATATATGACATTGGTTTTACACATATAAAGCATTTGACACCACTTTTATACAAAAACCTTAAGGTAATAGTGTTATGAGTCTTTATTCTTATATAGTGTTTAACTTTGTATATTGTATCCAATGTGCGACTTTGACTCACACTTGAACTATTTATTGAATTTGATGATTCTTCGATCTTATTAAAATTAATGACATTTTGATTTTTTATTCAAACTGATAATTCAATAATGATTTAACTAAAATTAAGGTATAGTTCATGTTAAAATCGACTTATAAGGAAATAATATTAAAAAGGAAAAAAATAATTTCGAGAGACATAATTACCACAAATTTTAAATCTCCAGATAAAATTTAACATCATATAATTTTAATAGACCAAATTACATTTATAAAATTTTAAAATTTTAATTTCTTCTAAAATTATCAATACAATCAACATATTTTATAATGTTTAAAAATTCGTTATAAAAATAAATTACTCTCTATAAATTATTTATTTATATATAATATTATAGCAAAGTGGGAAATACTTATTTCCAATGTTCACACTAAAGTTGGTTGAAAGTAAACATTTTTCACAACCATGTGTACTAAAGTGTGTGATGGTGATTCGAAATGTCAAATCCAGTAGGTTAAAATTGAATAGTGGACCTAAAACAGCAAAATTGACGGATGAATGGTGGGTTTCTTGTTTTAGGTTTGTTAAGCATGTGATAGGAATGAGCAAGAAGGGGAAAATAAACAATGGTGTGAGACAATAATTAAGGTTTTTGAAAAGATGACTTAATCTGAAACACAAAGTGTTGCATGTGAGTTGATTGCAAACTCTATAGGCACTAATTTGTAGGTGACATGTTGTAAGGTAAGAGTTTATGTGTGAAACTGTTGACCGGACTGTGTTGTGGTGGAAATAGACTTCGGAATCAACTCATGTCTGAGATCTGAATGATTGTATGTAAAAGGCAACTCACTCTTAAATGTAGATGTCTATTGCTACAATAATGTTGCCATCTTATATTACACTATACAACAAAAAATATAGAATAAAATATTTTTCTCTAGAATTAAGTTTGTTTACGTAAACAAAAGAAATTGGAATTCGTCCCACTTTCATTTTTTTAACTTGTTAAATGGTGTTTTAAGTTAATATTTAAGTTAAAATATGTTAAAACAGTACATAACTCAAATATTATTTTAAAACGTATTTGACACGTCAAAAATTTTATTTATTTTTAAAATTTGGAAATCAAAATATATCATGAATTTTAATTTTACATTCAAGTCTAGAGATTAAAAATGCATTTAAAAATTAAAAATAATCAAAGTTAAAATTAATTGAAAAATGGAAACATTATATTTAAAAGACAATTTCAATAACTTGCTAAAAGAAATCATGATACATTTCAAGAAGAAAAAAAAACGTATCAAATCCCCAATTGATATAATTGTACTATAATATTAAAGTTGTGAAATCTTCTTTATCTTTAACTAAATAAATAAATTTTAATTAAATTATATGAATATCAGTATACACATAATGAATAATAACAAAAAATTATCGATGAATTTTATTAGGATTTTAGTATCAACACGTAATTAATTCCATAAATCTAAATGTCTATAGACACAAAATAACAAAATAATATGAAACGGTGAATAAGGCCATTCTCTTGAAACTCAACAAGAGGTTGTGACTCTTACAACTAAAAGAGTATCACCTTTTAATTTATTTATTATTTTTCTATCCCATCACACAATTTACATGAATTCTATCTTCTCCATCTCTCTCCATTAAACAGACTTTTTGAGGTCTAAATGTCTATGGCCTATGTGACCTATACTAAAGAAAATGTAAAAAATATAAACTCTCTCTTTAAGCATTGCCTATCAATATCACTCTTTCATTAAAAAAAATACAACTATCCTAATCTTATTTATAAAGCTAATATTCTCTTATAATTAATAGAATGTATATTTATTTATTTTGTTAAAAGTGAAATAGGTACAACCAATTTATTACAAGTAACCATAAATTATGCATGCAAATAGGTTCACTTATTAGAATATAAAGAAAATTATAATTAATACTTTACTTTTATATAAGTCTTAACAAAGTATGTACAATTTATATAATTTTGTTTTACATGAAAATCAGAGGACCCTTGTTTAAGTTTGTTCATACTGATATCTGGTATGTCTAATTTGAGGAGTTATCTTACAAAGTATACTTTTGTTGGGATATAAATAAAATGAAGCAGATGATTCTACAATATTTTTTTTTTCTGTACTTTTGTCTTAATAATGTTCTTTCCGTACTTTATCTTATCTTCACGTCTCTTTCCAGGTACCATTCAATTCATGTAAAAGAAGACGTATTTTCATCAAATTGCTTCAATGGCTAGTTCAGTTCGTTGTTAATGATATTTTAATAAAATTTGACAAACTAATTTTTTTAGATATAAAAGATATCACTTTATTATTTTATTTTGATTAAAAAATAAAAAAAATAATCTATTTAATTCTATTTATAAAAAGTTTATTAAATTTGTCAAAAACTCAATTTTTCTTTAATTTTAGCCATATAAGTACATGCTTACGTGTGATAAATTCTATATGCTTATATATCCTTTTGTCACAAACTAGTATTTTTACCCGTGCAACGCACGGATATCAAATTTTAAAATTAAAAATTACAGTTTTAATAAATTAATTTGAAATTATAAAAATATAATTAAATTTAATATAATTTTATTTTATAAAATTTAATAATAATATTTTAATTGATTTTATAATAAAAATGTATTTAAGTTATTTATATATATTTTTAATAAAATGTATTATATATAATTATTTTAAATAATATATTAAGATTTAGATAATTAAAATTAAGAAATCAAATTTAATTTTGAATGAAATATTGAGTAAAAAATGTAGAAAAATATAATAGTTGTTTCTCTAATAATAAAAATGATGGACAATATAGAAATTGTTGAGTAGACTTAATAAAGATACAAACATTAGACGATACAAAAAATGTGAAGAGTAAGCGATATAAAGCTACAAATGATAGATCGTGCATATAAATGTAATGTTTAATTAGTCAGATAGTACTCACTCTCTTCAGATGTGTTAGTTTGATACTCACTTTTAAAAATGTGTCAATCGAATCCCAACTTTTGAAAAAATGTCTCAATTAGGTTCCTTCCACTCTTGTAAGTCATTTTAAATATCGATACCATTAATGGCGTTAATATTTTTTTCTCAAAGGGACCTGATTGAGACATATTTTCCAAAGTTAGGACCCAATTGACACCTTTGTAAAAGTGGGTATGAAACTGACATATCCAAACAAAAGTGAGTATTATCCGACTAATTACACCTAAATATAAATAGTAGATTCTTTAAAGATACAAATGTTAGACTGCAAACAA
>Ga0214542_1001160_pt1 | contig 53333 bp, 27 predicted proteins | sample CNSS1metaG_FD_160096 | JGI IMG/M metagenome (GOLD analysis project Ga0214542, IMG submission 160096) | Root nodule microbial communities from cowpea collected in UCLA plant growth center, Los Angeles, California, USA - CNSS1 | ecosystem: Host-associated > Plants > Roots > Nodule | place: USA... | reverse complement strand
GCATATTATTTCTTTGTGAGAGAGCAACAAAAAGAATGGGTTTTCGCATGCCAGGTATTGTTAGACAGGGATCATTTTCAGCATCCAAAGCAACTCGCAAGGGACTTGAAGTCCCCAAAGGCTATCTCGCAGTCTATGTTGGAGTTAACATGAGACGATTTGTGATTCCAATATCATACTTGAACCAATCTTCATTTCAAGATTTACTAAGCAAAGCTGAACAAGAGTTTGGATATGATCATCCAACGGGTGGCCTCACAATTCCATGCGATGAGGATGAGTTTCTAAGCCTCACTTCTCGCTTGAATGAGCTGCTGTAAATCAAGCTTTGATAGAAACTAGGATAGATTACTTGAGGCAATTTTGTACAGAAGGAAATTTCATTTATTTTTTTTTGCAATTATTTTCCAAATTTTTCATCCCTGTATAATCCAAGTTGGAAATTCTTACTTGAATGAGAACGTTAGGACTATGCATTTCCATAAACATTTTTGTTGCTTTAGGATTTTCTACATCACCTGACATTTTACAATTATATGAAGAAGAAAGGTGTCTGATCAGAAATAGGAAAGTTTCAATGTTTAATGCAGTAAACTTTTTTCCATTCAAAAAAAAAAAAAAAGTGATTATTTCCAAACTCTTTCCTAGCTTCAAACTCACAGAAGCAGCAGCTGATTTCCATCTCTTGCAGACAAAAGTAAGGCGAAAGAAGGAGGAAGTTGGTAGCCATGAAAGGACTCTCTCTAAGAGATCTTCATAAAGGTCATCCAGAGAAAAAAACGTTCAAGTGTGAATAGTCTCCATTTTCTGGAGAATTTCTTTTCAAACCGTGTTCCATTGGCCACAAATTTGGAGAAACCAACTGTAGAAACAACAAAGGTGTTGAGACGTTATCAAAAAATCAATCTTTTTTTCACTTTTTTATCACTCATAAACGCCAATTGAAGTGAATTAAGACTTTCAACTTAAATGGGTAACGCCAAAAATTGTTTATCTGCACCCAAAAAGATCAAAACTTTCCCTTTCTTTCTCCAACCCCGTGAATTCGCAAGACTCGTTCTTGAATTTTTGTAAGTTGAAACCTGTACCCGCACCCATGAAAAGCTACTAAAGAAAACTGACAAGCTATAGTTTAGAAGCAAACATGAAACTAGAGACTCCAAAATCCAAAGCAATTTCATTCTTTTCCCTTTCACGACTAACCCTATTATTAGAAATCAACGCACAAGATAAAAAAACAGTAGAAACAGTGACTCGAGACAGAAGGGGTTTGATTTCATGAGAAGAAGTGGTGACTAAGCATATAAACAAGCATTCAACGGAACGCAACAATCTCTCACACAGAACAATAAGGAAGTGAACGCACAATCTTCTCACATATTCGATTTACAGAAATCTCAATCTTTAATCGATCCCTAAAAGTGCATTAAAATTAAAAAGAGTAACAAAATAAAATAACGCGTCACGTGTCGTCACAAAAATAATCACACTGGACATTATTACGTAAACTAAACTATTTACATAAAATTAAAGAAAAAAATTTTAAAAAAATTAATTAAATAAAATTTACGAAAGTTAGAACTAAATTATAAATAATATTAAATTAGGATCTAACTGAAAAAAGTTAACCAAAAGATCAGATAAAATTCTTTTTAATGAAGAGGTAAGCCAATATTTACAACTAAAATTTTGGAAAATATAGCAAAAAAAATCCATTAAAAAAATGTATAGGGACAAAAAAATATATTAATATTACATAAAAAAAATTAATTATTTACAAAATGACCCTTAATAATTAATTAAAGAAGAGATAATATTATTTTAATAAAATTATCGACAATGAAAAAAAATATCATTACATAAAATAATCTATCATAAACATAAAATATAATTTGCATATTAAAAAATATTCGCTCACAATAAATTTTAATTATAATATAAGTCATATACATTATTAAGATTATTTATCTATTATAAATTTTAATTATATAAAATAAATGTTTATTTTATTCCAAACTAAATGTTTATTACAAAAGCGAATTCTAAGGAACATATCCATTCCAATCCAAGGTCCACGTTGTTACAACTACAAATGGTTCCTTATTTTTTCCAAACCAGAAACATTCAGAGAAACATTCATGCTGTAAATTTGTTTTCCATGGCTGCTTCTTCCCTAATCTTCAACAGTTCACTCTCCTTTAACTTCTCACACACGGTCATATCCTTCAAACCTCAAAACCTCAAGCCACAATTTCCCTTTTCTTCTGCGATCTCACTTTACCATCTTCCCCTGTCTTTGGTTTCCTTCCAAGACGCTCAAAACCCACTACAGCATGAAACCCTGCAAAAATCAGAGCCAAATGCCTCACGCTTAAACCATTCAGCGAGACTCTTTGTGGGAAACTTGCCTTATTCGTTGCCCTCGTCTCAGTTAGCTCAGCGGTTTGAAGAGGCTGGCAATGTTGTATCCTCTGAGGTTTGTGAATTTTTTAGTTTTTTTCTTTTTCTTGAAACCCTTTTCGATTTCGGTTGTTTCATACGTAGATTTGAGGTTTTTGGTTTCTGGGGTGTGTTGGTTATAATAGTTTAGATTGTGTTTGTGACTCTTTTTTCATTTTTGCGGTTGAATATGTAGATTGTGTATGATGACATTACGGATAGAAGTAGAGGGTTTGCGTTTGTTACAATGGGGAGCGTGGAGGAAGCTGAATGTGCAACTCGAATGTTTGATGGCTCTGTAAGTCTTGCTCATACTCTAGTGTCGAAGATTTTCAGATGGGTGATTCGTTGAAAATGAAGTAGTTCAGATGTCAAAGTAGGGTTCTTTTTCCTTTTGCTACTGTCTACGCTATTCTATTTGTATGTAGTTTGAGATTGAGTTTGTTTAGTTAAGTGAAGGTAAATATCGGATTGTAACCTTTGATTGGAAAATCAAAGGAATGTGATAAATACCACATGTTTTTGAAGCTGTACACGTCCTAATTAGCAGGATGAGATATCAGAACTTGGCTATTTTGGAATTAGAGTTTGAGTTTATTTTGTCTTGTTATGCCATATTGGTGGTAATTCAGTTATCTTTTGTAGATGGTGAAGATGGAAGCGGACATAGGGACTAGAGTTATAACTTGGTGCATAATCAAGGCCTGGTTATGAAATAGTTTGATAACAGTTCAGTTTTCCATGTCTTGTTATCATTATCTACGAAATATATATCATCTTTTTTTATGATGTTGGGTCTTGATTTAGGAAATATGAAAGGCCACAAAGGCCACTGCTGGGCCAAGAAAAGCCTTTCATGCCAACACAGTTTTCTGTGAGGAGTTGTCATCATAATTCAGTTGTTTGCTGTGCTATACAAGTGAACAGAATTCATCTGATGGTAATGGCTGTGATGATGATGAACAGGAAATTGGAGGTAGGATTATTAAGGTAAACTTCACAGAAATACCCAGAAAAGGAAAATGGAGAGTAATGGGTTCAAACTACAGAGGCTTTGTAGACAGCCCTCACAAGATTTATGCTGGAAACCTTGGTTGGGGTGTGACTTCACAGTGTCTTAGAGATGCCTTTGTTGAGCAGCCAGGCTTCCTGAGTGCCAAAGTCATCTATGAAAGGAACAGTGGGAAGTCTCAGGGATACGGGTTTGTCTCTTTTGAAACTGCTGAGGATGTAGAGGCTGCTTTGAATTCTATGAATGGAGTGGTATGGACAATTTTGGTTGATTTGTTTTGATAGTTTGAGTTCATCTTATGATGTCAATTTAACTGTGCAACCACTTTCTTTGTATGTGTAACACACTGTTCTAGGAAGTTCAAGGCAGGCCCTTACGTCTGAATCTAGCTGCAGGATGAGGGGACTTTATCTCATCTCATAATTCATCAGAACACAAGTAATGTTGGTAGCATTGAATTGGTGTTTAGGGTCAGCATCTGAGGTATGTGATTGATCATTTTTTACCCAAAAAGTTGCTTATGTTCATCTAAATCTGTGTAATGTGATCTTCCTCTCATTTCCTGTCATTTGCTGGAAATCAATCATATTTATCCCATTGGTTGTAGAAGAAATGTATTTAATAATAGTACTAAAGCAATCATAAGTAATACACTGAAAATTCATTCAGCTATGAGCATTTTTCATGGTTACTAATTTGGAATGAACAAATCGTTTTTGTTCTATGTTTTCTTCTATGAGTTTTGTCGACTACTATTATTTCTGGTTCTCATTAATTTTTTTATTTTCATGTTACAGCCTATCTAGAGCATCCTTACTGATGCTAACAAATATACAGGACATTCAAGGCAACCTTACATTCATAGAAATCGCCAAGGTAACGTTATATTTAGAAGAATTGTCACTCAAAATTTGCATATATGTTCACGTATCCTTATTGTTTAGTGAAACAGTTGAAGTTGTTCTTACTAGATGAGTCTTGGAAGAAAATCTTGGAAGGTCGCCCTTGAACAAGAACCGATAGTGTTTAGCTCCAATCAAAGAATATATGACCAATGACTTGCATTTGCTTGGTTAGGCTTGTAGGATGTTTCTTTGTTGATTATTAAATGAAGAGTTAAATATGTTTTTGATCCCTGAACTCTTAGTGAATTTTGGAATTAGTCAATTTCGAAACTTTTGGACCAATTTAGTCATTCATCTTTCAAAATAGGTGGATTTAGTCCTTTTAATTAGATTTTGTTAGGTTTATTTGATGTTTCGTATGCATTTCAGTATTGTATTTGAGTTGTATATATTGTTTTACACATTTTTACTTTATTGTTAAGTCAAATATTATTATGAAATGTGCTTGAAATGTCAAATAAATTCAATAAAATTTGATTAAAATGACTAAATTGGTCCAAAGTTTCGAGATGGACTAATTTCAAAATTCATTGAAAGTGAAGAGACCAAAAATATATTTAACCCTTCAATGAATCTTGGAAGCTTTCTTGGTTAGTTTTGGGTGCTTGGATCTTATATATTTACATTAATTATGTTTTATATTTATGCCAACGTGTCGGTAACTATTAATTAATGTTTGTCTTTAGTGTTATGAATGGATAAATCGGGTAGACATCACAATAAATTGAACATTTACTAATGTAATTATAAATTGAATCTTCTCAAAGATAATTATAATCATTATTCAATACTTCATATCCAGATATTGTGTAACGTAGAGTTATTGTTAATTTTAATGGAGTGTGATAAACAATAAGGTGGTTATAAATTCGTTTACTAGGTGAGACGTAGAGTATAATCATAAGTCATGATACAAATTATTAATGACAAGTTTTGGACAACTTTCTTTCTATTACGTTTAAGTTTAACTTGCTTTTAATAATTGTTGCGAATATTTGAAAATTCTCCACCACTTCTTCTAGACATAATTCAATAGATACGTCGCTATTGAGGACGTAAAACTTTAGAATTTAAAAATATTTAGGACATTTGGAATTACTTAAGTGCATTATAACGATGTACTTTTTTTCAATGATTACATAATACATATTTATATTTATTGTGTGCATATATTACTGTGATGCAACAATTGTATTATTGACTTTTACTTCTTTTTTCCTATAGATGGTCCCAAATAGGCAGTTCCTTCTTAAAGAAATTGTACACTTTAAACATTAGTTTTTACATTAATCTATATGTTAAGTGGTTCATGATATTGGTTTAATTTTAATTCAATTATATTAGTGTCTAATATTAAGCGAATTTTATTTTATTAGGATTACTTCAATTAACGTAAATCTGACTCTAATCTAAATATTTATTTATTAAAAAAGATTTAAAATGATTTTTATATATTTAAAAAGACTAATCTTTTGAGTCATGTTAGAGTTGATTAAACTGTTTTTAACGGTTGTAATTAACTGATATTAATATTTGAAAATTAAATTTATGTTTTTTTTGTAATGGACTTAATAAACTAATATTCAATAGATTTTTATAATAACGAAATGATTATTTTAAAAAGAAAATTATTTGGCTCGGATAGATATAAGATTCAAATATTCCATGCTTAATATAATATTTTTTATTTCATACTAAACTCACAAAACTTTATGTTTTGTATGATAAAGGAATTTCACATTTCTGTATGTAACATGTACAACGTTGAGTGAAAATGTTAATGGATGAGTTATTGATGTGGGTAAGAAAGAAAGAGAAGTTAAACCATCTTCGACAATAGAGTTCGTCAAAGATGTTAACCAAATCCATGAATCTACCAACCAATCAGATGGTTCAATCTATGATGTTTCGACACGTCTCATAAATGGTGTGTTCCGTATCCGATATGTATCAGATACATACACTTGTACGATACTTGTAAGACACACTGTATTCAATTTGAAAGATATTTTTTTATCTTTCACATGATTTTAACAATTAAAATAAGGAACAAATCTTATATTTTGCATATTGGATATTAGATAGATAGATTAGATTCATTTTATGTTAGTTAACAATGGATTAGTTGACACTGTCAAACTTAACATGTATATACACGTCATGTCTCGTGTCCTATATTTTTTCAATTTAGTTGTATCTTCGTGTCCATATCCGTACCCGATTATCCGAACAAGATAGAAAGACGATATGAATAATGGTACAACTCTTATGTACAAATAAACAAACAAAACAATCACTATAGTACTTCACTCATATGAAGCTACCTAAATTTACAAATAACCAGGTAATTTATACATGCATGCAAAAGAATATACCACCTCCATAAAACTGCTTCTGCGAATTCTCTTCCTGCCTTCTAGAAACCGAACCAAAACTTCTTCAAACAGGTACCGGTCCAACGTGGAAAATTTAGAAAAAATGACCAAAAACATTACACAAGACTTGACTATAATAACATAACAACAATGATGTTTGAACCAGTCCACGTTCTTGGCAGCCACCACTGGAAGGAGGAATAATAATAAATAATATTAATCAATTTCTTAAAACTATGGGGAGAACTATGATCAAGATGATAATAATGAGCAGAATGATGGCGTAGCAGGTCCACTTTCGGGTGTTTTTCTGGTGCTTCCTTGCTACTTGGAGTTGCTGGACCCCACCTCGCACGTACGAGTTGGCACGTGCTACATGGCTCTCTATGTCGTCCAATTGCTCTCCCTGGGACTGCACCAACACAGCCATGTCCAGGAACACCTGGTGCAGCTCCTTCAGGTTTCGCTCTATCTCTTTCACCGTGTCGTGCCTCTCTTGAATCTCTTGAATCGTCTCCATCACGCTCGCTCTACCTTGCTGCTCAATCGCTTTCTGCAAAAATGTTTCACTCTCACCTGTTCCAACATAACACTTAACTTCATGTTTCGTTTCGTCTTTCAAATCTCGTACCATGTTTTCGATTATGAATAATCTGTGTTTCCTAACAAAGTCAAACATATCCTATATCTAAAGGATGATAAACCAAACACGCACAAAAATATGAAACAAAATTTTGAAAATTGATACACACCTGTAGAAATGAGAAGGTCGATGGTTTTGTCATCGGGGTTCTCTCCGGTAACAGTATAATACCTCCGCTGCACGGTTTCTCTGTACTCCGTCGATATCAGTTGTCTAAGGTTATTGAAGTTGTCCATGGAGTCTTTCAGATTCTTCCTCAATCCGTTCACCACAGATGTTCTGGTTCGGTCCGAGGAAGAACCCGGTCCAGAACCGGGCAGGTTTCGGTTTGTCTGGTTGGACTTGTCCAGCGCTTCGAGCCGGACCTTGATGAGCTTGGCTTTCTTTAAAGCCAGTGATACGTCAGCGTCCATGCGCGAGCGAAGCTCTTTCACAGCGTTAGCACTGTGAAGTGTCTTGCTTTTTTCGTGGGAACCGCGCAAGTTCTCATGGAGACGCTCTAGCTCTTTCAACTCTGCTTTTACCGGCTCAACTTCCTCAAAGAACTTCTCCAGGTTCACGCCGCCCTCCACCGCCGCCATCTCGACCACGTGGTGGTGGTGGTGGTCCGGCGAGGCTTGGTCGCCGTTGCGGGTGAAGGAGCCCGAGAACAAGTCGTTCATTTTAAGGTTCTGGTGTATGGAGGAAGAGAAGTGAAAGGAATTATAAGATGAGAGAAAATTATCCCAATGAAAGTATTGAGAAAATTTGTATATGGGTGTATAAATGGCAGAGGCTTTGGAACGAAGGGTTTGAAATTTTCTTTAATAAGAATAATATTTTGGTGAAAGTGGGGAAGACTGGTTCAAATTGCAACATGGTTTGTAATTTTTAATTGGGTAAGAAATAATGAGAAAAACACGGTTTTATTATATGCAAAGTTGATGGGTCATGCACAAATGGTGGCTTTACAATATGTGAGAAAAATAAGAATGTGTGTGGAAAGGTAGCAGACAGAGAAGGTGATAACGGGTCAAAGGAGGTTGGGACTGGAGAAATGGGTTTGTGGGAAATTTCGTGTGAAGTGGAAAAGTATAATCAGTCTTGAAATTTGGGAGCCAAGGAAAGGGCAATGGTGGAATACTGCAGAAATAGAAGGCTCAAAAGATAGAAAAAAATTGAAAAAAAAAGGAGATTTTGGTTTAGCAGAAACTAATGCTAGTATTTTGTTACAAGCAGTCCCAACTGTTAACGATCCTAGGAATGGACCCCAATCAAATGGTTCAAAAATCAGCAAGTCAATGAAGAATTTTAACATATAGAAGTTTCATCACTGTAGCCTAACCATGATAGAACAAAAGCAAAACAGAATTACACTGTTGAAGTCTATAATGCTGCTACATATTCACAGGTTCGTTTCCCCGCTTTCCTCTTAAAAAATTAACCTAAAGGACATTAGAAACAAGAATTTACTGCTCGTTTGTCTAAAGTGATTTATAAAAATAAAACCCTACACGTAAATCCCCTTTACCTCCATTGTCATTTTCCATTCCCATTTTTCACTTGCACCACCGAAGACAATTATGGAGATGTACATTGAGATGCCCCTCATAATTTGTCGAGTTCAATAATATCTTAAGTTGCAAAAGTAATAGATCAGTGGACAATGTAAACTTGTGTATGATTATAATATCAACAGATTCAGTTGAAACTGAGTTAAGTTTCTGTCTAATAATGGCAACTGCAGATACAGTTTTTAAAGTAGATACTTAGTATACTAATCAATTGGAATAATTGCGATATAGCTCTGCCTATTGGACCCTCAGAAAGAGAAGTGTATGATGAATATAAGATAGTATGAGGGAGAGTAAGATACTGTACATCATATTTAGGGAAAGATCCCTTTATATATATAAATATATAAACCATCAGTCAGCAATACAAGTGTTCAAACTCATAAAATACTTACAGAAAAAGAATATGATGCTCAAAATAATGATCTCCAAAAATCTACCTCAACAGAACAACCAACCATTTCCTTCCCAGATTAACCATCCAACCGTTCCATGGATTGTAATAAAACTGTTGTTCACCCCCAACAGATTTTCTTTGAATGCACAACCCAATCCATGTTTCCCTCAACCATGCTAGATCCCAAAATATAAAGCTCAATCTTCAAATCAAAGTAAATGAAACAAGTATGTTTCGTGAATTATAGATCCTAATCCCTAAGGCTAAGCAGGAGGTGGAGGCGAAGGTGTTGTTGGTGTAGACTGATTACCACCATTGCCGCCACTACTGCTCTTTTCCCATGGCCTCACAGTGAAGAGCACCACAAACAAGATGATCACCAGAAGAAGTATGATACAATAACAGGTCCATTTCCTGGTGTTTTTCTGGTGCTTTCGTGCAGTCTGCAAATTCTCAGTTCCAGTGTGCACAAACGATTGAGCTCTTGCCACATGGCTCTCAATATCATCCAATTGTTCACCTTGATGTTGCACCAACACGGTCATGTCAAGGAATACTTGGTGCAACTCCTTCAGACTCTTCTCCAACTCTTTGACAGCATCATGTCTCTCTTGAATCTCATTGATGGTGTCCAGAATCCTACCCCTGCCTTGCTCTTGAATGGCCTTCTGAAGGAAAGTCTCACTCTCACCTGCATAAAAGTGAGAAACATATTACTATAGGACCTCCAAAACTTGCATCAAATCAGATTTAGACAAAATTGAACCCAAACCTAATCACGAGGACGAAATAATGCTTCACAAACTGGAATTTGGAAGACCACTTAGAAGTCCAATAAATTATCCACTAATTTCATCAAGTTTTATTTACTCCTCACTTGAAGCAATGATGGAGATAATGAGAACCTAATCATGACTTTGTTCTAGTAGATTAGAATTGAAGCCCCAAATTTCCTGCTATTAAACTTTTGTCTCTTTTTAGTAGATTTACTATTTTTATTTCAACTTTTTTAATATACAATCCAAAATCCACTGAGTCCCAACTAAAAATGAATCGAGCACCATACTACTGAAGAGTCTAAACTAAGAACTTCCTTGAGAAACCAAAATCCTTGGTTATCGAATTCCTACTTGATTTAACATCTTAGAGAATAAGAGAACGATTAGATTATTCACAACACTTCTCTCCAACATTATTGCTTTCTTTTTTTTATTTATCTCTTTCTCTCACTTCATTAATCATATCTCAAACTCCTCTTTTCATATCTACCTCCTTGTATCTCTCTTTGTTGTATAAAATAACGTCCAAGTATAATTTCCCTTCAAACAATGATCAAGAAACCACACCTAGTTTATATCCACATAAGACAATCTTATTCAACTCAACTCCACACATCAAAAAATCTCGCATCCTAAGTATTAGATACATAACTAGTATTCAAACTCAAGACTATTTATTAAGCTAGAATCATGGTCCACGCGATTTGTGGTAAATGGACCATTTAACATTAGAAGAGTGTATGAAAAGAAATGAGCTGGCTGTCACATGGACAAGAAGGCAGGCAACGCCACGACTATGACTTGATGAAATAAAATTAAATACAAATAAATTTTCTTAAAAAATGTACTTTGAATTTAGTTCAATCTCACAAAACTGCATACTGCACAACATCCATTGTCGAGAATTTAATGGCTTGAACATATGATTAGATATTTTGTGGATAATTCTATAGCAGTCCAATTTCAGGCAACACAGTAGACCTAACAAACTCTACTAAAATAGACTATGTTATCATTAAAATTGACTAAGAAATGAAGTTAAGGTGAGTTTTAAACTCCCTTATATACTATAATTTCTTCGTGTCTCTGTAACGATAACCAACAAAATTCGCTAAATTAGATCAAATTAAGATAAACACATCATCATTACGCTGTTCCATGTGATCCCTTAAACAGGTTATTGGGTTTGAATCTATTGAATGGAATGAGAGCTTAGACCCCACTAAAGCTGAAAAGCCACCTTCTAACGGAGGGTGGTTACTCAGTAACGATAACATACAAATAAATCCGAAACAAAACCTTACCAGTGGAGATCAAGCGATCGAGCGTGTTATCATCGGGATTCTCGCCGGTGACGGTGAAGTAGCGGCGCTGCACGGTCTCCCGGTACTCCGACGATACGAGCTGACGAATATCGTTGAAGTTCTCCATGGAGTCCCTCAGCTTCTTCTTCAGCCCGTTGACCACGGAGGTCCGGGTCCGGTCCGAGGAGGAACCGGGTCCGCAGCCTGGCAGGTTCCGGTTGGCGGCGTTGGAGCGGTCGAGAGCCTCGAGCTTGAGCTTGATGAGCTTGGCCTTCTTGAGAGCCACCGAAACGTCACCGTCCATGCGCGAACGGAGGTCCCTAACGGCGTTGGCGTTGTGCAGCGTCTTGCTCTGCTCGTGGCTGCTCCTCAGACTCTGCGCCAGTCCCTCCAACTCCTTCAGCTCCTCCTTCACGCCCTCCACGTCCTCAAAGAACTTGTCGAGGTTCACTTTCCCGCCGGCGTTCCCGTCACCGGCGCTGGACATCTCGATGACGTGGTGGCGGTCCGGGGAGGCCTGGTCGCTGCGGAAGCGAGAGAAGGAACTGGAGATCAAGTCGTTCATGGTTGCTACCTTGTTTTCTGGGACTGAACAATGAATCGAAGGTGTTTGTGAAATTGTGAAATTGTGAAACTGTGAAATATGAGAATCAGATCTTTGTGAGGAAGGCTTATTATGGTTCTGGATTTTTCAATTTGATTCAACAACTACCGCGTCGTGAGAAGAAAAGAGAAGTCAACGTGGGGTTTAAGATGACGTGGATGAGAGGGAAAGAGTTGAACTGGTGAACAATAGAAGCGCGTCACATAATCACATTCTTCTTTTCACGTTTTCTAATCTCATCGTAAAATAATTTTTTAAACTAAATCACTCAAAATTTTCGAATAATAAAACATATTCGAAATAAATGCAATGGGGTAATTCCCAAACATATATGGTAAAATTAGAAAATAATCATTAATTTCGTACTAAAAATCATTTTCTCTTTTGCTTAAGCTTAAAGAGAAAGCGCGTTTAGAATGGGTTAAGAGCGGAAAGAGCACTTTTACGGTAAGATAATTTGTATTTCGTTTCAGTTTTCAACCCTAGCAGTCAGCGTAAACAGAAAGGCCTATGAGGTTGTATTTTGCATTAATTATCTATGATTAGTTTATTATTTAAAAGGGTGAAAATTAAGCATAAGAGAAAAAAATCTTACCTACTCTATAAATAAATAGAGAAAAATCAATTTCAGGAGTATTAAAATTTAAAATCGATTTTGAGAGCATGGTAACATATTTAGATTTTTTTTTCCGCCGGAGAAAATTAATTCTAGAGAACAAAATTCATTACTGGAAAAATACTTTTTCCTTTAAGTAAATTTAACTAGTATAGAATTTATAATATGTATCTTATTTAAATTATAAAGGTTGTTCTAGTTTGTTAATCAACGCTACATCTGCCACTTTTAAATATAACTTAATTTTCTGAAAATCAATTTTACCAAAATTCTATACCATGATTATCGCTAGTCCTATTCCAAGATAATGAAAAACAATAATGAAATTCATTAACTTTAAAACTAAGAAATTTTATTTATTTTTCTTTATTCTTGAAAGAAATGCACACATTGACATGAAAAGAAGGGGAACCTTCTTTTTTGGCAATATTATATTTATGACACTAGAGTGAATAATCCCCTTCCATGATTAAACGAACATATCAAATAATGTTAATAAATCTCACTTTCACACTTTGATTTAAAAAAAAAAAAAACAAATTAACGGGTGATATTAGAATAATCCATACAAATTTTTAGTTTTTCTTCTAGTATAATATATATATATATATATATATATATATATATATATATATATTCTTGTCCTTTATTGTTCATCATCTACATCATAGGTGAAAGGTCTTTGTTTCTCATAAAGCACATAGATAAGAATTTTTTTTCTTGCTATTTATTTCCCACCAACCCAAATACCTTGGTGAGCATGACCTAATCGACCTTTTTTGCTTCTCGTTGCAATTCTATAAAGCTGTTTTAGTATTATTTTGGGCTAATTAGTTCTACAAAATAAAAATGCATTTTTAAGCAAACTTCTTACTAATTTAATATATATTATTTTTGGAGGAGTGGAACATGGTCTTTTATTATTATTTTGGGTTAATTTGTTCTTACAAAGTAAAAATGAATGCGTTTTTTAGGTAAACTTCTTATTGATTTTATATATTATTATTTTAGGATGTGCGGCACATGGTTAAATTTATCAATCTTGAAAAGAGAAGTCTTGTGATAATGTATAAGTATTATGGCTAGATTTATGTGTGGAGAAATTTAATACATAGTAAAATTATATGGATATCATTTTGAAGAAAAATTAATTCCCCAAACTTCCAATATTAAGATGCAAATCAAGAGAATAAGTGTATTCAAGAGATCCCATGGGAATAATAATCTTCAGAGAAAGTTCAAGTCATGATTAGGGAATGTTTCCTATTCTTTAATTCTTTTCAATTTTTCTAATAAAGCTTCTCAATTTCCAAAAACACTAAGTTATATCAAATATTTCAAATGCTTAGAACATAGGTTCACACTTCTAATTGTTCAACCAAAAGAAATATTATCTTGGTAGGTAATGGATAAGTTGTTTCTAATTCTTTTTTTTTTTTTCTTTCTTCGTCACTTTTTAGTGAGGATGAGCACGTAATCTCACATATGAAGAGTAAATCTAAGACACATTATTAAATATATTACAAGAGGCACAAACAATCTTTAATCTTTGGAGTATTTTGTATTTACAAAAGGTTGTTGTTCTCCCAAGACATAAAGATCCATTGTGGGTGGTTCTTCTTTTTTTTTTTTTCTTTAGTTACTCTCTTATACATTTAAAGTCTAGAAACTAGTTACTAAGAGACATTAAGTCTATGTTTGAATTTGAAAATGAATTTAGATGAGCCGATATGAGTGGATTTGAAGGAAAAAGGATGTGAAAGTGAAATTATTTAAATTAAAAAAAATTGTGTGAAATGAAAAAAAAAACGAGAGGAAAGTTTGTGAGTAATGTGATTGGTTTGATAGATTAAAAGAAATATTTTAATTGATAAAATTGTAAGATAACAATTTTACCCTTATGTTTAAAAGGTATTTTAAGATAAATTGTTGTTAGTGAAAAATATATGTTGAAATGAATTGTGAGTTATTATTTAAAATAAAAAGTTTTAATTGATGAAATTATACTAAAATAAAATGAGATTATTATTATTGTTGTTGTTATCCATGTATCTTGTGATGCTAGCTTCTAATGTTATAAGGAAAGATAAGTTGTGAAGACATCGACTTTTAGTGATACATGGAAAGGTGCACGATGGAGGAGTTGTGTTCGATGAAGTCGTGGCGACAAAGTGAGGCAGTATATGACTCATTTTAAGAAGGATGTGAACGACCGAATAATCAATTTTGAGAAAAATAAATATATAGGGAATTGATTGTGAGTAAACATATAAATAGGAGAATCGATTTTGGGAGAAAAGAGAATTGATTTTGAAAGGGGGGGGAGGTAAAGGACAATTTATTATGGGTGAAAATGGGGTGAAGAGAATTGATTATTGGCGAGAGGAGGATTGATTCTGATTCAAAATAAAATAATGGGTGAAAGTTCAAGTGAAAAAATGAAGGGCCAAATGTGTAATTTAGTATGGGGTGAGCTGGTTGTCTCCCTTCTTCTCCTCACTTGAGTGAGAGCACTTATTCCTTTAAATCTTGCAAATCCATGCTTTCATTTTCATTCAAATCACTTGATCTAAACTAAACACGCCTTGCTCTTCCTTCTTCAACTATAGTACATCAGATGAACCAAACACAAACTAACACTTGCTTGGTTGACACTCCATCTTGAGCCCTGCTTACATGACATAGCCTACTTGTTAATGTGAACAAAAATAAAACCATCATCACGCATTAAATGTCATTTAGTGCAACTTAGTAGTCTACTCTTTTATATAGTGGTGAAATTTGTTTATCCATCTTTATTCATCTACTATTTTACATAACATATTGTCATGTACAATAAGAGATGTGGTCTTTTAAAGTTTTAGACATACATAAATTTCAATTTCACGTCAAAGCTTATGAACTAAAAACATCTTTAACCCTTATTTTACTATTTATTTATTTTAATTAATTTAATACATTCCTATTTATCGTAAAAATAGGTTGTAGACTCATTTGCAAACCATACCAATTATTGTAGGTTTAAATATATTTTTTGTCCCTTAATTTAAGTGAAAATTGGATTGTCGAATAAGTTCCACTATTGGTTAGTTGAATGGAATGATTTAAGGTTATGGAAACATGTGTATTTTCTGATTTTGGCTATATATGGTATTGTTGAGCATTGAACTAAATTTATGCAACATTGGATTATTTTTAATTATGTGTTGGGAATACAAGTGTAAGTCTAAGTTTCACATTGGATAAAGATGAGAAAATGAAGCACCATATATAAGGATGAAAACCCATAACATCATTGTCTTAAGGTTTTGGGTTGAGGGTGATGTAAATCCTTATGTGATTTGACTTAGGTCTCATTGGTGTTGTATCTCTTAGTATACTTTGTGGTTGCAGCTTAATTTGTGTTTGTAATGAGAATTTTGATGGAAGGATCATTGTCAATTGTGTTTTGTGATTTGCGGCATGTGCATGGATGAAGCTTTTTGTAGTTTACATATACTACTCTGGTTGTTTGTGCGGTAGACTGTGGTGTTTAGTAATGTTGGATCTGCGTGGTAAGGGTGGAGCTTGAGATCTCTAGTGGCGACGGTGGCTTCCAACGAATGGTGTTGGTTTGGTTGTTGTGGTGATTGCGTAGAGGGCCGATGGTGGTTGTGCGATTAAGAATGTTGGTTGTCTTGTAGATTTGCTTGAGGAAGAAGGAAATTACGTGGCAACTCCTGGTTGGTCAGATTTGATAGTGGATGATTGTGACACGTGGCATTTCCTAATTGGTCATATTTGATAGTGGAGGACTATGACATGTGACAACTCTTAATTAGGAATATTGTCAGTGTTAGGATGGGTTTTTCTAGCGATATTTTTATACATGGGCATTGACTAATATTGATGCAAGGTGTATGGAGATTATACACGGACATTGATTAATATTAATGTAGAGTGTATGATGTTTATGCATGAGCATTGACTAACATTGATGCAAGGTATATAAGGATTAACATTGATGCAGGAAATTATCGGGATGGTTTAATTCCAACTAAGTATACTCTTTATGGTGAAGTATGACTGTTGGTATAAGCAATGAAGATGTGTTTATTTTAATCCGATGTACATTGTCAGACTAATGAAAATAATATGTCTTGGAAAGTCTCACATCACTTAGGATAAGCTAGGAAGTAGGTATTATTGACTATATAATAGACTTTAAGTCCATGATGTTTCTTGCTCCACTTAAAAGCATTTTAAGCTTGTATTTGACTTTTCTTATACTCTTGTAGTAGAGTGTCGTAAGATTTGGTTAAATTATTGTTTTGGAAAATATGGGTGTACTTGGGACTAAAGGGCATGGGAGGGTAGTCTACATGTTGTACAAATTTTTACATAGTGTTATTCTCTAGTTGTTATTAGACAATTGTCGTGGTTTGTCTTCGGTCTAAGGGTTTCCACGTTATATTGTTTGTGTTAACCTTATTTATTTGTTAAAATGATGATTCTTGGGGTTAAAGACAATGATGTTCTTAATTGATGATGCGTTTTTTTCCAACAAGTGGTATCATATCCAGGTTACAAGGTGGACAATTGCTAAGGGAAAGATTGTTCTGAGTTGCACAATTATCATGTGGCAGAGGTCAAGTGGACTGAATTACAATCCAAGAGTGGGATTCCTAGTGGTTACGAGTTTGATTCTCGATGGACAATTGTTAAGGGGGAGACTGTTGCGGGTTGCATAATCGCAAATGATAGGTGGGTCAAATTACAATCTAATAATGAGATTCCTAGTGGAACAATTGTTGAGATTGTTTGTGCCTTGACTAATAGCTAGCTTTTGGTCTAGTGGTAAACACTCAATCCAACAATTGATATTAAATATGTTTTTGATCCCTTAACTTTCATTGGATTGAAATTAATATTTATTTGAAACGTTAGACCAATTTAATCAAATTTTGTTAAGTTTATTTAACGTTTCAAACACGTTTGTCAACTAACATTAAAGTAGAAATATGTCAAACCGTATAAAAAATCCAAATGTATTGTTAAACATGTTTGTTTGAAATGTTAAATAAACTTAACATAATTTGGTTAATAAGATTAAATTCACACATTTCTAAAATTAAGAGACTAAATTTAAAAAAAAAATTAAAAAAATAATTCATATTTAAAAAAAAATAAAAGATCAAAAATATATCTAACTCATTCTTTTACTACAATGATTTATAAAATCTAAGGTAAATCTTAATTTTCGTAAGAAAAAGTAATTTATCTTGTTCATATTTATTTGCAAGCCCATGCCGTGAAACCGTTAGCTCACTGTGTGTGCCCAACACGTAGCATTTCGCATTTCAGAGTGTTCCCAAAAGCAAACGTTTAAGGCCAATGTTCCACTCTCAACTGTCTCTCATATAAATGCGTAGCAACCTTTTGCGCCCTACTTTCAACATATCCCATCGTAGCCTCGCTTTCCTGCACCTGCCCTCACCCAAATCTTTCCTCGCCAACCTTCCGATTTCCTCCTCCGTCATGGCCTACCGCCCCAACTACCAAGGCGGCGGCCGCAGGGGAGGATCCTCCGCAGCCGGTCGAGGAGGCGGCCGCCGTGGAGGTGGTGGAGGACGCGGCGGACGCGGCGAGCAAAGGTGGTGGGACCCTGTTTGGCGCGCCGAGCGCCTCAGACAACAACAAGCCGAGGTGAATTCGAATTAAAGTTTAAGCTAATTAATAATTTTAAATGTTGTCAATGTTCCAAGTTTATTACTATGATTATTATATTATATTATCATGATTAGTAGTAGTTGTTGTTGTAGTATCTATTGTGGAAAAAAACTGTTAGATATAGTTCTTTAGCTGTCTGTGCTGTTGTTGGATTATGAGTGAAGTTGCAAGTTTCACCTCTGTCATCTACACATCCTTTTTCGTAAACCCTAAACCTGAACCCTCCTTTAATGCTGTTTTGTCAATGCATGAAGTTTATTATTACTATGAGTATCAGTGGTAGTTGCTTTTGTGGAAAAATAATGTTTCGATACAGTTCTTTAGGTGCTATTTGCGTTGTCTGATTAAAACAAGTTTCACCTTGATAATCTGGGAAATCCTTTTAAACAAACCTCTATTATGCAGATTATCTAAGTAAGTCTCTCTGATCTTGAATGCAGCAGTACTGTATAGACAGTTCGTATGGAGCTGTATTTAAGTTTTTTTTTTCCTTTTCTGTTGTGTTTGATAATGGGCACTGCAAGTTCCGTAGTGCTTTTGATTAATATTTTTTGTTTAGTTTTTGTATGAATATTTTTCGTTTTTTTTTTTTTTGCAGAAGGAGGTGCTAGACGAGAATGAGTGGTTGGATAAGATAGAGAAAATGAAACGAGGAGGGGAGCAGGAGATGGTGATTAAGCGTAACTTTAGTATTGCAGATCAGAAAACCCTAGCTGATATGGCCTATCAGCATGAACTCTACTTGTATGTTTACTAGATACTTTTAATTGCTTCATCATTTATCGTGATAGTTAACTGGAACTTTGATTTCAATTTTGTATTTATGATGTTTTACTATGACTGAAGAGGTACAGTTGTTGATAAGAAAAAGAAAATGAGCATGGACAATGGCACCTGAATCCTGTTATACACCTAGAGAGAGAGATAGAGATAGAAGAGAGAAAAGAGATAATGGGTAATAGTGACTAGAAGAGAGATAGAGAGAAATTGAGAGTGTCAACTAGGTGCATAGACTGCTGTTGTAGGTGTTTATGTATCATTCCTCATGAGAAAATCAATGCTTGATTGGGATTGATGGCATACAGGCATATGTAAAACAAACTGTGTCTGGGACTCTACTTGGTTGTTATTTATATGCGTGCCTTGTGGGAGAAGGTTTTTGTAGTTTATTGACACTCCTGGTTTTCTTTGTGAAATGGACTCCTCATTATGGAGCAAATTTGTTTGTCCTATAATGATGTTTTCTTTTCATTCTAATATCACATGAATTGAAGTATTTAACTTATTTCTCATGATAGTTTCCCTTTTTTCTGGCTAATGTTTGACTCCACTTTGGTGTTTGGTTGTAGTTTGGTTTGATGTTACATTAATGTTGTTTTGTGAATTAGGAATGTTCCAAGTTTGGGTTCTGTTTGAGGATTAGACTACCAAACCATACTGCATATTCTGTGAAATTCACAAGCCCACTCTGATTTCTGATGAATTGAATAAGGCTGTGTACCATAAAAGTAGGTCACTGAGCAGCAGATGCAATGTGGACATAAATTTTCAGTTTAACAACTTGCAGACTTATTGTATAGATTTTCAGCTGTAACAGGGAAGCAACTCATTTTAAACAACGGTCCTATTATGGGATTATTTTGTTAGAAACAAGATAAGTGAAATGACCTTGTGTTGAAAATTGTGAATGTTCATGGTAGGCTAAACTGCATGTAATGGTGGCCATTTTGGGATTTGACGCTGGAATCAAGCAGTCCACAACAAGACTTAGGTGCCACTATCACTTTGTAAACGTAGTATATTTAAATTTAAAATTGAAGCATAAATTATTGGCTTAATTTTCCCTCGTAACTGTGGTCTGGACATTTTTTTTAATTGTAAATTTGTAATGAGCACTGAACCAAATGGTACTGCCAACGTTGTTTGGTTTGAATTTGTTTTAGTGCTGTACTTGGTCCAGCCAGTTTTTGGGCTTCCTTAGGGTGCATATTGTACTTATCATGGTTGTCTCATGCACTATCATGGGATGGCGGAGTGGCCAACCCCTGCTCTTGAGGATTTTTTTGCAGACCGGCTTGTTGTAGCAGCTGTCATGCTACCATTTGCTGTTGATATTTCAGAAAGTTGCAACCAGAAGTGGGTTTTTTCGTTAAATTGAATGTAAAAATACCGTGAAACAAGTGTTATTATAATTTATAGGGGGTGACAACTAGTAGAAACATTTATTAAGTCTTAGCCTTTCCGCTTGTCAATCTCCTTTCATTGTATAGCCTGTCGAGAGTACCTGCAGCTTCTTTTCTTGGGTGATCTATTTCTCTGAAAGAATGGGATGGGAGAAACTTATTTGGTTTCTTAGGCTTTTGGGGTCGGTGAGCCTTAGGCATGAGCATAAAAGCCCACCTCTACCCTAAACAGACTATGATTTTATGTTTTGCCTTTTCATCAATCTTATAGTATGTTATTATTAGACTGTAGGATACTCTAATATTTAAGAACACTTAAACATTAACCCATAATTTTATGTTAAAAATATTATATAATAGAGATACAATATATACCAAGTGAAGTTGAGCTGTGTCCATTTCTTCCCCACTGCTTTGACTTCATTCATACGCTTGTCAGCTCAGTTAATATATAAATAAAAATTGTAGTAATTAAATAGAATTAGTATAATAAATGTAGTAACTGAATTATAACAATAATGAACTAAATAAAACATAATAGATAAATTAATAAAAAGTAACTAAAATATAATAAACTAAATAAAACACAATATAATAGAATAGGCAAAATAATAAAAAATTCAAATAATGTAATAATACGAAATATATATAATAGCTTAATGTGTAAAAAGAATATGAAAACTATTAAACAATACATATATTGTTATGTAATGCAAACTATATATGTGTAAAAGTCTAAAAGATGATAATAGTGGTCATCCCACCCAGCTGCTGCTATCCAGTATTGATTACTATGGTACTTACACTAACAATATTATGTTGGTATCTAAAAGTGTGGGCTAGGCAACTATAATATAACATGTTACATAAATGTTTAAATTCCTAATTATGATTAAATTTGTGGAAATAACATTTCTGGCATAGAATATGCTACATACTGAACATAGATTTAATGGTACTTGTTGTGAACATGCGAGCTTAATCTGATTTTTCTATTTTAACTAACATCTTAATGGCTTGACTTGTACTTTGGGCAAAGAAAGCCATGCTTACAGTAAAGGGAAGATTCTCGTTGTTAGCAAAGTTCCATTGCCTGATTATCGTGCAGATCTTGATGAGCGTCATGGATCAACACAGAAGGAGGTGGAGTGTACCAGTCCTATTTCTACTTCTTTCTGCATGTAGAATTGTACTAACTATGTTAAGTTTTTGGCAGATTAGAATGTCCACTGACATTGAGAGGAAAGTAGGAAACCTTTTGAATAGTTCACATTCAATGGGTGCAGCGCCCTCTAGTTCGCGCTCTGTGTCAACTGACCTTGGACCTAAACAATCTGCAATCACTATAAAAACTGTTTCTTCACAACAGACTGATACTTCAAAGGAGAAACTTAGTGTTGAGCTCAAAGAAAAGCAAGAACTTGTACAGGTAGATAAGCATTTGGGAGTAATTTGATCAGAATCCAATATCATTTGTTTGCAATTTGCATCTATTGTGCCAATTACTTGACTGCTTTATGTTCTATTTTAAACTTATATGAGGATTGGATATTATTTATATACAGGCAAGTGATAGCTTGAAGGAAATGAAATCATTTAGGGAGAAGCTTCCTGCATTTAAAATGAAGTCTGAGTTTCTAAAAGCCGTTCAAGAAAATCAGGTTAGCAGATATTTCTTATCTATCGTGACAAAAATGGCTTATTTACCATAGTTTATTGACTTGATTCATTTAGTAAGTCTGTAGGAAATAATATCTATAGATCTTAATGGAAATAATGAGGGTCAAACTTCAATACTAGATTTGTGGGTCGAGTAAATTGTGAATACTAATGATACATCGTCTGTTTGGACTTCTTTTTCCTTCTTTGTTTATTGCTGATCCTGACTTATGATCAGTTGAAGTCATTATTGCTTTGGCTCTGCAACATCATAAAATCTGGCTTGTGTTTGCACAGGTATTAGTAGTTTCAGGAGAGACAGGTTGTGGTAAAACAACACAGTTGCCACAATTCATTCTAGAAGAAGAAATATCGTGCTTGCGTGGAGCTGATTGCAACATAATTTGCACTCAGCCTCGTCGGGTGTCTGCTATTTCTGTTGCAACTCGAATATCTTCTGAGAGAGGTGAGAGTATTGGAGAAACAATTGGATATCAAATCCGTCTTGAATCAAAACGTTCTGCAGATACGCGCCTGCTTTTCTGCACCACCGGTGTTTTACTTCGGCAGTTGGTAATATTTGATTCCTCTAAAACTGAAAGTATCCTGTTTTAAGATTCCAATTCCTTTCCAAACTAGTTTATGTATAGGTCTTTCTTCTATTGCCTCTAATTGGTAGTTGCCCGAGGTTTTGATGTTCCTTATGCTATTTACCCTACATTTTTCTTTGGCAAGGGTGGGGAGGTTGGATGTCACTTACTTATAGTAGCTATAAACCCATTTTATAGGCCGCCTTCTAATAGGGCAAGCTTTTGACTTATGTGAGAGTTGGTGATGATTTTGTATAATGGTCAGAAATTTGTTTCCTGCTGTCACCATTATTCCAAATAAAAGAAAAATGAGTTTCAGCAATAGGTTTGTTTGTGATCTTAGTCTTAAAACCTCATCTAAGAAGTTAAATATAAATTTGTAAAACTAATCATGATCCTTCACCTTTTAGTTGAAATTTTTGGGACAGTTTTTTATTGCAAATTATGAAGTGGTGCTTGTATAGATCAAAAAGTAAAATTCATTTTATGAATAAAGGCTAGAATAGTTAGGTGATCTAGACTGGTCTGAAACTCAATTGGAAAGAGGTAAATATACTGTTCAGAAATTTGCAGCTATATCATGGGATGTTGTTATATTCTTCCATGCAACTAGTGGCTTTGACTTGTCTTTACTGTATTTGTGTTTAATAGGTACAAGACCCAGACTTGAAAGGTGTTAGTCATTTGCTGGTGGATGAAATTCATGAAAGAGGCATGAATGAAGACTTTTTAATTATAATTTTACGTGACCTTCTTCCACGACGTCCAGATTTGCGTCTCATTTTGATGAGTGCCACTATTAATGCTGATTTGTTCTCTAAATACTTTGCAAATGCCCCAACAATACACATACCGGTATGCATTATTTTTTATTTCATATTATGAAGTTTTTTTTTTTTTTTTTTTTTATTTCAATACAAATTAAATATCCCCTTTTATTTTCTTTGGGCATATGTGCTAGGGATTTACTTATCCTGTGTCAGAATACTTCTTAGAAGATGTGTTGGAGAAAACTCGATACAGCATCAAGTCAGATTTTGACAATTATGAGGGGAATTCAAGGAGGAGAAGGAAACAACAGGATTCAAAGAAGGATCCCTTGACTGAAATGTTTGAGGCATGTATATTTGAACTATCAATCTATGTATTTACAATCTTCATAATAAATATAATGTCCTGTTTTGATAAATAAAAGAGACTTAAGGTTGATGAACATTTTTGGTATGAACTTTCTAGAAACTTAAAGTATTTACTAATCTTTTCTATGAATAAGTTATTTATTCTATTTCTTGTTCATTGTGATTTTCTCCTTATGTGTTGCCTGTTTCTGTTACTAATTGATTCACCTCTCCTGTAATCACAGTATGAATAAATGTACGTAAGATGCTCACACATCTCGTTATTTCAGGATATAGATGTAGATACTAATTACAAAGATTACAGCTTGGGTGTAAGAAAATCTCTTGAAGCTTGGTCGGGTGTGCAGATTGATTTGGGATTGGTACGTGTGTTCACTTTATTTTGTCAGATCAATCTGTGTTTTATGAATTTAATTTGCCAGCAGTTGGGTAAATCTCTTTCATCTTTCTCTTTTGTCTTAGAAACTTTGTATGAATTTATCTGGTCAAGATGCATCAGATGTTTGAACTTTTTTGCTGCATATGGAGTTAAAGTCCTTTGAAACAATGTGTTTGGGAGAATTGTGTTGTATACTTCATCTTATATATAGAACGAGTTCATCTTACGTATAATTATTTCAACAATTGTGTTGTATCAGTTTGGAAGGACTAACTTCAGGGATAATTTACAGCTATTAACTACGGTAGTATGATATGCTATAGTTGACTAATATTCTAACATTTGCTAACGAACCTAGATAAGTATTCCAACAATCCTCTACTTAATTTTCCTCTTGCATTGAATCGTGCATTCAGTGACAGTATCCTTTGTTGCTACTATTGCTCTGTTTCTTACTGTTTTTGTCACGTATGTGGCCGTACACATCCATTGAAATTTCATCTTGCATTTTTAGTAAGGTAGCATATTGTTTACCCTATTCCTTTTTTTTTTCTCATGTTGTGGCATCCTTTTTAAAGTGTGCCTGTGTCATTCTATTACTATAATGTTTCAGGTAGAGTCTACAATCGAATATATATGTCGGAATGAAGGTAGTGGAGCAATTCTTGTATTTCTCACTGGCTGGGATGAAATCTCTAAACTACTTGACAAACTTAAAGGAAATAACTTACTTGGAGACCCTCACAAGTTTTTGATCCTTCCTTTACATGGCTCAATGCCAACTGTCAACCAATGTGAAATATTTGATCGTCCTCCTCCAAACAAGAGGCAAGCATGTTTCTTTTGTCAATTTCATTGTATATCGTCTTCCATTTTAGAAATATGCTTGGAGAAGTTCATGGGTAGAAAGTTAACATGCTCTATAGATAAGTGGGGTAAAGATCAAGCCAGAAGCCAAACTACATATTGGACTTGAATGGGGGGATCTGGTGAATGTAGACTGGTTGATCTAGTTTCCTTTGTTTAATTTTCAGGGATTTTCCCTGTATAAACTGTACTATTGCTAACTCACCAAATTCAGAAGTAGCTTAAGATAGATTCCAGGAGAAAGTACTTTGTTTTTATTCATAAGAAAAGCTTAGGTTGGCAAGAAACTTAAGTTGTCCTCAAAATATAATAATTTGGAGAAAGGCTGCAAAAGTTTCAGCAGATTAATAATAATATACTTGAAACTGAATATTATTGTGCATTAGTGTCAATTTGCGGAATTTAACAATTGATGTATGATATAATGAAACATGTTAATTGCTAGAGGAAGATTGTTTCCGGGAAATAATATTGTTATAAGGTGTGGCTGTTCATTAACTTGAAATAACCATGGGAAATTAGGTACCTATTGAATAACCATTCATTAATTGCATAGTCTAAACTCTTGGAAAACCTAACTTCTTGCATTGATATTGTTTTCTGCTTTGTTTTGTGATTTTATGTATTGATACTGTAATTGGCTTTTTGCTTTACTGAATATCCATCAAATGATCTTTTAAGATGTGAGGTATTTTTCTCTCTTGTATATTTTGTTTTCTTGACATTTGATTGTTATTTTTGCTGTTGTAGGAAAATTGTTCTAGCAACAAATATTGCTGAGAGTAGCATCACCATAGATGACGTTGTGTATGTCATAGACTGTGGCAAAGCAAAGGAGACCAGCTATGATGCTCTAAATAAGCTTGCCTGCTTGTTGCCATCGTGGATTTCAAAGGCTTCAGCTCATCAGGTATTGAAGTTGTTCAATATATTTTTCACAGCATATTTATTGCTTTCATTGAACATGTGACTCTTCAGGCTGAGCCCCTTAGTTGTTAAACATTGTATTTGACTCTAATCCCCCTGCTCCCCTCCCTTTGCCATTTCCAAAGATAAAAGACGGAGAAACATGCAATGTTTTACTTTTACTAATTGGTAGACTTTTTCAGAGACGTGGACGTGCTGGTCGAGTGCAACCTGGAGTTTGTTATAGGTTGTATCCAAAACTGATCCATGAAGCAATGCCTCAATACCAGTTAGCTGAAATCCTCCGAACACCTTTGCAAGAGTTGTGCCTTCATATTAAAAGTTTGCGGCTTGGAACTGTGGGATCATTTTTAGAAAAGGCACTTCAACCACCAGATCCTTTAGCTGTTAAGAATGCTATTGAACTTCTTAAAACAGTTGGGGCATTAGATGAACACGAGGAGCTCACTCCACTGGGTATATTATGCTGAATAAGTTTGTCTCCTTAAGCTATATAGAGTCTAGACTTGGGATGTTATCTGAGGCTTAGCTAATTTGATACTTACAGGTCGCCATCTTTGTAACATACCTTTGGACCCAAATATAGGAAAGATGCTTCTCATGGGCTCTATCTTCCAGTGCCTCAATCCTGCCTTAACTATTGCTGCTGCTCTTGCTTACCGCAACCCGTTTGTCTTACCCATAAACAGAAAAGAGGAAGCTGATGCGGCAAAACAATCTTTTGCTGGTGATTCTTGCAGGTAAGTCCATCATATTGTGCTGGAAAATTGTTCCTTTTAGTGGTGCTCATTCAAATTTTACTGCATATCACGCTAGTGCTCAATTATAATATAAATATAATTTTGACTCAGTGATCACATAGCCCTTCTCAAAGCTTTTGAAGGGTGGAAGGATGCAAAGCGAAGTGGGAATGAGAAGCAGTTTTGTTGGGATAATTTCCTGTCCCCTGTAACCTTGAGGTTGATTGATAATATGAGGATGCAGTTTCTTAATTTATTATCTGACATTGGATTTGTTGACAAGTCCAGGGGACCTAATGTAAGCCAATAGTCTCTATTGCTTTTCTTTTCAAATAAAATACTTATACCCATGTTTCCCCCAGTTTAGTTTCCCTCTCTTTCGAATGTATGGCTAAATTCTGAACAAGTATTAGGAAAAGGGTTATCAAGCACAATGATGTCTTTGCAGGCTTACAACCAGTACAGTCACGATTTGGAGATGGTTTGTGCAATTCTTTGTGCCGGGCTGTACCCCAATGTTGTGCAGTGCAAAAGAAGAGGAAAAAGGACAGCATTCTACACTAAAGAAGTAGGGAAGGTTGACATCCATCCTGCTTCTGTTAATGCTGGGGTTCATCTCTTTCCTCTGCCCTACATTGTGTATAGTGAAAAGGTGAAAACAACCAGCATCTATATTAGAGACTCTACGAATATTTCAGATTATGCCCTACTTCTATTTGGTGGTAATTTAGTCCCCAGCAAAAGTGGTGAGGGCATTGACATGCTTGAAGGTTACCTTCATTTCTCTGCTTCAAAAAGTGTTATCGACTTAATAAGGGTAATGTTCCCCCTGACTTTTCCCAGCAAATCTCTTATGTTTTGGCTTTATAACTTAAAGAAAAGATCTCACAATGATTATTTGTTACAAAAGCAAATGTATATATAGTAAAATCTGTAGTTCATTCAATTTCTAACCAAGTGCTATCATTGGATTTTATCCTCTAAAGTGCACTCCTCGCTTTAGAGGATCCTAATCCTATTTTACCTATACTTGAGCATAACAATCTCTCGGTAATGGAATAATGCAGAAATTACGTGGGCAGCTTGACAAGCTTCTGAACAGAAAAATTGAAGAACCTGGATTTGACGTTTCTTCAGAAGGAAGGGGTGTGGTTGCCGCTGCTGTTGAGTTACTGCACAGTCAAGTCATTAGATAATTTATTTTCCAGGGCTCAATCATGCTGTTCTAAGTCCTGCCATTCATTAAATAGTATATTTAGCATAAAATTTTGCGATTTTGGTAAAGTTTTTATTGATTGCTAGCATTAGTATTTATCTAGAATATTTATGTGCAATATCTGATTTCCTTGGTTAAAAGGAAGATAGCAATGGGAATGAGTTTACCCAACCAAGGTTTTGTTTAAATAGGTTTGGCCTTTTTAAAATTTCAAAGTACAGATTTAAATATGACTGCTTGTGTAACTTATGTATTATAATAACACTTTATTTTAGAAAAAACTATCAGAATATCTTTAAATAAATTTATTGCCGTGATTTTATTTATAGATGAACATATTTAATACTTAAAAAAGAAAGTGTTAAATGATATTGGTTCAATTTTAGTAGGGTTACACCAATTCTCAATATTAGGGATGTCAAATCGGGTTCAACTCAACTGGAAAAGGCAAGTCGGGTTACATATTTGAACCTATTAATTCGTAAGAACTTTGCTCGTAGGGCCATAAGACCGGCTAACTCAACTGATCCGTAATTTTTATTTTTGTCCTAATCTTTCTTCGTCAATCTTTGTTGAGCTGTGTTCATTCTTCAAGCTCTATAGGTTCTTCTCCAATGTATTCACGGAGTGCGACTCCAGTAGCACCGACAGTGACCTCACCATGACGACATCCTGATCCACGATGACTTCACTCATGGCGGCATCACCTACGGTGAAACCCACATCGTAGACGTAGAGCACGACTCCGACGACTCTCTCAGTACAAGTGCGACTCTGAACACTTTTCTTAGTGGCGACCTCACCTATAACGACGACACTCACAGCGGCATTGATTCAATTCTTTTTCCTCATTTTATGATTTAGGGTTCCTAAAGTTGTTCTTCATGGCGGCAACTAGGGGGAGTCTTTGTGGCGGCACAATGACAAACTTGTTTGATTTTGGATTTCTTCATTACTATTCTTTGCATCAAGTTTTCTGTTGTTTGTTTCTTGTTGTAAACCTTGTAATGATGTTGTGGATTTGTTTGTTACGATTTCGAATTGTTAATTTTTGGTTGTGATTGTGAAATGAGATGATTTCCAACATGAATTAGGGACTTTTCTGGACGAATTTAACGAGAGGGGATGCATGAATTAGGGATTTGTCTATGGATGAATTTGATGGAAAGGGATACAAGGGGATACGTAAACTGAGGAAGAAAAAAAAAATGGCGCGAGCCAACCGGTCAGGCCCCCAATAAACGAGATAAGTTCAACTTTCTAACCCGACTCGACCCGTTTTCAGCAAGGCCAAAATCGAGTCGGGTCGGTCCGTTTTGTCATTCCTACTTAATATGATCTTGTTCTAAGATGGCTAATTTAATACAACCATAATAACATCCCATTTACCAATGCATTTTTTTTTTCAAATGAGTGAATCATCATCATAAAAACCTAATTTAAGACATGAACAAATGACTCTATTGATAAGCAAACACATTTGAATACTATGCATGATTTTTAATTATTAATGATTTTGTTAAGGATTAAGACATCAAATTAAAAACAAATATGTAAAAGCACACCACTTAATAAATAGGTTAATTTAACTCAACTTATTTATGATGTGTTAAAATGTTGGTTAGGAGTAATCCACCACAAATTGGTGGGTTAGGATTTGACTCTCATGTTATTTAGTTTTGATAATTACTGTATTCTGAGTTTTGACATATATTTTAATGGATCAATGTTGCATTTTAGATCATACAAATATATTATTATATGCAATTGCTATGAGATTTTGGACAAACCTAAAAATTATATATATATATATATATATATATATATATATATATATATATATATATATATATATATATTATACTCAGGTTCTTCTACACTATTCGTGATTATATAAGTTTGATTCTTAACTTGAAAATTTTAAAGTAGCAAGTTTTATCATTCTACTCCAAGATAAAGGTAGCGTGTTTCTCCATTTATAATCTCCTCTTATGTTTTTAAATTTAACATTTGTTGGTTCTTTGTTTACATTTGTGCAAATTTATATTCCATATATATTTTCTTTGATTTATTTGGTTTAAAACTTGGAGTTAATGTATTCTTCTTTCTTTATCAAGTGGTACAAAGAGTTTTTAATGTATAAGAGTTTTTATGAATCAATACGTAATTTTTGTTAGCAACTCTATTGGAATAAGGGTTTTTCAGTAAATCTAAATTTTCTTAGATCGCTTATTTTCTCACACTCTTTCTTACTTTAGTTTTGTTTCACAACTTTTTTTATGTAAAAAAAGACACGATTGTTTAAGAATTAAAAAAAAAACATGAATAAAAGCATTTATTTCTTGACATATAAATTTTCATATTTTAAAATTTAGAACTAATAATTTTTAATTTTCCTAAATTTGCTCATAGTAACTCGTGGAAAATGCAAAAGGGCCCGGTTTTTTATGATAACAAAAAAAATTAGAGTAATTATTAAATTAAAAATGTTACCAAAATTTAGAATAAAATTATAAAAATTTCCATAAAAATAATTATCAAACTAAATAAATTTTACTGTAGGCAATTTATTTTTTCATTATACACAATTATTTAAGTTTAGAAGAGAAAAATAATAAAAAAGTGTATATAAAAAAGTTAAAAAATAGTAAAATTTTATTTTAATTGAAAAAATAATTATAAATATAATAATTTTATTCATTAATGAATAGATATGTAGCTACGCTTAACATAGTTAAAGGTTAATTGTTTAGATTTGACATCCAATGATTTAGGAAAAAGATGAAAGAATAGCATTATTTGTAATTCACCCAAACTCGCGAAAATGAAAATGAAAATGAAAATAAAAAACTAAGAATTCCCTTTCCCTCTCTCCTTAAGCACCACTCTCTCTCGTCTTCAGAGGTCGGCCACGAGCGCGGAACCCATAAAACCAAATCTGCGTTCCACCCAGGAGAGAGAGGCACTTTCATAAACCCTAGAATTTAAATTTTCACGTGTCTTTCTTCTTGATCTCAATTTTCTCATGGGTCGACCAGAGCCATGTGTACTCTTCTCCCAAACCTTCGTTCATCCACACCTCGATGAGTACGTCGACGAGGTAACGTCATCTTTCGCTTCTCTCTATCTCTCAACGCGATTCTTTCTTTCAATCGCATTGCCGAGTGGGAATTTTTAATGAACTCTTTTGGGTAAGCTTTGAGCGTGGTTGGTGTTGGCTACTCGCTACTCTTCCTCATCGTAGTTGTGTGGTATTAGCGACTGTGAAGTTTGGAATGTGTTTCAGTGGGTTTGGTGGGTTTCTTGTGGTTGGGTGTAGTAACTGAGAGTCCTTTCTTGCAGGTGATTTTCGCAGAGCCCATTGTTATCACCGCGTGTGAGTTTCTTGAACAGAGTGCGTCATCAGTTGCTCAAGCAGTGGCACTCATTGGGTATGTTATTTTTGTGTTGGGTTTTTGACATTTGTTTGGAGTGATAGAAGGGTGGACTGAATAGTGGGGATACTTTCTTGCTTGGTGGTATTGAGAGTTGGATTGTTTTCTTGTTTCAAAGTGTGATGTAGTTTGTGGTTGTTCTTGCTTGCTTTAGATGACCACATTGTGTAATGTAATGTAGAAGAACACTTTATATCCTTCGGAATTGGTTGGAAGAGTTTGTAGTAATTTTATACTATGTTTAGTTGCGTGTCCAACCCATTTTTTTTTTATGTATGATACATTACTTTTAAAGCTATCTGTACTAGTTTTCACATTAATTGTGAAAATTACGTGGGATTGGCTTCACAAGCGCCTACTTGTGCTAATTAAAAAGGCTTGTACCTTATCAGATTTTTTTGATCTTTTTGTGATAGTGGTGATTGGTGAAAGGATTAAAATAATTTTTTTTTATTTATTTCTGTAAGCTTCATGGTTAAGCTTATGGAATAAGCACGCACACGCGTGATAAGCTGAATGTAAGTGCTGAATTAAGTTGTTTATTGGGTACACTCTGGCTTGGTGTTGCTCATGTTTAATTTATCCCCAGGATTGTTTTGCTTCTGTTTTTGGTTGGAAGTTTATGTTTTATGGTGTCCAACTCATTTTTCGTGTGTATGATACATGAATTTTTAAATCTATTTGTACTAGCATTCACATTAAACGTGAAACTTTAGTGGGATGGGCTTCGGAGCACCTGGTTATTTGTTCCTATGGAAATGGCTCATGACCTCGGTGTAAGTTTTTGTTTTTTAATCTTATTCCAATAGATCTGATGGTGTCATGGTAATTTGTGAACAAATCAATATAAGTTATTTTTCTCAGTTTATTTCTGTAAGCATCATGGTGAAGCGTATAGTATAAGCATGCATGTTAAGCTGAATATAAGGGGTGAATTAAGTTGTTTGCTGGATGCATTTTGGCTTGGTTGGTGTTGCTCATGTTTATATCGTCCTTAGGATTATTTTGCATTTATGATAAGCTTATGATATCAGCATGTCTATGATAAGCTAAAAAGAGTTGAGTTAAGTTGTTTACTTAGTGCACTCTGGCTTGGTGTTGCTCATGTTTCATTTGTCCTTAGGATTATTTTGCATTTATGATTGTGGTTAGAAGTTTATACTCTGTTTTGTTGTGTTGAACTCATTTATTGTGCAAATGATACATGAATTTTTGAAGCTAATGTATTTATTGTGCACTAGTTTTTCACATTAAATGTGAAAAATTACGTGAGATGGTCTTCCAAGCACCCATTTATTTATCCTTATTAAAGTGGCTTATGACCTTGTTATAAGTTTTTTTAATCTTATTGCAATAGGTTTCATGGTAATTGCTGAAAGTTATTAAAATAAGTTTTTTTTTTTAGCTTATTTCTGTAAGCTTCATGGTAAGCTTGTGATATATGCACTTATAGATAAGCTTAAAGTAAGTGCTGAATTAAGTTTTTAACTTGATGGACTCTGCCATGTTGCTCATGTTTAATTGGGCCTTAGGGTTCATGTTTACTCGATGCACTTTGCATTTGTGGTTTTGGATGACTTTTGAAGTTTTTATAATAGTTTAGTTCATTGCTGGTGACATTTTCAGGGCGACTTCACCTCCATCATTTGCAATAGAGGTTTTTGTTCATTGTGAGGGAGAGACGAGGTTTAGAAGACTTTGTCAGCCCTTTCTCTATTCACAATCTTCATCAAATGTACTAGAAGTAGAGGTATTTATGAATTTTTAGATAATTTTCTAATCTGGCTATTATTAAGTGTCTGGTTTTTTTTACTCAAACTGTTTTTAATATTTATTTGCTTCTATATTCCGTTTGGATTTGTTCAAAGGTGTATTAATATTGTTGTATTTTCTGTTTGATCTACTAATTGTATGGTGTAGTTATTTAACTTTTGGTTTTTTAACAAATAGATGTAAAATATGTATTTCATGAGAAGTAATTTGTATGTCAAACTTAGTTTCTAAGTTCTTTTCTTTTTATCATAGAATAGTTAAGTAAATATTATTTTTTCACATGATTTGATCTAATATAATTTGTTTGGTGACTGATACTAGTGAAAAGGATATTATTGAAATTCCGAATAGGTATGAATCTTGTTTGCTTATCATATATGTTTTTACAAGAGTAATGTATACTATTAATTTGCCAAAGATGTTTGGTGGATGCATTGTCCTCGTTATTTCACCTTATTTCCTAAGGTTGTGTTCTGGTTGTTTATTTTGAAGGAATACTGTCTTATTTTGCTAATGTCCCAAGGGGGATTAAGAAAATGATTATTTAAAAAAAGATTTCTATCAAAAGATTTGTACCGTTTTGGTGTTTACTCCTTTCTCTTTCTCAGGCTGTTGTTACAAGTCATTTAGTTGTAAGGGGCAGCTATCGCAGTCTGAGTTTGGTTATATATGGCAACACAGCAGAAGATCTGGGTCAGTTTAACATTGATATTGATGACAATGCATTGACTGATCTTGTTGATTCTACTGAGGGGAAGCTTGAAGACCTGCCGCCTGCATTACACTCTACTAATTTTACAATTCGTGATTCACGTTCTTCTCTGAACGTGTTGTCTATTCCAGTTCCTGCAACAAATATTTCTCTTGAAGTCAATATTTTTCTACAGTTGATGCTAAAAATTTTGGAGTTTTCAGATCTTGGGGATGCTGGACATAAAATTGTAAATACAGTAGTGTCTGCAATTTCTTCTTACATTTCCAGTGACATATGTGAATCAATCAGTGGGAGATATCAGATGTGGAAGGGGTCTGAGAATTTGGAAGAGCTGCACAGTGCTATTAATGAGGCAAGAAAAGAGCTTCTTGAGGTTTATAAGGTTCTTCATAAGAAATCTAGGAGTGAATCTTCTGAGTGTTCATCAGAGGGCAATTATCTTGAAATGGAAGCTGAAATGTTGGATTCCAAAATGTTAGTGGATATGTTTAACCGGTACTTTCATTTCCAAATACACTCTTCATGTATAGGGGATAACTGCCTTTCCCAGGTAATAAATTGTTTTTTTGTCAATTCTTCTACTAGCATCTTCCTATTAGTTGAGAAAGTTAGAATCAAATTGCATTTCTCCCTATATTGCTTATTTGCGTGTGTTTTCTGTTCATCTTCCCCCCCTCGCTAATGTTAATGTATCTGCTTGCTTAACTGCAGAAGGAGCATGCCTTATTAGGATTGAGCATGTCTTATTTGCTATGTTCTGCTAGAGAGAGTTGTTTTCAGTTTGTTAGTAGTGGGGGAATGGAGCACCTGAGGATGTTCTTTTCCAAGGATGGGCAAAATTCTACTACTATCATGCTACTGCTTCTTGGTGTTATAGAGCGGGGTACTAGGTATTCTGTGGGATGTGAAGCCTTTTTAGGTTGGTGGCCTCGGGAAGATGAAAGTATTCCCTCTGGTATCAGTGAAGGTTACAGCCATTTGGTGAAGCTGATATTGTCAAAACCTCGTCACGATGTTGCTTCTCTTGCAACCTATTTGCTTCATCGCTTACGATTTTATGAAATTGCTTCTAGATATGAGGTATTTTTTTTCAATGATTGTGCTTGATATAAATGTTTCTTTGCATTTCTAAACTCCATCTTTATCTTGTAATAATTTAATTTTTGCCAGTCAGCAGTTCTTTCTGTGCTGGAAAATGTCAGTACTGTTGGCAGGATTACAGATGTCACACTGAATATGCTCAGCTCAGCTGAAATTTTGCTCAGAAAGCTCCTGGTCAGTTTTAATTTGATCAATTATGGCTTAGCAGTATTATAAAGTAGTAATATGCAGAATTCTATTTTATATTTCCCCACTATGTTTTTTTTTTACTTGTTTTTTTTCAATTTTAACTTTAAAAAAGTTTATTGTTAATGTTTGTTAACAAGTACTAATGCAGAAATTGATAAATTCGCGTGGTCCAATTGAAGATCCTTCTCCCATAGCTTGTGCAAGCAGATCACTGATTACTGGTCAAACAGATGGATTGTTGTCATATAAAACAACTTCCAGCTTGATAAGCTCTTCAAGTTGTTGCTTTTCAGATTGTGATATTGATTCACATTTATTGGGGCTTTTGAAGGTATACCGTTTTGTCAATGTTTTTTTTTTTTTTTTTTCAGAAATGTTGCCTGCTGTTGTTTGAGATGCATCTTGTCTAACTTAAACATCATGTGTCTGCCTCAAGTAAAATCTGTAATTTTTTCTGTATCTGTAAATTAATAAAGGAGATGGTATTGGAATGTGAGAGCTGGAGACTATTTTCATTTTGCAGGAGAGGGGTTTTCTTTCATTATCAACCGCATTGTTGTCATCATCTTTTTTGCGCTCGGAGAGGGGCCATGCCTTGGAACTCTTCATGGATGTCACATCATCAGTTGAGGCTGTGATCCTGTCTTTCCTTTTTAGTCGTTCAGGTTGGTTACAAATAACACTCTCATCAGTTTCATCAATTATTATGCAGGTGAGATGTCAAGTAATTTGATTAACTCTCTACCGTTGTAGGCTTGATATTCCTTTTGCAGGATGCTGAACTTTCGAGTACATTAATCCTTGCTCTTAGGGGTGGTCACCGAGGCAATAAGGAAAATTGTATTCCTCTTCAATATGCTTCCATTTTGATTTCAAAGGGTTTCTTTTGTAGTCCACTGGAGATAGGGATGATAATTGAGATGCATTTAAAAATGGTTAGTTGTGCAACAAAAATATAATTTCACGCCCACTGTTTTGCTTTGTTACTGCTCTTTCTGCTGGTTTTTCCCTGGAGTTTTAACTTTGTTTTTGGTTTGTATCTAATTGAGATGATTTCTGTGATTGCCTAGGCCAATGTCACTGACAGTCTGCTTTCATCGAATCCACAGTCAGAAGAGTTCCTATGGATTGTCTGGGAACTCTCTATGCTTTTACGGTGCCAATTGCCTTATTTGAATTGAATCTTAACTATTCTTATACAGTTTAAGTTCTAAATTAAACTTGCGGATGATTTGTAGATCTGATTGTGGGCGCCAGGCATTATTAGCTTTGGGAAATTTTCCTGAGGTATGCACCGAAATAATTAGCTTCAATAATACTGCATAAGGAGGGTTATGCTATATGATTGTATTTGTTTGTATTGTCTGTTGGCTTTACTCACTTGGGTGGCTGGATTATTATTAAGTAACATGCTCATATATGTTAGCTGTGAATTTTCCCGGCAGAACTCTTCAATGTCTGAGGAGTTTGAGTGAACAACTTTATTAAGCACTAGGGTAGCTCTTATCACATTAGAGATTATCTCAAATTTGACCATAAAACCAATTAAAGAAGTTAGAAATAATTTGTGTGCCAAGAAGCTTATTTAAATAAGCTAAAAGGTGCTTATAAGGGTAGAAGCCCACATAATATCTATGGAAACTCTTACACATGCCTCCTAACGTATTGTGAAATTTCATTCTTTTTTCCATAATAAATTCAGTGCTAATCTGCAGTTACAGATATTAGATGTAAATGCTACAAAGGTAGTTTGGGTTCCAGAATGGAGTTATTATTTGTGGTATTAGACATTTTAGTACGTAGTAAATTGCTTATTTGTCGCTCTTTTATAGTATGATTATTTTCTTTTCTGTAGGCTGTTTCCATCTTAATTGAAGCACTGTGTTCGTTCAAGGAATCTGAATCTCTTGGGAAAAACAGTGGTACTCAAGTCACTCTATCTCTTTCTTATACACAGACATGGTATTGACATGATTTCTTCTTTAGTGGTCTAAACTGCTAGTTCTAACTCTACTGTATTCAGGATCTTCAGCGGTAAATCTTACAATATTTCACTCAGTTGCTGAGATCATTGAAGCCATTGTTACAGATTCCACATCTTCTTCTTTGGGTTCATGGATTGGACATGCCATGGAACTACATAGGGCTTTGCATTTCTCTTCTCCAGGGTCCAATAGAAAAGATGCTCCCTCGCGGTTGTTGGAATGGATTGATGCTGGCGTAGTATACCACAAACATGGGGGAATTGGTCTCCTGCGTTATGCTGCTATATTGGCTTCAGGAGGGGATGCCCAATTAACTTCGACTAGCATCTTAGTTTCAGATCTGACCGATGTGGAAAATGTTGTTGGAGACCCTTCTAGTGGCTCTGATATTAATGTTATGGAGAATCTTGGAAAATTTATATCTGAAAAGTCCTTTGATGGTGTCACTCTTCGTGATTCTTCTTTGGCACAGTTGACAACAGCAATAAGGATTTTATCTTTTATTTCTGAGAACCCAGTATGTAATAATCTATTTAGAATAATTCCATTTAAAATTATGTCCTTTCTTATGACACTTTTAACCAATGCAGATTGTTGCTGCGACACTCTATGATGAAGGTGCTGTAATAGTTATTTATGCCATTTTGGTGAACTGCAGATTCATGCTTGAGAGGTCCACGAACAATTATGGTAAGTTTATTACAAATTTAGAATAGGTTGCCTTCTCTTCATAATATTTGATATGCATTATGTATCAGATTAGTTAGTTAATGCTACAAACACTTTTCAAGAAAATTGCTGTTTGACAGACATGTTATATTGTCTTAAATTTTTTCATAATCATACATTTAATTGTTAATTCTGGTATCTGGTTAGGGTAGGCTACTAAATTTATGCAATTAGATTAGTTACTTCTCTATAGGTTTGCAAAATGTAATGTTCCATATCTTTGAACAGATTATCTTGTAGACGAGGGTACAGAATGCAATACTACTTCAGATTTACTCCTAGAACGTAATCGTGAGCTGAACATAGTTGATCTCTTGGTTCCATCACTGGTGCTACTTATTACATTACTCCAGAAATTACAGGTCTGTCCTTAATAGAATATTGGTGTTTTTATGTGATGGTTTGATTATATTGGAATTTCGGAACAATCTACATCTGAAATGTGAGCACATATCCTACTAACAAAAAAAATAGTTTATAAAGAGTTTGAACAGTTTATAGAGTTGGAATTGATTATTACATTTTGATTGGTAATTACATCTCAAACCTTAAAAATTTGTACATTTGTAGTTTTGTTTGGGTTTACATTATGTCTGAGCTAAAAAAGTCACCCTTGCATCTGACGGCCACTAACTGAGGCCCACTTGATGAAGCATGATATGATGTCTATCATTGAGCAAAGGATCTTTGGCCTTTCCTATTATGGAGATGTGCCACGCTATTATGTGTTCTAGATAACTATGGAAACCAGTTAATAAAGGAGTCTTTATTACTTCAGTTGGTTTGCTTTTAATTTTTCCTTTAATTGAAGTTTCTGTGAAATTTAATTTGAAGTCTCTATTAGAAAAATATTGAGCATAACATAACTTTAAAAGCTAGCTGTTGAAGATCCCACATCAACTACAAATAAGACCGGATTATAATACATAAGTGGGTGCAATAGTCACCTTACAAGCCAATTTAGTGAAGATGAGTTAGATTTAAACTTACTTTCTAATGTCAAAACTGTGTTGTTCATTATGTGTTTTAGGATTTTTTGTGTCTTATCCATGCTATAATTTTATTCTTTATTATAGGTGTATCTTGCTTTTAATACTAGAATTATGTATTTAAAAACAATCCCATAGTTACATGGATTTGTTTCCTTAAAATTATCTCTCTATATTTCCTAAAGTAACCAGCAGAGCACACGTATTTACTGGTCCAATGGCTTCATTATTGAAATATAGAAGAGATATATTGTTCTCTCTAAATTTGAAATGGTATCAAAGCCTATCAGTCTAGTTCTTTGGGGCCATTATACCACCGTTATCGGGCTCTTGTTAGACCATTCATAGTTATCTAATCTCACACTTGTGATGTTCATTCCTCGACACGTGTGGGTGTGTTAGAAACCTCAAATCGACTAGGAATAAAGCTGAATTATACTATATAAGAGGGATGTAATTCTCATCTTACAAACCTGTTTGTGAGGTTGAGATAAGACTAGCTTTTGTGGAACATTAACTCTTCTCTCATGCCTTGGACTAGACATATATGTGTGGTTCAATGTTCATATTGGGTATAGACTTCAATACCATATTAAAATGTGACAAGCCTAACTCAATTTTAAACATATGTGATTGGGTTTCTTTGGTTGCCATGAAACCCATTTTAAAGGCTTAATTAAGTTTTGGGTTTCTTTGGTTGCCATGAAAACCCCTTTTAAAGGCTTAAGTTTCAAGTCCATGATAGATTTGAAAATTTTCAATTGAGTTCTTATTAAATTTGTATGGTCTATTAGGTACTCAAATGAATTATATTTTTCAATTGAGTCCCCGCTACTTAATTTTTATTGTTAACCGGATGTTGTGATCATTAACTGAGTGACATGGGTGGCGGTTATCTTGTTCCGTCACCTTGCTTAGTTGTCATCACATGTTATTTTATAATATTATAATTTTGTTATTTTTTAATTTTATAATTCTCCACCAACTCTTTCCTCTTTTCTGGCTGCAAATAAAATCCTCCTTAGTTCTTTATAAAAAAAAATTCTGTGTTTTCTTCTACCTTGTCATGCTTCACATTAGCATTCACCTTAGCATTCAGAATAAACACTTTCACTTCATTGGTATGACTATAAGAAAAATTAGCTCATTACAGTTCTCAAAAAGTGAAAGTGTTTGGCAAGTTTACCTCATGGGACCATTATCTCCCCTATACGATGTTGTTTCTGTGATCCAAAACTTTCTATCAGATGTCCTACACGACCTTTATGCACAACTCCAACACCACCACCCTTGTTCCGCAGTCTCCTAACTCAAGCGATAGTTGCTCCTTTAGGATGGTGTTAGATAGGTTAGTAAGTTCCTTGTTTTGAATAATCTATAATGTGGTGTTGTGTTTTATGTTGTTTTTTAGAATAAAATATAAAACAATGGTATATTTTAATATCCGTGTAACAAGAAACATATCATATCATTATTCAACATGTATATTTATTAACTTCATATTATTATAAAAATTATAGTTATAAAATATAAAATTACAAAATTACATTAGGTGACAACTATGCAAGGTGATGTATAAGATAAAACTCACATGACCCACTTGACAGAAAAGTTAAACAGTAGAGACCCAATTGAAAATCTAATTTTGTTGAAAACCCAATAGGCCATAAAAATTTAATAGGGACTTAATTAAAAGTTCCCCAATTTATCAAGAATTTAAAACTTAACTAAGCCTTTTTTAAATGATGTAATATATACTGAGTATGGGTGATTTGTTACTCATGTGGGATTTGTTGCAAATGCTATGAGGCACATAAAACGTGATAGCAATATTTTTGTGTGCTTGTTCAAATGTATGTTAGGCTATATTGCTTCAAAAACCAAACAGGTGCTTAGTTGGGATAGTTAGTTTGAAATTGGTAATTAGAGGCTACTTTAGAGTTCTTGGAGAGAGGCTTTGAATCTTGCATAAGTAATGGAGAGGTGATTGGCAGGAAACAGGGAGGGATGAAGTTTCAACTTCAAGATTGACTAACGAGGATAAAGAAACTGGAAGATCTATCTTAAGGGTCAACTTCAACATGTAAAGAGCAGAAGAACCTGGTGAATCTTTTGGGTGGAAACAACATTAAAGGTGCTAGAAATGTTGGAAATGGTGAAAGGAGGAGCAAGAACTGGATGGGTTGAAGTATGATTCAGGAATTGGGAGATTACCCTATTCCTTAGAGATGATGCTTATGGTTGGATGAATGGGTCAATTAGGTTCAATTATATTTTGAACTCAAAAGAGTGACTGATTGGGGAAGGGTGTGGCATGGAGGCTATTGATTTGCTAGAAGTTTAGTGCTACTATGGTTTCTTTATGAGATCCCACATTAACTAGTGTACATCCTTGGACTGGTTTTGTCAATGCCGTTCCAATGGTGGGAGGATTACTTACAAAACCTATCCTGGACTGATTTTTTTGATGCTGTGATTGGAGGTTCCAGTCCTAGGCGATGCAAAACCTGTATGAAATGGTGCTGGGTTAAAGCAAATATGCATGAGGTCTTGAATGGGTTGAAGGAAGATGTGATGGCAGAATTAACTCACGCCCAGATGACTCTTTGCCGAAGATAGTGGATTATGTCCAAGGAACTAGATGGAGATTTAGATACATTCTTTTACTCCTTCTGTCTAAGATTTCTTTTTACCCATTGTTGCTGTCTAGCCTATAGATTTTAACTTCAGATTGTGGTAATTAGTTAATCTTTTTGAATCGTTATCAATACTTAATAATTAACAAGATATTGTTCCTTAAAGAATCAGTGTTTTTGAAAAATAGCCACGGTTTTGGTGGCCAACTTTCTGTTGGCTGCAACAACATGGTGGTGACAAATCAGGTTTTTCATGGCGGCTCATAGTGGCCCCTTGCATCCAAAGTGCAATTGGGTGTGGCAATGGGGGAAATCTTGAACAACGAGGCCATCATCTGCATAAATAAAGAAGAAGCCTTGGGTCAATGGGATCTGACCCAAGGCGCTTGGAGCCCTAATTTTTTTCTCTTATATTTCTATGTTCGGAGTAATGCATGTTGGGTCAGCCCAATAGCCTTTCTTTTTAAAGCAGAGGGTTTGGGGTAAACAACCCCACCCAAACCCAAACATCTACATCAGAAAATAAACTTAACACAGCCCACCCCATCCTTAAGCACCCCACCTGCAGCTCCTATGGTTCACACACTCCATGCCTATGCATCCTGCTCTGTTTCCAGTGCAGCTGTCCCAATACAACACTGTTGCTGTCACATCACTGCCTTCCTGCTGTCGTCCTCCTGCTGCTGCAGCACCTCTAGTTCCACTGCAAGTGCTCTTTTATTTTCATTTTTCTTTATATTTCCTCTTTGTTCAGTGCCTCCGACCCTCCCTAAATTCTTTTTTTCTTCTCAATAATTATTCTCTGAATATCTGAAACGTTTGGTCACCTATTTTACAGCAACTTGAACGGCATCTGAACATGTTAGTTCAAGAACATCCATTATATAATTAGAAATTTCGGACATTATCTTATATTTAGTTGTTATTTTAGGTCTATAACATGAATTTGGTGGTGTTTTAGTTTGGTTTTATTGTTATTTGAGTTTGTGGTTATGTTATTATTACTTATTTGGTTTTCTTTCGATAATTTTAGTATTACAATTTATTTCTGAAGTTGTAAATTAACTATATGCATGTGTTGATTTTCTTTTTTGTCTGCAATGGTTCTGCATTACCAGTAATTACTTTCAATATTTTTCATAAATGATTTTTTTTTTGGGTCACCAATATTTTCTGTTATCTATATCGATAGCACTGATGAATTTACATTTTAACATCTTATGGTTTTTAACTAATGAGCACGTATGATGCTATTTGAGGAGTGTCCATAGGACTTTAGTGTTATATTATTTGTGTTATCTTTAGCTTAGGTTTCTTTTCTGGCTATTTGTGTTATCCTTACCCTTCCTTTATCTTCAATTTCTTTTTGGTAAAAAGACTGAAATTCTTCTATTAGAGGTACAGTACCTTCTGCAACACAAGGTAAAAAACTAAGATTGTTTTGATTGCATTTTAGGAAGCAAAGGAGCAACACAGAAATACAAAATTAATGAATGCTCTTTTACGATTGCACAGGGAAATAAGGTATCTCTTAGTTCCTTTTGCTTTGCATCTTGTTAGAGAATCTTACTTCTTTACACTGATCAAATCCTGGTAATTGCAGCCCCAAGCTAGCTGCATGTGCAGCAGATTTAGTATCTCCATATCCTGATTATGCTGTTGGTTATGGAGCTGTCTGTCATCTTATTGCATCAGCACTTGCTTTCTGGCCAGTGCATGGATGGAGTCCAGGTCTTTTTAACACCCTTCTTGCCAGTGTTCAGAGTTCTTCACTGTTGACTCTAGGTCCAAAAGAAACTTGCAGTTTACTCTATCTTTTGGTATGTCCATTCCATTTGAAGTTTTACTATGCAAGGTTGTGTTGTTGATGGTTTTCATCAAAAACTATACATTGCTTGGTGCTTTTTCATTCTTAAATTTATGTTTTTATTTTTAGGCTGTGTACAATAAGATTACTGGACTGTTTGTATGATTAACTCCTCTGGTCTTGTTTTCTATTTCAAGAGTGATTTATTTCCTGAAGAAGATATATGGCTTTGGACTAGTGGAATGCCGTTGTTAACTGCACGAAGAATGTTGGGTATTGGAACCATATTAGGGCCTCAGAAGGAGAGACATGTCAACTGGTATTTGGAATCTGGACACCTTGAGAAACTGGTTGGTCAGCTGGGGCCACATCTTGACAAAATTGCTGAGATTATAGAACATTATGCAATTTCTGTATGTAGTTTATTCCTAAATATGAACTTCCAAATTTCTAATACAGAGTAGGCATCATTGGTGGAGCTTGCGTGAATGATTTTTTGTTGCTCTCATTTTTTGGCAGGCATTAGGGGTCATTCAAGATCTTCTGCGGGTTTTCGTTATTCGAATCTCCTGCCAAAATCCTAAGTATGCATCCATGCTTATAAAACCAGTGTGGTCCTCAATTATTCATCATGTTTCGGAATCATCATCTCCATCGGATACAGATGCATACAAGGTAAGATTCCTTTCTGCCCCTAAAATTTGTATCTTGTATTTCTTTCTTTTTAGTTTGACATTTTGAGGAATTTTGTTTCTTTATTTTTAGATTTTGAGGCTTCTTGATTTTCTTGTAAGCCTGTTGGAGCATCCACTTGGAAAGGTGATTTATCTGCTTTTCCGTTTGTTCTTCTCTTACTTTTGATATGATTATAATTACTGATGCAGTTTTAAAGCTGGTACACTTTCTCTCTGTCAGGCCCTATTGTTGAGGGAGGGCACCCTTCAGATCCTAACTAAACTACTGGATAGATGTTTTGTTATTATTGATGATGGAAAGCAGACTCCGGATAGAAGTTCTGCAAGATGCGGCTTTAATATTTATAATTGGTGTCTCCCAATATTCAAGTTTATCATGCTCCTTTTTCATTCTGAAACTTCTGAACATTACCCTCAAAGACATGACTTGTGAGCAGTTTACATTCCTGTAAATATTATGTTTTATTCAAGTTTTACAACTCAGTGATGATTTTTTTGGTGTTCTGGCAGTAAAAATTTTGAAAAAATGAGTGATGAAGATTGTGCCCTAATTTTACGATATATTTTGAAGGGTTGTCAGGTGACTCTCAATACTTTCTGTATATACTTGTAGATCTAATTAGATTTTTTGTTGATAATGATTTGTCTTTACTTGTCCTTGGGAAAAGGGGTGCCAAAATTCAGTTGTCTTACTAGTCACTGTATAGTTGTAAACTAAGAATTCTGTTGTTTCAAGGTCCTGCCTGTTGGAAAAGAGTTACTGGCTTGTCTTACAGCTTTCAAAGAATTAGCATCTTGTGGTGAAGGCCAAATGGCATTTGGAACTACTCATTTGGGTATCCACTCTCTTGCTTATGAACTCGATCCTCAGAAAGGTGATAGGAATATGAATTATAGTGTCTCCAGTGTAGCTGAATGGAGAAAATGCCCCCCTTTACTCAGCTGTTGGATGAAGTTGTTGAAATCTATGGATGATACAAAGGAGGGTTTGTCAACTTATGCAATTGAGGCTGTCTATGCGTTATCTGTTGGGTCCATACAGTTTTGCATGAATGGTAATAGGTAAGTTTTCGTATTTTATATCTGGATTACTGCTGCTGAATAACCTGCACATGTGCTTATGATAACATGTTTTGAAAAAAAAAAAAATCATTTAGTCATAGTCGTGTACTCAGATCTCCATGTAATTGCTTTGCTTTTAGATTTAAGACAATTTTTGTGGTGAGGATTCACGGAAGAAATCGTTGCTTATGCAATAAATAATTTTTTATTAAAACTGACGGGAGAATATTATATATACAAAAACAAAATAATTAATTGTATATTATATTATATTATGTTATGTTATGTTATATTTTAATTTCACACACACACACACGATTAGTGTTACTATTGTAAATTATGCTGTGATAAAGTTATATCTATATTTTATATTATTATACAATAACTAATAATTACTGTAGTCAATAAAAATATGGAATTATTAAAAATATTAATAAAATATCTTTTTACTGCCCATATATTTTATAATAATAATTATTATTATTGTTATTTATTATTATTATTATTCTTTAGCATAAATTTTGTGTGCATGCCTCAATATCTATGTTTGGTTTTTGTTATTCATGTAAACTGGAAAAGCTCATATTATGAAACAATTCCTTTATCAAAGTATGTATGTATATATAAATGTTTTTTTTTTTTAACTTAATATGTAATTAAATGTTCTGCAATACTTATTAACTTTTTATTTTACTATCTAGATAAAATATTCTAAAATATATCTAAGGAAGAAAAATATAAGATATAAACAATAACTTGAAATTTAAAGTTTAAAACCTTAAAATAGAATGACACGTTTCACATGTTAAGCTATTTTTTATATGACTTTGAATCACGGGATTGTCCAACATGACTCTTGGTTAAATTATAATGGTCAATTTTTGACCAATCATCACTTCCGTATCTATTAGGCACCGTCTCACATACTTTTTAGCTTTTTGATTGGATTGGGCCCACTTCTCACCAAAGTCTGGCCAGGCCCTTGGGTTCACCAGCCGTGCTTGCTTTTTTTTTTTTTCAGTTTCATGCCTTGCATGCCTCAATTTTCTGCTCTCGTTCTTTTCTCGCTTTTAGTAGTTATCTTTTTACTGTTTGTCTTATTTTATTTTTTGTGTATAGTAAACTATTTAGTCCATTTCAAAACTCAGTGAAGTGGTCATTTAATGTTTTCAGGGATTGGTACTATGTACAATTATTTGGGATTGATAACTATGTATAATCCTAAAGGATAGTGAAAGATATTACTTCAATATTTGGTCAGAGTCATACTTTTGAAATATACGAATTACTATATACTTACTGCATTAGTTCTCAACGTAACTAATTTAGACTATGCAATTGTTGGTTGTATCAATATTGTTTCAATTTTAGTGAAAAAAATCTTTTTGTAGGTTATTTTCATATGTTCTTAAGGAGAAACAACAATTTGAAATTTCGACTTTATATTATCTATATACGTGAAGAAGTGCAACAAACAGATTATATTACATCAAGTAGATATCTGAAATCTTGATTTTATACGTTGATATCCTAAGTTTCTTAGAGCATTGAAAAGGAGGGTTTGATTGATGTATATGGAAATTTCTGCGTACTTTGTCTTGCTGTTATTATTTTTGATCCTATGGCAGGATAACTTACAGTTTCTTTTGTTGGTTAGTTTGAATTCCGACAGAGTGGTTGCGTTGAAGTACCTCTTTGGGATTTTGGATGATACGACAACATCAGTCGGCTTTCCTGAGGAAAATATAAATTACATACTACAATTAAGTGCTCTGTTAAGTTCCAAAGTTGCTATGGATGACTGTTTGGTTACCGCTTACTCACAAATCCCATTGCATCAGGTTTATAGCCATTTGAATCTAGCCTCTTTCTTTAGTATATTTTACCCGTATTACTCTGTAACTTCTGCTGCTCATTTTTTATGTAAGGTTTCCGAGTCTGTTAAGTCATTGTCATTAATATTGGAAAGTCCTGCTGGTTCCATGAAGTTTGAGGATGCTGTTTTACCTCAATATGAAGTTCTAGGTTTTTCAAATACGCATCAGTTGCTTGAAAACAGTGTTGAAAAGATTGATGATCATCTTTATGCTGGAGGGCTTGGGGACAAATTCCTCTGGGAATGTCCAGAAATATTACCGGATAGATTGACGCAGACAAATCTTGCTGCCAAGAGGAAGCTTCCATCAATGGATGGTCCGGTTAGGCGAGCTAGAGGAGAAAATTTTCAGGGTGATATCTCCTCACAAAATGCTTTTTCACGGGGTGCAGCACAGTCTACTGTTTCTTCTGGTACTACACGAAGGGATGCTTTCCGACATCGCAAACCAAATACCAGCAGACCACCATCTATGCATGTGGATGATTATGTTGCAAGAGAGAGAATTGTTGAAGGGGTTACTAATGTAATATCAGTTCCACGAGCAGGATCTACTGGTGGGAGACCTCCATCCATTCATGTTGATGAATTTATGGCAAGACAGAGGGAGCGGCAGAACCCTTCAGCAACTGTTGTGGGAGAGGCTGTGGGACACCTTAAAAATGCTTCTCCTGTGAAACCTTCAGATATGGAGAAGTTAAACAAATCTAAGCAATTGAAAACGGATCTTGATGATGATCTTCAAGGAATTGATATAGTTTTTGATGGAGAGGAGTCTGACCCTGATGACAAGTTGCTATTCCCTCAGCTGGATGATAACTTACAGCAGCCAGCTCCAGTTATTGTTGAGCAAAGTTCTCCTCATTCAATTGTTGAAGAGACAGGAAGTGATGTTGTAGATAGTGGTCAATTTTCACAGGTGGGTACTCCATTGCGATCTAACATCGATGAAAATGCCCAAAGTGAATTTTCTTCGAAGATATCTGGTTCACGTCCTGATATGTCATTAACTCGTGAATCAAGTGTCTCTTCAGACAGGAAGTATGTTGAGCAGGCTGATGACTTGAAAAATGTTCAAGTTAAGCCTTCTGGTAGATATGATTCTACAGCATCAAATACTTCATTTCCTATGTCTCTTTATAATAATCCATCCTCGTCTATGCAATTACCAGCTGATTCAAGGATGGTTTCCCAAAATTACTTATTAAAGAACAGTCCTCAACATGGTGGTATTGCTTCTGGTTCTCAAGGACTGTACGACCAAAGGTTCTTGCCCAACCAACCTCCCTTACCACCCATGCCACCTCCACCGACAGTCTCATCTATAATATCTCATGCTACCGATTCTGTTCCTAGTCAGTCAACTTCATTTGTTAATTCTCAAGCAGGCACACAGCGCCCAGTGGCATTCCAAGTGAGAAACTTTCCCTCCATGTTCTTGTTAGTTATTTCCTCCTTTTTTGGTTACTGCTACATTCGTATGAATCTTTTTCTCTTGCCTTCCTTTTTCATCTGGATAAGTGCTTACGACATTTATAATTTTTCAATGCAGGTTCAATTGGACTATCCATCTCCCTTCAACAATGGTTCAACAGCATTAGCATCTTCTATTCCCATGCCAGATTCAAAATACTCCAGGACATCTGTGTCTTCTCCTGGGGGACCTAATAGAGTTGCTCCTCCCCTTCCTCCGACCCCACCTCCTTTCGTATCTAGTCAGTATAATTTATCATCTATTAAAACTTCTGGCTCCCAACCTTCTATGTATAATCAGACAAGTATGGGGACCACCGAACTTTCCCAGGCCTCCATTGCATCTTCAGGAGCCAGATTGTCATCATACCCTAATCCTCCGATGGGGTTTAGTAGGCCAACTTCCATGCCATTGACTATGTTTGGAAATGTGCCCAATCAGCAACAGACTGAGAACCAGCCAAATATCTTACAAAATGTCTCTGTTCCTCCATCTTCCTATCAGTCAATGCACACAGTTACTCAGTTGCAGCCCTTGCAGCCACCCCAGCTTACACGTCCACCACAACCACCTCAGCTCAGGCCACCTGTTCAAGCTTTACAGCAGTTGGAGCAAGGGATGGCTGTGCAAAGCAATGTTCAAGTGCATCAAATAAATATGCTGCAGCAGTCTCAGGTTCCTTCAATGCAGACATATTACCAAACCCAGCAGCAACAGTTTTCACACGACCAGCTGCAGCCACAGCCACATGTTGAATACACTCAACAGCCTGGGGATGGTCAATCACAGCAGCAAGCAGATGCAGGAATGTCATTACACGAGTATTTTAAGTCTCCGGAGGCAATCCAGGTATCTTTCAATTGTAATGGCATTAATAGGAGGCTACATGACATGCTTAATTTCTGTTTTAACCAAACGTACGTACAATTTGATTTTGCACTGTTTTAAATCTTATCATTTTACTCCTCTGACATGGCAGTCTTTATTGAGAGATCGGGACAAACTTTGCCAACTTTTGGAGCAGCATCCAAAATTAATGCAGATGCTTCAGGTTGTTTTTTTAGGATCTATTTATTTCACAGGTCTTGTGGTTGTGTACTAACAGAGTGTGGGGTCACACTAATGGTTTTCTTGATTATCTTAGAAAATCAGTTTAAACCCAACCATACAAATTTGGTTATTAAAGCGGGGACTGTTCTCACTCGTACTTTATTGTTTATACTATCTCTGGCAGTGTGGGACTCGGGGTTTTTCTTACACCTCGTCATTCTAACATTATTGATTTTGAAATGAATGTGTATAACATGGTGAGTGACCCTTTTAACGGATCTGGGATGGAATTTGATATCATCTTATAAAATGGGTTTAGTTTAACTTAGTTTTACAAAATTGGGTTTTAAGGTGAGGACTACTCCCCCATAATTTTTGACACTATCTCTAGTTTATTTTCCACACGGGGTTATTCTTGGTGTAGTTGTGATTTGGTGGGTTAAGGTCTGATAGTTATGTAATGCTATTTCACTTCCTAGCATTCTTCGTATTTAATAATAAAATAATTTGGCATAACTTAGATCTTTATAAATTCCTTTCACAAAAAAGGCAATGGTTTCTTTATTATGTTATTTGTTTATTTCATGTTCTGAAGCTGTGGTTTAAAATGGTTTCTTGGTTTCATGCAGGACAAATTGGGCCAACTATAGCCTCATTGATGACCAAGTAGAACTGTAGAATCATGACTTACCAAATGTGTCTGTAAATGTACATTCGTTATCTATATGACGAGTTGCGCTGAAGCTTATGCCTCAGGCACTGAAATTTTGTTAATATGTACTTGTATGGATTTGTTTTTAATTCATTTCAATGAGCACATTATCAATTCCCAATATAATGGTTGAAATGTGGCTCATGGTGAGCTAAGGAGATGCTTACATACACTGATGTATTATCATGCCATGTTGTATGTAATGTACAGGTCTTCTCTTCGGTGCCAAGTTCACATTCAGTAAATAAGATGATCACTAACATGTACTATTAATTCTTAAGCTTCAAAATCTAGGTTAATACTTGCATTGATTTCCCATAGGAATCAACAAATATTCTACTGTAATTTGAGTTTTTTGATATAAATTTTGCTTCAGTTGTTGATAAACTGATACTAGTTGCTTTTTAAAACTCTAACAACCTTATTCATCATAAATACTTAGTCTGGTGTACTTTTCTATCTTGAACATCATTAGCATAATCATAATCATTATATGTATAACCAGTAAAATGTTTTCTTCCATATTTTTCTAATGGAACCATCTTAATTCACAAGTACCTTTTATTGGATAATCATCAATTTTTTTTTAATAATCTTTAGATTACATTTTAGATTAAGAGTTATTTTTACTTAGTAAAGTAATAGAGTATTTTATATGGTGAATTAAACTTAAATTAGTTGTTATTCTAATTAGTTGAAGTATCTAAGATTTGATAATATATATATTAGATAAGATTAGATTAAGATTTAGTTTAGTTTAGTTTATTAATATTTGGTTTGTAAGTGATTTTATAATAGTCTTTTCTCCATTAATAAAAAATATCACATTGAATTATGTTGCATATTCTTTTAATGTGTGTGAATTTTTCCTAACATCTTTGAGATAGTGTAAGATTCGCTTTACTGAATCAAGTCACTTTATTACTCCACTAGACATATCTTGATATTTGCTTATGTTGAAGTTGCATACGTTGAACTCCAAACTATTTTGTAAAGTTTTGTCAACTCCCTTTCCATCTTCATTTTTGTCTAATTTTCTTCGAGAAACCATCAAAATGTGAAGAAATCTTGAATTGCTCATTTCCAAATATATCTAGAAGATCTATCATATACATCTTTTGAACACAAAAATTCCATCAATTTTTTGTCTTGTTTTGAGATCGAGAAAGAACTTTGTTTTTTCTGTCATTCATACCAAATTTCAACTTCATTGATTTCTTGAACTCCATCATCATTCCTTTCCTTGTATAAATCGAATCATCATTCCCCTCACCTTTTGCAAATCCATTACTTGGAAAATATCTTTCACTGCAACTGTACCATGCTCAAGATAACTGTTTTAAGCCATATAGGACAAGCAACAAGTGAAGACTTGTTAAAAAAAATCTAAGTAATAGGTTTGTGATGAATAAGATTCATGGTTTGGCTTGAGTTCATGAGTGTCAATTACTCTTAGGGCATTTTCATTATAGGAATCATATCCAAGGTTATAAGATTTTTTCCATCGAATTATGCATGAGATTAAATTAAAAACCGAGCCATAAGATTAATTTTTGATTTTATTTTAAATGCATACTTTTCTGGTAACAATAGAATAAAAAAGTTGATCAAGGTCCAAAAAACTGTTGTATTGAAGTTAAAGTTATAAGGCCTAAAACTTAATTAGTACAATAAAATTTATAAAATATAAATTAAGACACCACCCCTTTTGTAAAAAAATTATGACGAATAGAATAATTTGTTTGTTTCTTATAAAAAATTTGATCTCCATATGTACATCTTAGAATAAATGTTTTTTTGAGTTATATTTTAACAATTTTCAAACTATTATTTTTGAAGAAAAAATACACTTTGATTTTATCCTTATACTTTTTAAGTTAGTGTAAACATTTTAATTATCTACTTATTAATGAAGTAAATATATAAATTATTTTCTACATTAATTTATAAAATTTTAGTTTTAAATGTTCATTTCAATTTGGATAATAATATCTTTAAGTCAAAATAATACCTTTTATTGAGTTACAATATGAAAATTTAAATCGTGACGAGAAAATCATCAATAACTGAAAAATTATATTAGAGTTTGACTGTATTTAGATTTATGCAAGTAATATTATTTTATAGAAATATTTAATCTTATGTTTTGAAGTGCAACTTATACTTTGGTGTTTTTTGAAAGATTATTAGTACTATTATTTTTTAGAGCAACTTAATCTGACTTATATTTTAAGACTAAATTTTTATTTATTTTATCTTTAAAATATACTTTTAGTTGGTAACTTGTAAACGAATAATTTGACTACCGATGAAATTTTTAAAAATATAAGATATATCGAGAAACTACTCATTTTCATTCTTCAAACAACTTTTGTTTGAAGAAATTTAGATGTGAAACACTAAATTGTTAAAAGCAAAATTATTCATTTGAATTGTTGGTTCATTTAGGTAAAATCCTCACTGGAGTAACACACCAATTTCTCTCTAATTTTTTTCCCCTTTAAGCCCTTTATCATTTGAAATTTTATAATCTCATTTAAGTATATGACATTTGAAATTCTATATTTTAAGTCATAAAATGCTCTTTAAACATCATGATATGTTGTGGTAATTAAAATATTATTTTCTAAATTTTCAACATATATTTGAGAATTTTACATTCTTACGTGGAAAATGCTTCTTGGAAGCTGTTGTTCACTGTCTGACTAAACATTTCTTGTCATACGCTTTATATGTGGGAAAATTTAATAAATAAACAAAAACAAGTAAATTATTTAACATTTTTAAAAATAAAAATAAAAAATAGTATTATGGGAAAATTGATGAAGATCTTGAGTTCCATGATCCGAGAAGCCCATGATCCAAGACATTAGAGTCAACTATAAATTCATTCCATCTTGAAAGAGACATTCTTTGTTCAGAAAATGGTAATATACTTAGCTTCCATGTGCCTTTTTTTGCATAACTCACAGCTAGATCTCCAAATTGTTGAGAACATAATTTATGTATAAAACACAAGTACCATCACTATTTTAAGGTTTATAATTATGATCTTTTATATATATATATA
>Ga0214542_1001157_pt1 | contig 53399 bp, 34 predicted proteins | sample CNSS1metaG_FD_160096 | JGI IMG/M metagenome (GOLD analysis project Ga0214542, IMG submission 160096) | Root nodule microbial communities from cowpea collected in UCLA plant growth center, Los Angeles, California, USA - CNSS1 | ecosystem: Host-associated > Plants > Roots > Nodule | place: USA... | reverse complement strand
ATTATTAAGATATTGTTAGATATTGATAACCACAATATCAAACAACATCTTCTATTTAATCTTTTTATTTTCAGTTACTCTTTTTACTTGTACCTCTCTCTATTATAAATAGATTACCCTATGTGTGATTTATACACAAGGGAGATTAATCTCAATCCCTATTTTCTTTATTCTCAACACGTCCTAACTAACGGCTATAGTTTTTGATCTAGTAGTAAGCGCTCTATCCTAACAATTTCTTGACTTCTCTTGATTCTTTGACTACTTTTACATCTAAGAATGATGTATTCGTTCACAAGTTATTTAGTTGAAATACTACAACGACTATCTTCCCTAATTAGGGTTTAGGAATTTTGTTCATCATTCCACAAACAACGACATCATGCCAAGTCTATTATGATTTTTCAGATAATAACAATGTGCCATAAATTCTTCCAGGTTCTAGAAAAATTCCCCATTAGACTTTCCTAAAGAGATAAAATGTTCGATGTCTAATAAATTTTGTTATCTTCAAGCTAAATACGTCCACATTTTACAATGGAGTTATTTTTAATATTTGTTCATCTTATCCCATACTTAGAGTTTGCTTTGGTTCAAAAGACTGAAAAAGAACATACAGGTTGTTGATTTCGTGAGAAAATGAGTAATTACTTGTAGTTTTTCCCCTTTCCAACAGATGACTCATTCCAGTAAACACTATAACCAAATCTGATTCATTTTCCTCTATGAACTAAGTCTTCCTTGTTTTCATCTATGAACTAAGTCTGATTCATTTTCACCAAATCTGAACCATCATCTATAAAACTACCTAGTGTTTTTTGTCTTTCTAAAGTAGCTAAAAGGGAACATTAGAACTTGGACAAAACATAAAGGTTTGTCAGGGACCTTAAAGGTCAGTTTTCAAAGAAGTCATAAGATTCATGATAAGACAGCCTACCAAAATAATCAACCGATTATTTGACTGCAAATAACGTTCAACTGCAGTCTCCGTCGGGAGCCGTGGTGGAACTTGTTTTGTCCTTAGTTGTGCCTCATCAATAGTATCATTTAGTTCACTGCAAAATTCAAAAGATAAGGATTACTGCGGTACTGGGAATCTAGTTCTAAACAATCAGGTATCTGTACATCTTTCTCCTACTCCTAAAATTACAGCATCACTAGTAAATAACCATCATATTTGTGGTAAGTATAATTAATTAAGAAAATCAAGAAAATAAAATCTATGTTTTATTTATTTCTTTAAGAAAAACTGTACAGGATATTTAAGAAACAGTAGTGCAGAGTAAAGAAAAAGAGGCAGAGCACAATGAACCAAAATAAAGGAAGATTATAATTAATTAAGAAAATCAAGAAAATAAAATCATGTTTTATTTATTTCTTTAAGAAAAACAGTACAGGATATTTAAGAGACAGAAGAGCAGACTAAAGAAAGAGGCAGAGCACAATCAACCAAAATAAAGGAAGATTATCAAATCCATTAGTTTGTACAGCCTTCCTTATCTTTTGTATGGTTATACTATTTGATAATCTTTCTTTATTTTGGTTAATTGTGCTCTGCACCACCCTCATTGTAAATCACAAAGTTATGATTTATAAGATTAGATATCGTGAATACTCTATGCACATGCATACCTCACAAAAGTTTCTGCCCATTCCTGAGCAGTGTGGGTTGTTACATGTTTAAAGTTATGCTTATGTCTCTTCTCTCGTTCTTCGGATTTCATATTCAGAGCCTTGTCAATTGCAGCAGCAACTTCTGTGATGTTCCAAGGGTTGACCAGAATTGCCCCAGCGCCAAGTGACTGTGCAGCACCCGCAAACTACACAGAGAATACCAAATGTTAGATCAAGAGGATACTTTAACATCTAGCTGAACATAGATATCAAGTTAAGAGAAAGAAAGAAAGATATGCAAAAGCTACGTTTAACAAACCATAAATGAGAGGCATTGTGAGCCCTCTATAAATAGAGACCTATAATCTACAGGAATAAGCGATGAAACTTTGTATCTAATTTGTCCAAATTACTTTAAATTGTAAAAGTTTAAGATAAGAGCCGAGACCACTAGTACGAATTTAAGACCAGATTTTTAAAATACTGATAGGTTTATAAGGGAGGTGAGTTGCTCAATTGCTAAGGATTTAACTTACTACGCCTCATTTTCTAACAGGTACAATTACCTAAAGCCATAGACTATATTTCATAATTATTGAACACTAACATAGAGCACACATTGATAAATTAAAAGAAATCACAAATACACGATAAAGTTCTAGTAGTTACTTCGCTGAGAATGAGAACCCCTTTCTTTTTATCTTGGCAGGCCACAAATTCGTAACTTACAAGATTCATCCCATCCCTTAAAGAGGTGACAAGTGCTACATCTGGGCAAGAGACAGGGAATATGTACACAGTATTAGCAGAAAATTTAAATAAAAAAGTGAATATCATTAGCAAATAACCCTTAATCCTTCAAGACAACTAAGAATTTAGGTAAATGTATAATATTAGAAGTGAGTTTTAAGCCTAACTCAATCCCACAAAATCGGCTTGTAAGGTGAGGTTTACACCTCACTTATATACTATGAAATTGCCTTATCTCTAGTCGTGGGACTAGAAATTAATGGGTGGGCTTTTTTTTTTTAAATAATGGCTCCGATACCATATTAGAAGTGGGTTTTAAGCCTAACTCAAAACCCACAAAACTGGCTTGTAAGGTAGGTTTGCACCTCACTTATATACTATGAAATTGCCTCATCTCTAATCGATGTGGGACTTCTAACATATAATAAATAGGCCAGTGCTCTAGACCTATTTGGTGGCGTACTTCCATCTTTTCCCAATATATGTTGTCCCAAAATGTAATATTTTAAGCCTAACTTCATTTCACACTGTTGGGAATTTCAGATGTTCGAAAGGGGAAAACCTTTACAATAACAATCTCTCCTATCTTCTTCCGCTATTTATATCAAACTAACCGCTCTGCCCAACTAAATAAATCATTAATTTTCTAACAATCATAATAAATTTCTCCTATCTCCTTATATACTAACACATTCTTAAGCAGTTTCTAACACTTTATACATTTAAATAACATTTGCAATGAAGAGATTTAGAGGAAAGGTGATGTCTAATACATGACAATAATTATCATGTCCAAACTGAAACAATCACATTATATTTCAGATAAACAAGTATGAATTTACAAATGTATGAAGCTATCGTAGTAAAACATGCTGACAATTGATTAAAGGCAAATTGACTTGACATTAGAAGTTATTCAATGGACTTTGGCAAAGAAGAAAATAAATCTTAAAGCAGATAAAGTGTACCCGTAACAGCGTACAAAGCACACAGTTTATGAAAATCAAGAGAGCAATCCTGCAAGCATAGCAAATTCATTAAGCTGTAGCATTTTAATGTGAATAATAATTAATATGGGATGTATTGATCATCAGAATAGGCGTAAAAAATGTCAAATTTTATTTACATCTGATGTCATGACTTATCGAACAATAAAGGTACATAGCTATGAATGTGGGTGTAAATTAATTGAGTTTCCAGGACTTGAGTTTGACTTGTTAAATGATAAATCAAACTTGTTTGCTTAACAAAAAATGTAAATTCAAGCTTACCATTCAAAGTTTTCTCCCTATCTACATATTCAACTTCAAAACCTGTAATTTTAGACAAGTTATGTATTGTATTACTTGGTAAATTATATTTCTATTTAGTGAATTGTAATCTTATTTATTACTATCTACTACTTTTCTAAATCTAAATATTCACTCAGTCTTTTGCTCTCTTATCTTATAGACTGGCATAAAATTGTCAGCTAAATATAGAACAAATAAACTTAAAAAATAATCAACAAGTAAAAACAAACCAAACAAGGGAAACTAAAACTTCATACTCGAACAAATCATACCTAAGCTTTAAATTTGGCACTTTTAAATACAAGACACAAGCTTGAACAAGTTTACAACCTTTACTGTGAATTAAACCTCTATCCTTGGTCCTTGTTACTTTAATACATCAATTGTGTAAAGTCCAACAATTTAATTGAAGTCAATTTTTTATTCAATAGAGAGAAAAGGACAACTTTGCAATCAGTCCTGTTGTCTACAGCTGATTATCAACCCACTTGGATTAATTTCCCGTGTTGCCCTTGAAAATTAAGCACCACATTTGTTTTAAGTACATATATACCACATCCAAATCTGAAAAGATATCATTCTTCTAATGTGCAAAGAAATTATTGCAACCGTAGGTTGCCCAGTTATAATAAGAACAAATGAAGCAAAGTAAAATACTTTAACTAAAACATGTTTGCCCGTTACCGTGATAGTTCAAAATAACATTGAAAGAAACACCTATGCTGGGTGTCTGGTACAAAACAACAGATACACACATACAAGACCGAGAGAATAAAGGTAAAATTGATAAATTGAATTATGCACTAATCAACAGAGGATTTGACATATAGCTAAGATCTTCAGACCAACTTGAAATTCATTTTTACTCATTTTCAGCTTTCCAATTTATGTGAATTCAATGAAGGTTTGTTTGTTACAGTTTATATGTCCAAATAGAAAATCTAACAAGATATAATATTCACAGAAAAAATGAATCTTGCATTGTATTGGACATTGTATCAGCATGTTTTTAGTGAACCATCATATGATCATTGTATTAAAAACGCACCAAGTGATGTATGGGAACAGTAGCAAGTGTTCCGAATCTGCCATTAATGCGACCAACAATTTCATGGACCTGGCTTGTAAGCTTTTGATCTGTTCATATGCAAGATATAAAAAAAATTATGGTCAAATGATGGTTGCTGAAGATATATAAAACTTTCTTAGTCTTCCACCGAAACTGCTTAATAGTTTTGTAAAGTTGGTGCATTCACCAGCTAAGCATATTCCTAGAGCAAAACTATACCAAACTATAAGGAATACAAAACCAGTTTAAAGCTCTACCTAATAGCTTAAGCTTTTAGGAGCCTTAATCTTTAGCATGGTACATGACCTTTATGACCAAGTGGTCAAGAGTTTGATCCTTTCCACCACCAAATTGCTCAAGCCTTAAAGAGAGCAAGTGTTTAACACATGCTATCAAAACAAGGGGAGAAAATTGTACAACTAAACACCCCAAATGTTGGACGAGAATTGACAACACAAATTGTTTTTTTTTACTAGAATCATCAGTTTATAGACTATGTTGGAAGAACAATAACTAAACTACACAGGTTTCCCGTAACAACAAATTTTTCTCCTTCAAAACTCTTGAAGCAACAAAGTAATTCCTTAACTACTTCCTGCAGGTCTGCCACACCTCATATAAAACTATCACATCATAAAGTATAGCTACCTAATAAATAGTTAACACGAGCATTACAGCCTAACAGAACTTGGCCAATCACACAGCTAAAATCACAAAATACATAGAATGTAGAGTAAATGAAAAGGCATAATTATTTTGTGTGCCCACTTTTCATTCAACAATTTCTCGTTAATAAAATTATTTAAACATGAATGTGAAAATACAATATGGAAGTCACTAAGCATATATACTATTGTACAATACAAGAAAACTCAAACGGTTTGTTTCTTCTTACTTTTCTTTTCTCCATTTGTATAAAAGGACTTGTTTCCTCAAATAAATATCAGAACATAATATAAACTACGAAGGAACAGCACTAGATTGTCCTTTTGATCATCCAATTCTTCAACACGCACACACACACACATATATATAAATGAAATATTTAAATGTCATACACTCAGGAACATCTGTCCTTGTTGGAACGGCAATTTGAAGCAGAACAACTTTATCACGCCAATCAGGATTCTCTTCCAAAAATTTTTCAAATGCCAGAATTTTTTGAGGGATTCCTTTGATCATATCAAGACGATCAACACCTAACATTACCTGTCAAGCCATGAAACGGATTAGTAATAGTCAAATGATAAGGAACCAAGTTAAGCACTTGGTACTAAGGTCATTCCGCATTTCCCATTTTGCTACAAGAATTAATTATAAGGAGGATGGTTCTATATGGCCATTGGCCCGTAGTAGCTAACCCCCTAGGTGTCTTTTTGTGTTTCTTTTTTATCTATTTATTTCAAAGGAAAAAAAATTAACTCCTGTACAAAGCATAGCGGAACTCCATATCTATAATTTCATAGTATTTAATTTGTCCTACACTTTGATTACTCTATATAATCAGTAATCTATAATAGAAAAAAAAAATTACAAATCAGAGTCATCCTCAATTAATAGGATCAACATTTAGAATACAATGTGACTAAGAAATGCAGTTACTACAAAGTAAGAGATGCACCTTTCTCCCTTTAAATCTCTCTTGTAATTCTTTAATGTGACCTTTCACCTGAGGAAGGTCAAGTGCACGTATGAATCGTTCTGAGTCGATACCTATTGGAAACTGACATACAATGGTAAAACAAAATTAAATAAATCAAATTTTCAAGTTTAGCATGGAATTGGTTAAGGCTAAAGAAAAATAGTTTCAATCAAAGTGTTTTATGAAAGTTTGTAGTATAACTTTTATTACACAATTTTAAATGTACATAAGGACGAATTTTGGGAAAACATACTGCTGCTACTCGAGTCAGCTTCCCTTGATTCTCAACACCTTCAGGCGTTCCCTCAAGTCCAAGTATGCGGGTACATGCACTGACAAAATGTCGTGCATAGTCGTAGGTGTGAAAACTAATCAACAAAAATTAAACTGATCCACGTCAAAAGCAGTTGCAACTTAATAAAATGAAAATGAATAAACTAGAAAATGATCAATAAAAAGAATCACAAAGTTTAATGCTTGAAGAAAGAATGTCAAACTAAACTGCAAATATTAGAACCTATGGAGCTATGAAGGCAATATACTGTAATTTCACCACATTTGTTTGAACATTATCACCAAAACACACACACATTATTATTTTGACTGCAATTATTATTTACACCTGTTGATTAGTCAAAGGAAACTAATAATGAAACAATGCTGTATGTATCACCATGGCTCTTGGAAGCTCCTGTTTCAATTTTATTGAAATTGACTGGAGACAAGGTCAGATCTTAAAATGTTAGCTTAAATGAAATTCTGTTTTACTGTAATATTTTATAAATTGTTCATAATAATTTCATGAAGCATAGTTATGGGTTTGGATTTTTTCATGTTCACAAAATGTAACGTGGTCGTAGCCAAAGCATGTTCAGAGAAACTTGATTTTCAATCAAATGCAGTTTGGTCCCCAAAGTAAATGCTCAAGTCGGATGGTTGACAGCTACCCCAGATGCATAACGAGTGATTTATCTTGTCCTAAGCGTGAATTCAGTACAGGTAAACATTTCATACTTATTGACAAATACATTATTAACTATTATGAAGATAAAACTGCAATTTACCCAACCAAATCGGCTGCAAGAACAGCATGCAGAAGCTCTGAACGAGAAGGCAATGTCCTGTGAATCTCAGAAGATGGAAATGGGGTATGAAGAAACCAGCCAACTTTCATTTTAGGGTTATAATTCTTTAAGCATTGTGGAAGAAACATAAGATGGTAATCATGGCACCAAACAACATCACCCTCTTCATAGTGCTTGTTTACAACATCGGCAAACATTTGATTTGCCTTCTGGTATGCTTCAAATTGAGACTGGAAACTACGTGTGGTAGCAAGGCGGTCTTCTTGTGGAAGTCCAAGGTAATGAAAAAGGGGCCATAGAATATTGTTGCAATAGCCATTATAATATTGATGAACAATCTCTTCATCAAGAAATACTGGGATACACCTCTGCACCACAGGTAACAAGTAAGAGAAAGATTAAACTTAAAATATTGGAAATTACTGATGAAAAGCACAAATGTAAATGCCAAAAGTTCCAAACATCATAATGGAGAAACTGCAGTACCTTTTCAGCCAAAGCTTTAGTAAGTGCCTTTTGTCCAATCTCATCTGGCACATTAACTCCAGCCCAACCTATCCACCTTGCCTCCAAAGCCTTCACACCTTTGTAAAGAACTTGAGGTGTTAGACTATTCGTTGTAAATTAGTGGACCAAGTTCAGCGCAAAAATATAAGAATTGCATACTTTGGAAACCACTTTCTAAATCCAATTACAGTTTAAAAATCATATGGAAATTTCAGAGCAGATACAGTATACCTTGAAATATAACAAACTAAAAGGGTAAAGAAAAGGAACAAACATTCCACATACCTAAGAGTGCGCTCACCAGGCCACCAGCACTTATCTCCAAAGACCACGAATCCTCGCCTTTCCTAATTGCCGAGACTGGCAGCCTATTGGCCACCACCAAAAGCCTTTGTTTGAAAGGTCTCCCATCTTCCCTCTCGCCCCGTACTGCCGCCGCTACTCCTTCCAGTAATCGTTCATAGGAAGCAGCAGAGTTATTATCTTCCCTTAAGCGCGGGTCATGCTCAAAATATTCAGTAATCACATTATTATTATTATTATTACTATCAGGAGCCTCATTCAAAAGAGATGCCTTGCTGCTTTTAAAAAGCTCTCTTCGTCTCATAAGACGTTCAACACGATCCGGAATAATATTAGAATTACCATTGAACTTGTTCCCGGCCTTATGGTCACTGTGGAATCCAACCATTGACGTTGAATATCAGTATATTAAGTAGTAAAACTTCCTACCCTGCATTTCGTTTACAAACAAAAATTACGAAACATCCCCAATTCAGCCTCTAACAGAATAGATTATAACAGAAGTGAAAGAAATTAAACATCTAAATACAACAGTTGTTCCAGTGCCAAATGAAAATTTTCTAACAATGAAAAGTAAAACGAAATATAGGCCATAAGAAGAAAACAGTATTCACGAAATTACAGAAGGCAGCAAGAAGGGATGAACAGGGTGGGCATTTAAGTTGGAAATTTCACATTGGTTAGCTTATTTATGCAAATGGAATACCCGCATCTCTCTGCGCTTGATACATTCATGGAAATAAGATACAAACAAAGCAGAGCAATGGAAACAGAGGAGGCAGTCGAAATACCGGGTAGTTTTTTTAATATAAAAATGACAAATATATTGCACGGATGCAATATTGGAAATACTCAAGAAGTAAGAGCTGTCCATCTGATGAGAGAACTTAATGAAGTAATAGAATAGTGAAAATTACAGAAACGAGTTCAAAAGGCCAGCTCAGGAGACGCCTCGGAAATCAGCGGACGCTGAAAGCAAACAAAGACGTCTGGCTTAATGAGTCAATTTTCCAGCTGGGTTAGGGCCAAAGGGTTTAAGTCAGATAATGTGGCTACGTAGGGAGTGGGCAATCTGCAGAATCAAATGGTAAAGAATTAACAGAGAGGGGAGAAAACAACAAAAAGAAAAGAGAGAAAGCGGTAGAATCCTCGTGTTAGCTTTTTAAGGCACATATAGCCTCACTGCCATGCAGGTGACACCCAAGATTGTGTTGAAAACAGAAAGAAAATATTTTACTCCGAATGGTATATAAATTGACCCGTATACTGTATATCCCAATATTACGTACATAAATTCAAAGTATATAAATAACGTAAATTTTATTTATAAATTATTTTGTAATATTGAGTTTTAATATGATATTACAACTACATAGAATTTATCTTAAACAATAATTTTATGAAATGAGTTTGTAAGCAAAGAATGAAAATATTTACACAAAAATTGGATAAGTTAATCAGGGTGAAAATCGTTCCAGAACCAACCCATGCTCCCAACTCTCAAAGTCACGGAGGGTTCACCAAAAAAATTTTTAGTTTCTAAAAGATATATAACAGGAAAGTATAATTTTAACATCCCGTTTACATATTGAAAAATAACATCGTCAGAAATAACACTTTTGTTTCTTTAGAAATTTACACTTTAAAAATAATTTATCAAAAATGTAAACTGTATGTTTCCGATAAGGGCATTTTTATATATTAAACAGAAAAAATACTGCAAGTCCTTTCCTCACTATGCCGAAATCTTTTGGAGTAAAGAAACCAGCAAAGAATAAGTGTTTTAATATTATTTTAACAAAATATTATAAATTAAAAATGTTACGCCATTAATAATAAAACCAAAATAATAATAAAATTCACCAATGGTACTTAATATCCGTCAAAGTAGATTTTTATCTCCAACTAATATTCCAAATACGATGGTTGATATTGATTTAGCTTTCAACTGAATTTTGTCAGGCATGTATGGTTATAACATAGAGGTTTAATTTGAAATTTGTAAATATTCGTAGTATTTTGTATCTATTCTTTCTTTAATATAAAATTCTTATAAGACTTTCTTAAATTACTTTTAACATAAAAAATAATTTAAGTTTTATTTAAAATTCAGAGTCTTAAATTTATTGTCCTATTTGTGATAAAAAAATTAATGGTAATTATATCAAATTAGATAAAAATATATTTATGGACATACCTCATTTTTTATAATCTGTAAATAACTAGTAATGTTTTATTATCTGTAAATAATATTTTAATAAATAATTTAGTAAGTAATTCTTTATATTTAAAAAAATATCATTTGACATTTATTTCTTTTCTATTATTTTTTTTAACTAATAAAATATATAAAATGATTTTAAAATAATAATATTTAGAGGCATTAAAATTGAAGTATAAAAATATAATAATGTTCAAATATCATGTTCCATTTCTAAAACCAAGCAAGCATTGCAAACACCACAAAAAGTGTCAGCAGAGGTGTATGACTACATTTTACTTCAGCTTCCATTGGACATAGAGGGCCATGCAATGGTTGAAGTACAATTGGCAACCATAATTTGAGATGAAGTGTGGGAGGACTCTCCCTTGGACCTTTTTTTGTTTTTGTCCAAAGAGGTATATATATGAGTAAAACTGAGGATGGGAAAGTCGACTTCTTGTTCAGTGCCCAAAAGGTTGATGATGTGAACCGGGTTGGAACTTCATTGTATTGCTTCCCTTAGATGGCTTTTCACTTAGACGCGCCTTTGAAGGCTCAAAGGAGAAAGTGGAATCGTCCACGTCAACTGAGGTTTTTTCGAGACAAGACAATGAGAAACTCGGTACAAATGACTCATGAAAATAATGAGAGAAGGACATCATTTTTATCTTAAAATCTTAAATTAGATAATATCTATAGATACTTCTATTAATATATTTTAGTCATTTTTATTCATTGTATGTTTTTTTTAATTTATTTTGAATTCCTAGCAGCCACTAACTGAGTAACGAGAACCAGAGTCATCACTGATGGCAGCACAGCGGAGATTCTGGAACCGTTTGGAAGGGATAGGAGATTGATGACTGGTTCACAAGATTGAGTAGGGTCACGGGTGTAAGGGTGAGAGGGCTGTGGAGAAGGAAAGGATGAAGAGGGAAGAGGTGCGAGTTTCTTTTTTATTAATTTTTAATTTGGTTAGGTAACTAGTGATATTTAGTGATCTGTATTAAAATTGTACGAAACTGAAATTAAATTAAGATTATTTTATGTAAATATCGTGTAAGTAGATTAGAATACTAAAATATTCTATTGAAAATATAAATTTTTTTTTTTATATTCTATTGGAAATGCATGCCCATCTAGTTTCTAATATTGAATGCAGCCTTGTCTTATATCGTAAATACTAGAACCGTCTACAGTAAACAAGAAGAAATAAAATTAGAAATTTAGAAAGATAAGGAGTATGAAAACTACGATAATAAACAAATTGCATGTTGGTCCAAGGAAAAACGACAAGAGTAGTAATTATTAACGAAGATTTGCAGCGTTTTCTAAAGTTTTCTCTGCCAAGTGAAGGCAATGGGAGTTCGCAATATTAAATTGTTGCAGGCAGATACGAGAGATCCAACTTTTAAAAGGAATGGCCACCCGTAAAAGCAATACACGATGACAAGGGAATTCCAATAAACCATAGATTTGTCAAACATGCAGTGCAGGTAGGTAGGTACCACAAATTTTATGGCTCCGTACAGAAGACATCGACAGTATGGCCTGAAATATCATACCTAGTGAGATCGTAATCTCAACAATCCAATATGGGGCTAATGTTAACACATACTAGTTGCTAGTAATTCCTGGGACATTATGGGTATAGTTGGTTGATGGGAGGTGAAAAGTGTAGTGCAATCGAATTAGTCCTATAATTTAAAGAAGAAAACATGTTTTAATCTTTTGTTCAAATGTTGTTTCGAAACTCTTACGAGAGATCTAGTCCGACTTTGACACTCCACATCTGACCATCTAAGCTTTACAAGTCTAAACAAACTTCATATTTTCTCCTGTACAATAACACGGCCCTTTCTCATCACCAAGCTTAAATTGTCTCCCAATGTCACATTTTTTTTAAGCTGTCATCAAGATCAGCAAAAAAGAATCTTGATTGCAACACGTGATTGATACATCCAGAGTCTGAAAATTACAATTCTTCCATGATAACTTCTTCATCCTTCACATGCCATCAACAATAATTCTTTATCACCCACAACATAACTTGCTGAATTTGATTCCTTTACAGGGCATTCATATTAAAAGTGTCCAAGTTTATGACAATAGTAACACTCAATGGTAGATTTATCAAAACTTCTTGAAGATTCACCAAAGGTAACCTTCAAAGCTTACTCTTTTTCATCCACTATTCATGAACTACAAGACTGTTTTGTAACTCATCAATAGTAAGTGCACCCAAATCTTTTTATTCATCAATAGACCACACCATGTAATTGAATTTGGGTATCGTGGATCTCAATGTCTTCTCAATGACTTCAATATCATACATCTTGTTGATAAACAAGTCTCTGGATAAACACTCTTATATATTATAACTTATTGTATTTTACAATGAGCAGTACATGATTAATTTATAGGTCTTAAGATATGGTCCTTCAGCTATACGTATTCAATACAACCACTACCTAAATCATAAATCATAATTAATGAACTCTAGTGCATGCTATAGTAATTACTAGATGCACTCCTGATTTCTGCATTTTTCTAAGACACTTCTACCAACGCTATTAAATGCAGCTACTAACATTTAAGTTTACCCAATACATCTTTGCCTTATTGACTTGTAGCTTGTTGATGATGGTAAGAGTGTTTGAAAACTATTCATCGACATATTCTCCCTCTTTCATGATGAGCATCTCAAACTCCTTCTGGAGTGCCTGGAGTGCTTGCTATTGTGCTCGCTACACTTTTGTTGACCCTTGACACTTTTGTTTCAAAGAATCTGAGATGCTTTCAGCCATATCTTTATTTAAAATGGTTTCCGAAATTGATCTATCGATGACCTGAAAAGGATAATTATTTGCCTTCACATCTTTTAACTTTGCATCATCAGTGACTTTCCTTTGTGCTTCACTAACTTTAGCTCCTTCTGCTGTGCAGGTATCCCATATTCTACGAGACTCCAATATTCTTTTGATTGCAAGAAAATTTCCATGAACATACACCGATGATCATAATACCATCAAATTTTGGAATCGCTAGTTGCACAAATCCATTCTCACTTGTCATATTTTCTCTACTAGTTTTGGTAAGATCAAGCCCTTTAACCTAGTTCATGATGCCACTATTAAACTAAAAACACTGCACAAAAAAACACATTTAAACGATGTCCTTACGAGCATACCTTGTTTGTCTAAGTAGGAGATGGAGGTAAAATCTTGACAATGTCACTATGTTGACGATCTTATTTTTACTGGCAATGAAGAATTTAAATATTCCATGATGCATGAGTTTGATATGCAAAATCTTGAACAAATGAGATACTTTGCAAAGTTACGAAGGTACTTTTATCTTTCAAAAGAAATATCCAAGAAGTGTTAGAAAGGTTTGATATGAATAAGTACAATCGAGTCCATAATCCAATTGTTACAGGATGCAAACTCATGAGGGATGAGAATGGAATTATAGTGGACAACACTCAATACAAGCAGCTAATTGGCATTTTGATGTACTTAACAACTACTCGCTCTAATATCAAGTTTGTTATTAGTCTTTCAAGCATATATATGAGCGTCCAAAAAAAAGCATCTCCAGGCTGCCAAGAAAGTATAGAGATATAAGAGACTCAGATTTTGGATATTCTAGAAAAAGGAAGCTGAGGAGCTGGTTGGTTATAAACACTGATTATGCTAGAGATTTGGATAATGGAAAGAGTACTTTAGGCTATGTCTTTCTATTGTTTATTAGTCTTCTAAGAAACAACTAATAGTCACTTTGTTTACCACTGAAGTTGATTTTGTAGTTGTCACTTCTTGTGTTTGCCAAGCTATTTGGACAGGTAGAATTTTAATATATTTTAGTCATGGTCTTAGTAAAGGCACAACTATTTTCTACTATACAATTGTTGAGCTATTAAGCTCTCAATGAATCTTGTTCTTCATGGTCATAACAAATATATATATAGAATTGTATATGTTCTGGATGTATTTGTGTCTAATGCAGACCACACAATATGTATTTATACTATTGAATAGAAAAATTATAATAAAGACACCTAATAATTAGACACCAATCATACTAATTTTCAGAATTATGTAACAGTTGATTTCCATGTAACAACTAATTATATTCTAACAATATAGATGTCATATTATTTCTTCTTAAGCTCACAAGGGACAAAAGTGTAAAATTAATCCACTTTCATGCCCACAAACAAATTGCACATGTAATAACCAAGTCATTAAAACTTGATCATGGTTTAATAGTTTGCTTTAATTCAAATGTAAATTGAATACATGGTTTTTTCATAGAGGAGAAAGAGTCTAGTTATAGACTTAGATTAGATTTCAAGTATGTTACTTAGTGATCTCAATAATCTCTAACTTTTAAGATTTAGATAATGCTATCCTAGTTATTCTCTATGTTAGTTTGCAATTTTTTAAGTTCTTTTATTACAAGAACACAAAAACTAATTTTGAAAACAAAAAAACTTATTTGAAATTTAAATATTAATGAAATTTCTTAAATATTTTATCCTATGATAATTTCTAAAAAAGGTGTATTCTCCTAAAAGAATTTATTTGGATTGAAGAGAAAATATGAGTTGATAAAGAAAATAGAGTACAAAATTAAAACTTTCAAATCCCCTCCCAATATTTATCTTTCATTGGCCCGTCATTTTTCCTTAATCCAATTAATTTAACTTCTCATTCTTTTTCTTTTCCTATTTTACTCTCATTATTCAATCCAAACAAAGACTTCTTTTATATTTTTCCTGTTTACACACTTTTCCCTCAACTTCAAATCACAATTAGATTTTTCCAATATTCGACTCGGAATGTGTAAAACATAGAATCTTGAATAGATTTCTGACCAGTTTATATACTTGAATAAAATATCAGTACCCTTGAATGAATTCCCTCTAGCAACTGTAGCATGTCCCACTTTCAAACAAAATAACAAAAACATATCTACTAACATGTCTATATGTATCCCAATTATAGAAGGGATGTGACAAGACCCAAACTATAGGGGATATCTTTCTTAAACAATGAAACGAACGAGCCGTTTAAGCATTTCCATTTTTGGTAAGAGCCGTATAAAGCACTTCAACAAGCTTAACAGAAGTGCACTTTTATCATGGAAAGGACATTTCATAATGGAAAAACCGTTCTAATCCCATTAATATTTTGGATTTTTATTTATCCATGGTGTTAATGGAAAAACAAATTTTATATCCCTCTCTTCTAAACTCTCAAAACCAAGTATCTCTAAATGTTAATGAAACGAGTTGAACTCTCCTCATTTTTCTTTTCCAACTTTATCACTTAACCTTATATTCCTTAATATTTTGGATAATAACCCAGCCACGGTTCTTTACCGCGGATTTCTAAAGAGAATTTCAGGTATTAAGATAAAATGAGAAAGAATGAGCTGAAAAGGGATGCAATAGCATCCTCAGGAAAAGTTGGCTTGACTTCCTTAAGAAATACTGAGAATAATTAGTCGTAGCATCTGAGGTAAAATGACAGTTTTAAGCACAATAGTGGAATGCAGAAAGTTGCACTATATGATGACCAAGAAAAAGAAAGTTCTTCCTTTCTATTTTTTGAAAAGAAAAATATTCCCTGGCTAGTAGACACCTCAAGAAAAAGAGAGAAGAGGAATGTAGATTCGACAGATAGTACCGCGCGATAACAGGAAAACGAAGTAGCAAGACATAGGAATGTTTTAGACAATTACTTCCTTTATCGATAACCTACTTTGATAGAGATCTATTGTATTTTGAGGTAGATTGATATGAAAAAAGGGAGGACCGAGGCGGCAGAAAGAAAAAATCATATTAGAGAAGGATAAGTGATGTAATTGAGAGAGAAAAGAGACATAGCAAAACAAAACGGTGAGTATATATGATGAGGGAGCAAACGGATCTATATTAAATTATCAAATTCATTTGTCAAATAAATAAGTAAGATAATTGAGTCCCTCCTCATTTTGAGGAGAGGGGGTGGAGAGAGAATAAAAAACAAATTAATGAAAATGAGATAAAAAAAGATTGAATACAAGATTACAATAACTCATCAATTAACAATTTAACTCGCATTCAATACATCAAGTTACTTTTCAAATTATCTTTTATTTCCCTTCTATTTTATTATGATATAGACTAACATTGAATATCCGAATATTCATGAGTATATGCGATCCTCAAATAGTTCAATATGCTTACGAAAACAAAACAGAAATTCACACATTTTTCAAAAACCAATTTTATTATATGTATCATGCATTTTCATCATACTATTTTAGTTTATCAAATTAAACTTTAATTGTTGTTAAAAAACTTGTTATTTTTATATTAATATATTTTCAATACATGTTTATTTATATAATTTATTTATTTAATGCATGACTTTAGTTAAATTTAAGATATTGTTTAAGTTATTTAAATTTAATATCAAAAGAATTTGAAACTATCAATGAGAGAGAGAAAATTGAGTTAGGAAAAAATAAGTTGAAAGTTTCAAAATTTTAGCACTTATTCAATCTGTATATAAAAAATTAATCTGCTTTATAGATTAATCTCTTTTTATATAGTAAAAAATATTATTATTATTATAAAATTAAATATAAACAACTTTTATAATTTTATTATAGTAACTTTTATTTATGTTGTAAATAATTTTTCAATTAAAAAATAGGTAAGTTTAAAATAAAAATCAACCAAAAAAATTGTTAAATTTAAACATATGGCATAAAAAGATAATATTACTAAAATAATTATTTTAATTTAAATATTTTTAAAGGATAAAATTAAAAAGCAAATTTAGACTAAAAAGAAGAATTCTTTACATATATATATATATATATATATATATATATATATATATATATATAAATATTATTACTAATAATAAAAAATTATTATTATTATTATTATTATTATTAACATTTGAATATGCTGCCGACAATGAAAGTTCAAATATTCTTTTCTTATTTGCTAGAAAGAGAAAAACTATTTTTAATTTGTCCATTTTTATCTTCTTTTGTGTTAAAAGAAATTGTACTTAATATTAAAACTAAGAACAACGAGAAAAATGTTATTTTAAATATTAAAAATAAACAAATAATTAACAAAAATTTAGACAAAAAATTGAAGTTAATGTGGGACCCAATAACCGTGAAGACTACTAAGGACAACAAGAGAGTTTACCTCATACTCGAGTTCGATTCCAGCAGCGAAAAATGTTTACCCCTATTGGAGCATACTAAATCGAACCAATTACGAAAAAGATTATGTACTCCCTTCCTTCTTTCCAAAACATCGATCATTTAATGTTGTTATAAACTTATTAATAAAATTAAAAAACGAATCAACAAATCTTATATATTTCTTTTTCAATGTAAATGGTTTTATATTAATTGTTCTTAGTTATATATAAAAACATTGTTGAAAAATAGTTTAGAAAAATTACAAGGACAACTACTTTGATAAAAAACAAAAAATCTAAAAAAATATTGTCCTGGTATTTGGTATTTAGAGAGTGATTAAATATACCCGCATACATGATAAAGTAATATAATATATTTTTCTCTTCCTAGCTAGTTGTAGCATATCCTCATTTGTTATCCCCCTAATTTTTCTATTTAACAAATTTCATACTTTATTTTTAATAAATTTGATGTTTTTACTATTTTAATTATGTAATTTTACGTTGGTTAATTAAGTGCTAAGATATGCTTTTTATTAAATACTCAGTAATAACAGGATCGAGAAAAATAATGAGAATAAATTCAACAACAAAAAGTTGAAGTGGACGGCAAAAATTGAAAAATGAAAGAGAATAAAGGTATTAATACAGTTAATTTAATTGTATAAAATTTCGTATATATACTGTTAATCGTTACACCCAGCTCATGTCCTTTTCATGAGTGGACAGGCAATACCTTACACCGCAGCTCCTGAACCAAGAGATACTATATTAATTCATCAGTTTATACTTTTTTTTTCTGAGGCAGTGGCAGTCAACTTGCTTGTGTATCTGCTCTCAGTACTGGTCTAAAAGATCCATTGGATAATTGACTCTCAAGATTTTTATTCTCTCCAATAGTGTGGTTCACCACAATGCCCTATCAAAGTGTGTGTATGAAATGAAACGGAACAGCCTTTTTGGTACGGAGGGTAAGGAAAAGAAAGAAAAGTACGAAACTGAGACCAGTGAAAGGCAAAAGAAAAAACGGGAAAGTTGGTCTCTACGTACGTACAATCTGAAGGGGAGGAACTAAAATCTATAGACCTTGAGGAATCAAAACACTTCCCAGTAGCAAACACATAGGTCATTGCAATTGAATAAAGATGGCTATTTATACGCATAACTTTCCCTCGAACGATAGCTTGCTCTCCTAAGATGCGAAGCCGCAGGCATAACATAACCTTCCTGATTGGGTGTTTTGTGCAGGACTAGTCTCATACTAGCCGTAATCACCCAAGTTGAATTCTCATTCTAGTTAAGTGAAGCTGAAGTTACTAAGTGGAGTTAAGCCCAGGTAAGAAGTAAAAAAAGTTTTACTGGCAACCAACAATCTTTTCCTTGGTCATCTTTTATCTTGTAATCCAAGAAACATCTATTGAAACTCTCTAAAACATGTTCAAAACTTCTACCGAAACACGGACAAGCTACTAATAATAAGTATTTTCTATATAAAAAAAAACAGCACTTCCATTACCACGAACAATAGATGTGCAGATTATGCATTGTGCACACATATAATTTGACCATGAAGGCGGGTGTTGAACCTTGAGAGAAAAGTATTTCTAACTAATCTATCTTATTAGAAAACGGTAGAAACCTGAACTTTTGCAGGGTCCATCATTCCTGGCATCCACAAACGCTACCACATGGGTGCCTGAGTGAGTCACATGTGCTGCTTGATCTACAGAGAAACAAGAGTCATCTTTAACTTAAAGGCCTATCCTCAGAAGCCATGGCCCCGATTCATTTCTACCGCTTCTTTTCCGCATTATAGTATCATAATACGATGTTTCTTTTCTCTTTTAAGTTCCCATTCCGTCCTCTACCCACACACACAAAGGAAAGCCAAAACACTCTAGAAAGAAGCTTCACATCGTAAACTACAAGGTCGCAAAGGGCATTTCAAGAACCAAGTGGGCGATTTTTCTCGGAGACGCTCCGAGTCCAAAGAAACAAACTAACAAACACCGTAGGGGACCACAAACTCGCTAACATGATGTCACCTCTGGTACTCTTGTTCCTATATCTCTACCAAAATATCTACCGGGAGAAGCTCCTATAAACAATTCCACGCAATTTGACCATAACTAGTTCTGGATTTTTCATCCTTCACTTCACAAAGGCTTAAATAACGCGTCAACGATGCCACCAACCGAAGAGTTTACTTTTGCATTGGAATATGTCATGCTAACTATGAAGTGATTCTAATGCACGGGATAACGGATTACTTAGTTCACAAAAAATTCGGCACGAATGACCTAAACAACAAACTTACAATTTTCTCGCACAAAATTCGGCACGAATGAAAATTGCATTTCATTCCACTAATAAAATCAAACTAAAAAACGCATGCAAAAAACAGAGATACGGCAAACGAAACGAAGTCGTTTTCGTTTTCCCATTTTTGTTTTCAAATTTTCTCGTTAGCGAAACAGAAACAAAATCTTGTTCTGAATTCGTTCAAGTCACAGAGAGTATAGCAGAGCAAGATCGTCATAAAGGAACTAGAACGCGAAAATTAAGAAACGCAACAGTCTCAGGCGCTCGTCGGATCAACTATCCGATTCAAACACCTGGAAATCATATCACAGAGAAAGCTTCATGTAGAGAGAGAGAGTGAGATAAATCTGACCTGAATGACGCGAAGTTCTAGCAAGTACAAATGCTTCTTGTTCTTCTTCTTCGTTGAAGAGGTTAAGCAATTTGCGGAGAGAGAAATAAAAGAGAGAATTGAGGTTTCTTCTGAAAAGGGAAGAGGTAAACGGAAGGATTTATATAAAAAAGGAGAAGGAGAGAGAGAAAGTGCGCATTTTGCAGACATGGAATCGTCACTCGTCACAAATGCATTCCTTTTGGCGGGGCAGAGAGGTGTGGGGGGCGGAGTAGAGTAGAGTAACCCTGCTTTCACCTACCCAATCAATTGGAGGGAATTTTGTTCTTCTTTTTATTATTATTTTAAAAGTTTAAATTTCCTTTTTCTTAATCAAGTTTATATTTAACACAAATCCACTGTTACAGTGAGTTCAAAAATTAAATAGTTATCAAGAAAGATAAAGAAAATCATGATAAAAAGTGTAGGTGTGATAATTAACGGGAAAAGTAATATTTTTATAACTAAATTTTGATAATTTTCTAGTCCTAGGTATTTTTTAAATGATTTTAAAATATAGAAAATAAAAAAAAAACTATTTAAAATATATCACCACATATTGTAGGGAAAAATCAAAATTTAATTGTTAAAAAATTATTTTTGTAAGTAATACAATATTTTTTTCTTCTGTTTTTAATGCATATAATAACGTGTGTTAGAAATTGTTTTTGATATAACGATGATGCGAATTTTCTAAAGTCATTACATGTGCGTTTGATTCTGAATCAAAGCAATGTAAAATTGATTATAATTGATTTTCTAATGTAAAATCATTACGTGTTTGGTTTTAGTGTCTAAAATCAATTAAGAGTAAAAAATTTACATTGAATGAAAAGTAACTAATTATTGCTTCAATGTTGGAGAATTGATTCCATTTTAGTTTATTTTTTCAATAAGTTTTTTTAGGTGGAAATGAAAGAATAGACACACTTACATCATCTTCCCAAACACACGTTAAATTTTCACAAACTACATACATAAATTATGGGAAAATAACAATATATTAAGATTAGTTTTAAACACTTGAAAAAAGAGAAAATATAAAGAAAATTTGAAATTTAATTTATACATAAATTAATTTGTAAAAGTTGTTTTTAATCATTGTTTTAAGTTGTAAATTTGTTAATTTGGAGAATCTCTTTCTTATATTTAATTCTTAAAAGCTTGTATCTGAACATTGGTTTAAAAGGACTATAAATACTAATTTTAATTTAGAATTAAATATGTTTTTGTCCCTTAATTTTGAGTAAAATTGTAATTAGTTTGTCTTTAAAATTTTAGACCAATTTAGTCCACATATTTAGAAATACGTGGATTTAATTCTTTTATCCAACTTTTGTTAAATTTATTTTGTTTCAAACACATTTGTTAACTAACATTGAAGCGCAAATAGTATCTTAGAAATGTGTCAAACAGTGTAAAAAAAAACTCAAATATTATCCTAAAACGTGTTTGAAACGTCAAATAAACTTAAAAATATTTGGTTAAAAGGATTAAATTTATAAATTTCTAGAGCTGAAATAAACCAAAATTTTGAATAAGGACTAATTTTAGTTTTTTCTTTTAAGGGGCAAAAAACATATCTATCATTTTTCATTTATATGCAACAAATATAAGTGTACTTAGTTCCGTGAAAAAAAAAATCATAAATTATTATTTGTTTAGTTTTTGTTTAAATTAATTAAAATTCAAAACTAATTTTTAATTATTTATTTTAAATTATTTGTTCATGATTTTTTTTTGTTTTTGTTTTTTTCTCTCCATTATAGAAACAAAATCAAATAGGTCCGTTTGGAATATAATATGTCTGTTTGGAGAAATAATTTTATTTAAAAAAGATTCTTTAGAAAAATATTACTTTGAGAAAAAAATTGCACTTACATGTATTCTCTCTTTATGTGGTTTATTCATTCGCTATTAGTTTGTTTTGTGTAAAAAACTTAAATAATTAATGAAACAAAAACTATTAGAATTCAACCATTTGGAATTCACAAGAGAAGTTATCTACCATATATTTATGAGATACTTTTTAGGTAAATTGGTTTTTAGTTTCTAAATTTTAATATAAAATTAAAATTTGTTTTGGTTTAAAAATTTGATAATTATGACCTTCAAACTTTAAATAAATATATATATATATATATATATATATATATATATATATATATATATTTATTTTAATTACGTTGATTTTTTTTTATATTAAACATATACTTTTAGTAGATATTAAAGAAAAATACATTAAATGGTGTAAATAACTTAAATGTTATCGTAAAACGTATTCGACGAATTAAAATAATAATATAATTTGATTAAAATAACTATATGATATTAAATTTAGATAATGAAAATGTATTAAAATTCGAGAATCAAAATATATCAAAATTTTAAATAATGACAAATTTCAATTTGACATCAAATTTTATCAATTAAACATATTTAACCCTTCTTTTTATTTTACAACTTCAATTTTTTGGTATGCCTTGGGATGCCTTGGAGGGCATTGCTATAGTTGGAAAGGATACATCTTGAGTTGTAATTTTTTAATAAAGATTCCACGTACCAAAGTGACGAGATATTAATAAGCACCAAATTCGTATTATATATTTATGGAATGAAATTGATGTGATAAAATAAAGTTGGTTTTGAACCACCGTTTACATTGTTTGCAATCATATTTTTATTTTGTTCTGGAACAAGTCTTCATCGTGCCCAACTATAAGGTCTTATAAATATGAAAAAAATAAATACTGGCCAAATGCAACCTTTTAAATTTCAATTACTACCAAATAATTTATTAACTATACCATTAATAAATATATATATATATATATATATATATATATATATATATATATATATATATATATATATATATATATATATATAGATAAGTGAGGATGACAACATCGACTATTTTAACTTACTATATATTTGGTTTGTAAAAAACATATCACATTGGCCCATCCAAGGTTGGCCGAAAGGAAAATAAAGTAAAACACTTGTTTTATATATAAGAAAATGTCTTAATTGTTTTTCTGTAGTACTAATATTTCTTTATTAAATTAAGTATAAAATTATATTAACTAAAAGACTTCAAAAATATTTTTTAGGATTAATACATCTATATTATGTTTAAAAAAAAGTTTTCAACATTTTTTTAAGTATTAATATATTTTTATTGAATTAATTATAACTTTATGTCTTAGAAAAAATAAAATAAATTATTGTTTGTGTATGGTAATTTTTATTAGTAAATTTAAAATGATATTTAATGAGTTAAAACCTTTTTTGAATAAATTATAATTTTGTTTTTAAAAAAATGATTAGTTATCTTTATTCTTTTACAATCAATTTTGATTTCTATTTTCTTCTTTTATCTCTCTATGACTTCTCATCTACTACTCCACTCCTTGTCTCTCCTTGTTTTCTTGTATTCTAGAGTTATTTTTGGAAGTTTTGACAAATTTAGTTCCTTGAAGCTCATGCCACCTATGTGTACTAATATTTTTATCCTTATTTTTTTGTTAATATGTTTTTCTTCCAAAATATGGTATTTCAACAATAAGTTAACTACTTTGTTATGTGTTCACAATTAGTCATTCCTCAATGCTAGCTCTTTTTTAACTTTATTGTAGGAATGGTGTATCTTTATTGAAAACAAAGTTCTAAAATAGTACAAAGTCAAAAACTACTTATGAAATTATCAAAGAAATCTTAATTAACATCTTTACAATTCTAAAACAACAAAATAAAATTGAAATCTACTTAAAATTGTAACGCCCTATTTAATTAATAATTATAATTAAAATAAAGTGTCACACAAATAAGATATAACAGCGCAGTCCCAGAGTTTAAACTTGACTCCTTACAGTTATCCAAGGCACACCATGATGCCAAAACTAAACCGATACAAAGTTCAACAAGAACAAAAATAGGAAATTAAGAGTTAAGCTGGTACATGGGTCACAACCCAAAAAGAAAACCCAAAGTAGAAGATCCAGATGACTAAGCAGCAGAACCATCACCTCCCTATGACCACGGGTGTTCCTCGCATCTGCTCACATCAACAAATTGATAATCATCGCAAAAAGAGAGAACCACACATACAAAACACACAACAAACAACAGAAGGGTAAGCTAGAGCCAAAAGTGATTTTATCATGAAGTCAGACATACTTTCATAGTCAACAACACATACATCATCCAATATTGTTATGAACATTCCATCAATACACTACGACTCGACTCATCCGGATACATATAATCTGGTCGGATTCAGCGGATGTTTGCACTTGTGGTGGATACCTCTGCTCACCCTAAGCTGCTCACTCTCGAGCTATGTGTTACAAGAATTACAATGAATCAATTCCCCCACGCACAAGGTTTGCCCTTAATGAGTTTCGGGCCTCTTGCTACTCTCACCACAAGAGTCAGTCCGCTCTAGGTGAGACTAACTGACTCTTTAGAGTGTCAGGATGCAATCCTTACCTTGAATCCTTACCAAATTATATAGATGGGGCACCACCATGGGCACCTACTAACAGGGGCCATGGAATTACGTCCTGACCACTGAAGCACGACCCTGAAGTCTCACCTAGAGACTACAAGGAATTACGCACTGACACATACTAAATATATTCATACAACCAAGTAACAATAATCATGCATTCGAACCTCATGTCAACATTTGTAACCACATCCCATTCGTATTCCATTTTGAACCATGCCATCTCATTCACCAATTTCTTGAGTATAGAGTCTCATCTCATACTAATACCATTGCCATTTCAATAACATCCATCTCATTCACTTTACATGCTAAGGTCACACCAATATTATCAATTCAATTCATACCACATATATTCCATGCTATTTCTCATAACTCATACTTAAAACACATCAATCAATCAACCAAACAATTTATAGCACCCAAGTGGAGAAAACAGCGCGGCCCACAACGCATCTCGCTCAAGCCAGAAGCCCTCGCTCAGGCGAGAGGAGTTCCCTCGCTTAAGCGACAGGCCCTCGCTTAGGCGAGATCGCGATACAGGCCCTGGGAGGTTTTCGCACACTCACTTAGGCGAGCCCTCCCTCGCCTGAGCGAGCCCACTCCTCGCCCAAAGGTGAGGTCCCTCACTTAGGCTGCACTACAGCGACACACCTCGAGCTCCCATGCGTTCTCGCTTAGGCGAGCGTCTCTCGCCTGAGCGAGATAGTACCTCGCTCAAACTAAGACCCTTCGCCTGAGCGAGAGCTCAAGCGCAAGCTAGGGTTTGTCCTCTGCAAGTCTCGCCTAGGTGAGATAGGGTCGCTTGGGCGAGAATAACAGGTCTCACCACTGTTCATCCTGCAACAGCCACACATTCGCACCCAACCAACAAACCAAGCATTCCACAGTTCAATCACAACACATTAGGAATAAATCATGGAACAGTGACAAGGAAAACCCAACAAATCGAAGTAAATACATAAGTCCTAGCTTCCCTTACCTAGAAATAAGTTAGTAGACTATCCCGACGGAACCTCGACACTGAACCGAAGAGCGCAGCAACTCTAGGAACAAAATAAGTAGATGGAGTGGAAGAGTCAGAGTTCGCTTGGAGAGAGTTGACGGCTAACCCTAGCAAAGCTCTAAAAGGAAGAAAGGCAGCGTTTTTGATCAGTTTGCAAGAGTGAGGCTGAAAGGGAAACCCTAGAAACTTGAGGGCCTTAGCCCCTTATGGGCCGGCCTTTAGGCCCAACAGATTAAGGCCAACCCTTAAACATTAGGCAGAGAAATAAAATTGGGCCTTACATTCTCCCCAACAAGAAAAATTTTCGACCTCGAAAATGAAACTTACCAGGTAAAAAGATGTGGGCGTGACTTCCTCATATCATCTTCCAACTCCCACGTGGAGTCACCTGTCCTCCGATCCCATATGACTTTGACAAGGCTGACTATTTTTCCTCTGCGTTCCTCAACTTTGCTATCCTCCAGAGCAATAGGTGGCACTTCCACGGTGAGGTCCTCTCTGATCTGTATATCCTCGGCTTCCAACACATGAGCTGGGTCAAACACATACTTCCTCAGCTGTGAAACGTGGAACATCGGGTGGAGGTTTGCCAACTGAGGGGGTAAAGCTATCTCATAAGCCACCGGCCCAATCCTTCTCGTGATTTGATAGGGACCAAGAAACTTAGGAGACAGCTTCTTTGAGCGGAGAGCCCTTCCCACACCAGTGGTTCGGGTCACCCTTAAGAACACATGGTCCCCTGCCGCGAACTCCAAGGGTCTCCTCCTGCGATCCGCATAGGCCTTCTGTCTACTCTAAGAAGCCTGCATTCTGTCCCTCACCATCCTTACCTTCTAAGTAGTCTGCTCCAATAACTCTGGCCCGACAAGCACTGGTTCCCTATCCTGATACCAACATAGGGGAGTTCTACACTTCCTACCGTATAGAGCCTCGTATGGTGCCATGCCCATGCTCGCATGAAAGTTGTTGTTGTAGGTGAATTCTATCAATGGCAAAACTTCATCCCAAGCACCCAGATGGTCCAGTATACATGTCCTCAATAAGTTCTTGAGAGATTGAATCGTCCTCTCGGACTGTCCATCGGTTTGGGGATGATAAGCTGAACTCATGGTCAACTTGGTTCCCAAAGCATCCTGTAGGGTTTGCCAAAACTATGACATAAACCGTGGATCCCTGTCTGATACAATGCTCGAAGGTACCCCATGCAGTCTTATAATTTTCTTGATGTACAGTTGGGCCAACTTTGCCATGGACATCCTCAAGTTCATCACCAAGAAATGGGCACTCTTGGTCAATCGGTCCACTATAACCCAGATGGTGTCGTGCCCTCTAAAAGTTCGTGGCAAATGGGTCACAAAATCCATGGAGATGCTATCCCATTTCCACACCGGTATCTCTAGAGGTTGTAGAATCCTATCGGGTCTCTGATGCTCAACCTTCGCCTTTTGACATGTCAAACAGGCCGATACAAACTAAGCAACATCCCTCTTCATCCCCTGCCACCAGAAGGTCTCCTTAAGATCCTAGTACATCTTAGTCATGCCAGGATGCAGACTAAGACGACTCTTGTGTCCTTCCTCCAGAATTAGCTTTTTCACCTCAACATCATCAGGCACACACACCCGGCCCTAGAACCTCAGTATGCCATCATCACCCAAAGCAAAGTCTCTAGCCTCATCTAACCCAAGCTATTCTCTGACTCTGTTCAGACTGCCATTCAACAACTGCCTCTCCCTAACTGAGCTCAAGAAGTCACTAGATATAGTTAGGGTACTACATCTAATGAACTCAGATCCCAACTCCACCTGCAGCTTCATATCCCTGAACTGCTCTAGCAGCTCCGCTTCCTTAATCATTAGGTGTGCAGTATGCACCGTCTTCTTGCTCAAGGCATCTGCTAACACGTTTGCCTTCCCCGAATGATATAGCAGTTCGAATTCATAGTCCTTTAGAAATTCCATCCACCTTCTCTGCCTCATGTTCAGCTCCTTCTGATCGAACAAATACTTGAGACTCTTATGATCGCTGAACACACAAAATTGGGCGCCATAGAGATAATGCCTCTAGATCTTCAAGGCAAACACTATGGCTGCCAACTCTAGGTTATGAGTAGGGTAGTTACGCTCATGCATCTTAAGTTGTCTTGAAGCATACGCTACCACCTTCTTTTCTTGCATCAAAACACAACCAAGTCCCAAATGAGAGGCGTTGCAATAAATTTCAAAAGGTTTACTCACGTCTGGATAACTAATATAGGAGCACTCATCAACCTCCGTTTTAGCTCTTGAAAACTCTCCTCACACTTATCTGTCCATGTGAAAGGCTGGTCCTTCTGTGTGAGTTGTGTCACAGGCGCCACTATCTTGGAGAATCCCTCTATGAATCTCCTATAGTAGCCAGATAGACCCACAAAGCTTCTTATCTCTGTTGTAGACTTGGGACTTTCCCACTTAACCACTGTCTCAACCTTCGATGGATCCACTGCAATGCCTTGTGCAGATATCACGTGCCCCAAAAACTGAACTTCATCCATCCAGAACTCGCATTTGGACAACTTGGCATACAATTGCTTCTCCCTCAGAACACTAAGCACCAACCTCAGATTTTTTGCATGCTCCTCCTGAGTCCTGGAATAGATAAGGATGTCTTTTATGAAGACCACGACGAACTTATCTAAGAACGGTATGAAAATCCTGTTTATATAGTCCATGAACACTACCGAAGCATTGGTCACACCAAAAGGCATAACCACGTACTCATAATGTCCATACCGAGACCAGAAGGCCGTCTTTTGCACATCATCAGCCTTTACCAATATCTGATGGTATCCCGACCGCAGATCTATCTTCGAGAATACCGATGATCCATGCAGCTGGTCCATCAAGTCATCAATTCTCGGGAGAGGGTACTTATTCTTGATCGTCATCTTGTTCAACTGCCTGTAGTCCACACACAGACGTGAACTCCTATCCTTCTTCTTCACCAACAATACTGATGCTCCCCAAGGCGAAGTACTGGGTCGGATAAACTGTTTCCCCAGTAGCTCCTCAACCTGACTCTTTAGCTCTACCAATTCTATTGGAGCCATGTGGTATGGGGCAATCGATACCAGACCCGTTCCAGGTACTAGGTCAATAGAGAATTCCACCTCTCTATTAGGAGGCAACCATGGTACCTCATCTGGAAACATATCTTTAAATTCTTGTACCACCGGTATGTTAGAATTCTCTTCTCCTCTCTCCACCTCTAGATGTGTAAGGATCATGAAACACTAAACACCACCTTGTAGCTCTTTCATAACCCCTTGGGAAGATAACAACTCAGGCCCCTCTGAGTCGGGGAAAATCAATCTCTTTTCTCGGCAATCTATGAGAATGCGATTGGCAGAGAGCCAATCCATTCCTAAGATCACCTCCAACTCTTGTAGAGGCAGACAAATTAGGTTTACTTTGTACCTACGTCCCTCTACCTCCACCAGACACCTAACACACAAGGACGACGTCCTGACCAAACCTGACGCCAGAGTAGATACCACCAGCTCACACTGTAGCTCACACACCGGCAGACCCAGACGTTTCACACAAGCATCTGACACAAATGAGTGTGTCGCTCCAGAATCATACAACACACAACAAGAAGTACCAGCTATCATGCAACTACCCATAACTAAGTTACCTGAGCCAGTTGCCTCTGCTCCTGTCATAGCATACACCCTACCGGTCGCCTGATGCTTGTTGCCTCTGTCCCTCCACTGATGCTGGTGGGGAGTCTGAACTAGAGGGCGTGTCGCTACCCTAGCAAGGTTGGCACAATCCTTCCCAAAGTGGCATTCCTTGCCACAGTTGTTGCATCTGCAGTAGCCTTCCATGCGTTGGCAGACACTCCTCAGATGAGGGCCCCCACATATGTAGCACTGCACTCAACCCTGTTGGGGAGGAAGACTCCTAGACCCTTGAGACTGATGATGAGGTCTGTCATATGGTCTCCTCCGCTCATCATGTCTGGGCTTGGACCCAGATGGTCCACCAATCCTCTGAGGTTGCTGTGGTTGTTGTGGGCGCTGACCTTCTACCTCACGCTTCATCTTCTCCATCACTCTGGCCTTCTCCACCAGAGTAGCGAAATCCTTGATGGACAAGAGAGCCACCATTAAGCGAATATCACCGCGGAGACCATTCTCGAATTTTCTGCATCACCACTCCTCATCAAGTGGCAGGGTGTAGAAACGGCTGAGGTGCTTGAATCTCTCAGCATACTCTGCTACGGTTTCCCTTCCTGAGTCAATTGGAGGAATTCCACCTTCTTGGCATACCGGATGCTATCTGGGAAATATTCAGAGAGGAATTTCTCCCTGAATGCCTCCCATGTCACCGGCTCGTTTCTCTCCTCTATATTCAGAGATGGATTTGGTGCTGATCCACCAATGCTCGGACTCTCCCGTGAGCATATACACTGAGAACGCCAGCCTGTTCTCTACAGGGCACATCTTCGCATCAAAGATGCGCTCTAAATCCTTCAGCCATTGGTCCGCGGCATCGGGACTAGTCTTCCCATCAAACTTCGCCGGGTGGTGCTTCAGAAAATCTTTGAAACTCCACTCCCTGACTGCAGGTTGTGGCTCGGGACCAAAAGCAGGTGCAACTGTTCTGTTCTCCTCCAGCTGGTGGAGGGCTTCCATATGCTGCCTGTGAGCATCCTCAGTAGCCACTCTTGCAGCCTCCATCTGCTACATCACCAACTACTGCTGCTTAAGCGACGCTGCCTGTCGCTACATAGATGCTTCTTATTGCTGCATCATAGCTGTGCTTTGTTGAGTCATGACAACTACCATTACTTCTAAAGCTCTGGCGATATCAGGTGCATCACCTTGAGAGCATTGAGAGGTCCTACGATGAGGTGCCATAGTTCACCGGCACACAGAAAAACACTTGGTTAGGCTTGATAAGACAAGAATTTAACTAAGAACACTAAGAAGACACAAAGAAAGCTAAACGGACATCCAAGTCCACAGACCTAAGGAATGACCGCTCTGATACCATAAATGTAACACCCTATTTAATTAATAAATATAATTAAAATAAAGCATCACACAAATAAGATATAATAGCGCAGTCCCGGAGTTTAAACTTGAATCCTTCCAGTTATCCAAGGTACACCATGATGCCAAAACTAAACCGATACAAAGTTCAACAGGAACAAAAATAGGAAATTAAGAGTTAAGCTGGTACATGGGCCACAACCCAAAAAGAAAACCCAAAGTAGAAGATCCAGATGACTAAGGAGCGAAACCATCACCTCCTTGATGACCACAGGTGTTCCTCGCATCTGCTCACATCAACAAGTTGATGATCATCGCAAAAGAGATAACCACACATACAAAACACACAACAAACAACAAAAGGGTAAGTTAGAGCTAAAAGTGATTTTATCATGAAGTCAGACATACTTTCACAGTCAAATATAAGCTAATTAACTAGAATTAGTTCTAAGAAAATCATTATTAACTAGTAAAAACACCACATATTATGTACTTAATAGTGGTGTGGCTCCATTTTGGTTCCAAAATGTTGGTATCTCCACTCCTATTGTGTGTTTTCTCTAAAGGGTTTGTTCTCTGGGATTATTTTTTGCATTAAGGTTAGTTTTAGTTGCCATTGCTTCAAAATCCCCTTTCTCTTGTTGATTGCACTTTGCATTTGCATAATTTTGTCATTTCCAATAGTTTTGTAACGTTGAGGAAGGATTTAGTAGAAGATTGTTTGAGAAACTTATTTTAGTTGCTTTTTTGGCATTTTGTGTTTTGTTTAAATTTTTACAATATTTGTAGTGTATATTAAAATTGGTTTTTTTTGTTCATTTTATTATATGTGAATATTTAGATAATAAATATTTTTTATTTTATTTCAAGATTTATTACATGTTTGATTAAATTGAATTTTTAGTTTATGAATAAATATTTAATTAATTTTATATTTATTAGATGTTGAATGTTTATATAATTTTATTTATATTTATTAAATGCTTTATTAATTTATAAATTATTATTTGGGAATTTATTGTAATTTTAGATGTAGTGCGACATTGAGTGAACCTTAGTTCCTGTTTCAGATTTAAACTTTAGTTGTTTGTATTAAATCTTGAATTGTCTTATCGGACATATTGAAAAGATTATTTTTTAAAATTTTGCAATACGTGTACATTGTGGGTTTATGCATAATAGAGTAACTCTATTGAGATGACTCTAGACACCTCTCCTTTTATGAATCAACAAAGGCTAGAATTCCCCTTAGTGGGTTCCTCTAGCCTCCTTCATTGAATGTTAGCCTAACCTCACTTGAGAGCTCCCTTCAAACACCATTTCCATACCTTCTCTGCACCATATCTTCTTGCATTCACACCGTCATCATTCTCCATGGAAGTCTCACCAATTCCGCATGGCTACTTAAGTAGATTGCTTAAGAGACTAGACATAGCCTCTGATGGAGGTGAACCTTATAAGTCTATTGTGTGCATTTTCTTTATCCCTACACTTTTAATATTTTTATTTTATTTGTTTATAATTGTATACTTGCGCATATAGTTATTGAATTTCTTTACAGGATCTATTCATGTCCCTCTTCTAGAGCCACCTTACATCAACAAATGTTTTCCCATAGTAGTGGAGTGAGGAACTATAAGACACATGAAAAAAAATTATTTATTCAAAGGAGGTTTTTGGGGTGTGAGGTATCATTTAAATAAATAAATAATTTTGTCAAAGTGAAAAGTAGCACAATTGGTTATAGCCTTGTCATGGGTTGGTGGTTGATCGAGGTCGTACCCGACCAAATAAAACATTTAAATGCAATACTTAGGAATTAACCCAAGGTCGTCTCCCAGTGACCATTGTTTTCACTCAAAGGTTCCAGATTGTAGTTCAACACAAAAAGGGGGGGGTGGCAGATTCACAATGCTAATCAACAAATTAAATTAAATGCAACAGTGATTAAAAACATATTGACATTCTGATTCAAAAACAATTTCATTTATCATAGGCCACTAAATTAAGACCTCTGCCTTCTCTCAGTCCACTAGATAATAACCCACTAAGTGAAAGTTACAATCCAACTTCATTATGCAATTAAACAATGCACACATTCATGAATTCATGACAGCCAAGCTACATACATTAAGCATGAAGATAACCTAACCCAAACATATGAAATTAATCTGTAAATTAAGCATAAACAGATGAACCACATGAATTCCCCAAATTCAGGACAAATACATGGCATATTTCACAAAACAAGCACAACCTCAAAGCTTTATTGCATTTTTTCATCAAGGAGTCAATACCCTAATTTAGCTAGACATGGAAATAGGGCAATTAAACACTTCAAAACAGAATTCACAAAAACAGAACATCAAACCTTAACTTGGGTATTATTCAAACTCAAATTCAAGAGCAAAAGAGAATTCTGAAGCTTTAATGGAACGAAAATCACTATTGTGATATAAAAACCGAAAACCCCATACATGATGTTGTTCCAAGTCAATACAATTCACAAAATGAGATGCCCAAGCTAGCAAATGAGTTCAAAACGTAAAACCCACATTCGGTGCTGTCAAATGTGCATAAAAACGGTAAAAACAAGTGCTAAGGTGTGACAAACGAAAGAAGGCACCTCCATGGTCACCCACCAAAGCTTCAAAACGTGAAAATGGAGAATTGAGAAGATGAAGGTCGACTGCCACACAAGAAGACCTAAAAATCTCGTGGTCACATCACTACAGACCCGCATATTTACAAAAATGCTATTCTGCCACTCAGAATTACAAAAAATGCCACTATGGGCTAAAAATGTTGGCCCAATGATGTGGACAAGCTAACTGACATGGCACAAACGTGGCAATGATGTGGAAATCACATGGAAACTCTCTCTTGACCTTAAGATAAATGTCCAAGCTTCAAAATTTGCTTCACATAATAGCTAAAAACAATTACAAACAATAATTAGACCATTAATGCCAAATTACTCAAAATTCAGAATAATGGCCCAATGAAATCCAATTGAGGAAAATGCACTAACATAAGACATTAAGCACTAAACAACCCTCAAGAATGGCACAAAAAAGGCAATGGAATAAGGGAAAATAATGACTCATAAAAATCACTCATACTTACCCTTTTGCACTCTTGGGCAAAAACAAAAAGGCATAGCGAAGCAAAGAAAGGACAACACAGAAAAAATAAAGAGAAAGAGAGAGAGAGAGAGAGAGAGAGAGAGAGAGAGAGAGAGAGAGATGAAGAGATGCGACACAAAAAAACAAACACGAAATGGAAAAAATGGAAACACACCTAACTCAAAAGGAGTCAAAGTTGCAAGAAATCTATGGATATCATCCTAGCAATTCAAAACATGTCAAGTACTCAGTTCAACTCAAAGAGAGAATTGAAAGCTACATAACCTCACAAAATATGCACTATATCACCCAAATCTCTAGGCTACTGTTTACTCTCAAAGCACCCCTGATAAACGAACATCAAACAAACTTGGAATGCCTCTAGAACCAACAACCAAACTAAAACACATGCAAATCAAGACCAGAAGGACTTTTCAAGGTTGTAATGGGGTTGAGGACAAGGTGTGGAATATATGAATAAGTGGCTAAAAAGAACCAAAGTAAATAGAGGAGCAATGAGGAAATACGTCAAAATCAAGCATTAAAGCAATTCCAAACTCCAACACTTCCAAATTCAATTCTCACACAATGCTCAAACCCAAATCTCTTTTCTTTCTCTTTTTTTTTTCTTTTCAATTTTTTTTCTCTTCTCATTTCTTTTCATTTTTGAGTAGAGAAACAACAGTTTTCAAGTCCGACATAAAATGTGCAAATGAGAAATCCGTGAACAAAACATGTGTGTGCACAACCACACTTATTGTGCATAACCACACACATATTCCCAAAACAATTCCAAATCTCCAAATTTCCTAAGGCAGGATGAATCATGGTTTTCAGGTTAAGGGCTTGTAATGATCTGTAGAACAATGAAAGGGTATGTAGGCTCAAAAAGGGCTATCAACAAAAATAGTCCAAGGTAGGCTCATCTGGTTGTAGGATCATCAGAAAAAAATTGGCTAAATCATGTCCAAATATGCATGTGAATCAGAAAAGCATAAGAAAGAGTGAAGCCAAGACCATTGTGCAAGCATTAAGGAGGCATATATCACATAAGAAAGAACAGAGAGTGGCTCAAATTCTCACATAGGGTAAAATAATTCAAAATAAACTTGACATGCAAAGAGAAAGCAAGGATATCAGTCCACATAACAACCAACAAATCATCCTCCAAAAGTGAAGTGAGTGTCCCAAACAAGAAACAAAAACTTAACACAAATTAACAAAAAATGAAACAAACAACTGACTCCCCCACACTTAAACTACACATTGTCTCAATCTGACTCAAGCACAATATCAAACAATCAAACATCAAAAGATGGGCCTAGACAAGTGCAATAAAAGTAAGGAAGGAGAAAGAAAACTCCTTGAATCATGGTGAAACAGAAGTGGGGTCAAGCAGGGAAGTATCTTGTACAATAGTATCCATCAAGGCAGGGTTGCTGAGGAATGGCTTCAGATGATGCCCATTCACTTTGAAGCTCTTATCGGTGGATTTTCTCTTGATCTCAACTACACCATAAGGATAAACATTAGTCACCACAAAAGGACCAATCCACTTTGACCGCAACTTACCACCCATGAGACCAAGTGTGGAGTTGTACAATAACACTTGCTGACCGACCACAAACTCCTTTCTAGCTATGGAGCTATCATGGAATCTCTTGGTCTTCTCTTTGTAGAACATAGAGTTCTGATATGCTTCCAAACGAATCTCATCTAACTCGTTCAATTGTAGCTTACTTTCTTCCCTAGCTTGATCAAGTGAGAAGTTACATGATTTGACAATGGAATAAGGGAAAATAATGACACATCAAAAAAGGCAATGGAATAAGGGAAATTAATGACTCATCAATGGTTAAGGGTTTGATTCTTGATGTGTGCATTTGGAGTATTTATATTTAAATATTTTTTTATAATTGTTTTGGAGGTGTTTGAGTGTGCCTTGGATGGGAATTATATTTTTTTATTATTCATAATATAATTGGCATGTTTATAATTTTTTCTCTTGAATGCATTAAATGTGTGGATGTTATTGTTTGTTTTGTATGTGTGATTGACAAGAAAAATGGGATAGTTGATGTGGTTTGGAGTGTTGGTTTTGATAGTGGAGGTGGTGAGTTTAAACCTTGGCTAGAGTGAAAAGACAGAGAAATATTAGTTTTCTTTTTGGTAATTTTGTGGTGCCCTTAGGAAGGTGAAAAGTTGAGGTAGATTGATCATGAAATTTGAGTTTAGTGGGATATAGAATAGAGTTTGGATAAGATGTGAAAACGTGAGTTTGGTAGGAGAATAAGCAGAATTTTGTGGTGTTCTTATTTGGTTTTGTAGTTATGTTGGAGATTGTGTACTTTTGCAAACATGGAATTGTAAGGGGGGCAAAGTTTCTTTTTATGTTCTTATTATGGATGGAGAATTCGTTGAAGATGGTGGGTTAAGGTGTTGAACTCAATAATTCTTTTTTTAATGGATGAATCATTGGTGTAGTTGGGGATAATTGAACTTTGTCTAGTTATCATGTGTTTTTATTTCTGAGTAGAGCAATGGGTGTGAATGATTTTTTTTTTCGGAATGTTAATTATGACTTGGAAATATTTTGTGAAGTGTAGGGCGTTTGGATGTAAGTTGATTGGTTTTTTTAAGTATTTGATGGGCTGAAATTAGTGTTAGAAAAGTAGAGGTGAACGGTTGTATGGAATATAATTGTTTACCTTTTGGCGTGTTGGAAATTCTTGGTAATTTGAAGATTTGATAATATGATTTTATTGTGAAAATTTGAGTGCTAACAAGGCCTTTCCCTTGCTTTTCATAAAACTTACAAGCAACAAGTCTACCTACTTACTAAAGCCTTAGGTAAATAGACTTTTGCTAAGCTCATGACAAAGCCTTATGGCTGAAAGAAACTCTTTTACCTGACTCACTAAAGCCCTTTGGGTAAACGAACCAATCTGGCTTTATGGTTACAAGAAAATCCATACACCATCACATACATACATACGTGCATATCATGACTCATCATCATATTATCAACCATACATCATCCTATCATACATATTCATCATAAAATATCACAACAACCATACCATACCATACCTGAATTATCACTTCAAGTCATGCAATTCCATTCAAAATAAACAGAAACAAACAAAACAAGCATCCTGACGCTCAATGCTAGCGGTCCATCATTCGTCTTGTAAAACCTATCGCCTAACAGTAGAAAGGTAGCGCTTAGCACCAAACCTCTCGTAACTCCACTACTTACCGGTAGAACTAGTGGTCAGCGTCCAAACCTTCGTAAACCTATCACTTAATGCTAGAGAGTTAGTGCTCAACACCCCACGTTATGCAAAAATATGATAAAATGATTTTCATGCACAAAAGATCTTTTTCAAACATCCAAGTACTCCAAAATATATAAGACAAATTACTAACCTCCCAACTAACACTTTACTTGATCTCCGAAACCGTTAACACTCGCAAAACACTTATACCAATTTCTCTTCCATACATAACTTGTACCAATTCTTAAAACTAAAGGAAAAGTATTGCACTTGTAATCCAGTTAAAGTTATGCACCCAATTTGATCAAGGTAACCCAAAAAGAATATAAGCTCAAAACCCAATACCATTATCCACTATAAAAGCTCCAATTTATGTCTGGGTTAGTTTTACTATTAAATCCTAGCTTTTAGAGTAGATTTAGTTTAGAGTGTCAAATTCTTAGTTTCTCTTAATTTGTGTTAATTGTTTTTTTTAGACCATTTTTAGGGTAGTTTCTTAAATTGTTATATTTTATTAGATTAGCTAAGTAGTATCCTAGATTGCTTTGATCTTCATTTTAACTTTGGTTCACATATTACTAATATAGTTAGTCACTAATTTCATCATAGGATTTTTAAATTTTGCTTAAGGTAGTTTTAACTTGTTCTTTGGATTACATCTTTGTAGACTTTGTTGTTTCATATTTAATATCCAAGTTATTTGTTCTAATTTTATGGTAATATTGGATTATGCAATGGAAAATATGGTTTGTCCAAGCATATGTAGGTGTTGGCTAAGAGTTTGACCTGAACCACACTAATGATGCAATATTGTAAAATAAAATAAATTGTCATGTTAAAGGTAGCCCAAATCTGAATGACACGTTGCACAGTTGGAATGTATCATTGGAGTTGAAATTATATATGTAACATGAGCTAGTTGGAATGCCACTTGTAATAGCTAGTCAAGGGTGCGTTGGCTGAAACAAGATTGCAGCTAAGCATGACTTGTACTCGGCAGTAGAATGACTTTTTGTAGATTGTTATTTGTAGTTATTAGGTAATTAGGTAGTAAAGCGTAAAAAAGGCAACATGGGGAGAACGAACCAACATTTTCATTTTTTAGTTTTATTTGTTTCATTTTCCAACTTTAGAGGTTCTTTTGAAGCCAATGATCACACAATAGGCTTTGGCTCAAGGAATCCTTTTTAAGTACATATATATTTTTGTTGTTTTTACTAGTTAATAGTGTCTTCTTTGCATTTATTTTAGTTAATTAGTTTCTTTTAGACTAGATTCTTCTAGTTTGCTAAATTCTCTTTTAGGATTGTATAAGTTGTCTTTAGTTTTAGCAGTTTAGTTTTGCAATAATTGGATTTTGTACTTAAATTTTTGATAGGTAATAAAGGATTGATCCTTACCAAGGATGATGACCCATGGTACATGCTTAGAAGAAAGGGAGTTCCTTGATCCCTTCCTTTGCTTTTATTTTTTTTAGTTTAAAATTCCATTAAGTTGGCTTGGTTGACTATTTTAAAGTTGACTTGTTGACCTTGACTTTGGGTTGACTTGTTGACTCAAAGGATTAGCTTAACCTAAAGCCAACATGCTAATTCCAAAATTAACTTGTTTTGTAGGTTCATTAAGAGGTGGGACAAGGAAGGACAAGTGGCCCATTTAGATGGCTTTTGGAGAGCACATGTGGAGGAAAGAGAAGGAACAGAGCTTTCTAGAAACATCTAGAAAGGATGACCACATGCCTTAGCCTCTAAGAAGTCTAGAAACATCTAGAAGGAGCATCCACCTTGCCTTGGCCAAGAAGACTTCTAGAATGTGTCCATGTACTCCTTTGTTGACCTACTTTCTAGAGTCCAGGTTTTGTTATTTGCATTGTAATCCTTTTTAGCTTATTTTTTTTTTGCTAAGAGGCCCCTAAACACTTCTATTTAAGGGGACCTCTACCACTTGTACAAGGGTTGAACATTTTGGAGAAATTAAACACCTTTGTATCAACCATTGTGAGAGTCTTCCTCCTTAGGGAGTGGAGTTCTTTTAAGCCTTATCTTGAATCTTGATTCAAGTGGCGGCACACATCCACTCATCTTCAAGGTTGCCATGGCTTCTTCTAGCCTAGCCTTGTAGTGGCGTGCTTTTCACATTTTTATCATTCCTTTCCTTTCCATTTTATGCTTTCTTCTTCCTTTGTATGTGTGACTTGGGTTTTACTCTTTTTATGAGTTGTCCACTCTTATTTGTTTTGAATCAATCCATTCTTCTCTTCTCTAAAACCTTGGAAAGGAACCTTCACGTCTAGATAACTTGCTATCTTAATGTCTAGTGGGGATTTCCTTGGTTTTCTTAATCAAGTATCACCATACTCAATAATATTCTAAAAGGAACAAGATAATCCTACATCAATAGGGCAGGTAATCTAGTGTTAGATGCATAAGTTCTAGTTTAGTTAGGCTTCTCTATTAGTTTAGTAGCATAACATTAGTTTATTACATGACATTTTAGTTAGTTATTAGTGTTAATTAATTAGAGTTATAGTTAGTAAATAAAGATAGTTTAGACAATTAGAAATTAAAAGAAGAGTTATCTGATGCTTGTAGTTAGAAATAGTTAGTTCATGTTTGATGTCAAATTCGATTATTGCCTTTATATTATATTTTAGGGGGAAAATAGGTTATGAAAGAACATAATACGACAAATTTTAGTACATGAAATGACATCATTGCTAGGTAAATGGAAAATTTAGATGATGTGTATCTGAACAAATTTGTGTCTTGTATATAATAGTTTTAAAATTAGTCTCAACTATATTATTGTTTTGGTTTTGATTTTAATGTTGTTTTCTTAGTTTGCCTTCCTTTTAGTCATGGACTATTACTAATGTTTTAGAAAATACTCTTCAAGCTATAGAGCTAAAACCGATTTAGAACCTCTAAAGAGCATTAATACAAGCTTAATAAAGCTAAAAATGATGTTTTAGTGTTGCACTATTTTTTGATGGAGTTTGATACTAATTTATGTGATTCTAAGTCTGATTTTGATGCTTTTAAGCATATGCAATTTGAACTTATAGAGACTAATGTTTTTGCCCTTAGCTTTGTTTCTAATATCATTGTGTCACCATGTACCATTAAGCATTTGCATATTTTAGTAGCAAATGGCATGGTTGATGTTTATTCAGGATTTGAAGTAAATTTTGATGGGGAATTGGATTCTAATTTTGAAAATAACAACCATGTATTGTTTGATGATTTAAAAGTTAATATGGTTGATTTGCAAGGAATAAATGAAGAGAATGCTTGTACAAATTTAGACTTAGAAATTGAAAATGAATTTGGTAAATTTCTAGAGCCTTTAAAGTTAAATGATGAGAAAAGCTTAGAATGTACTTGCATTGGTGATACTTGTTATATTTGTTTTGAGATTCACCTTGCATTGACAATTATTTGTGATTGTTTTGTAGGAAGAAAGTTGTCCAAAAGTGAAACACAAGCTGCTTTTTGCACGATGATGTCAAATCTAACACAACTTCAACTAATTTTGATTGTGCAACTACTCTGGATATTGATACATGATGGCATACTGCCTAGCCATTGCCAAGCACACTGAATAAGAGTTGGAATCATCTATGGATGGTGGGCCCCAACTCCTATCATCATGAGTCATCAGTGATACAGGACCTTATAAAACTATCCAAGTCTGGTTTGATGAGTTTTGTACAACTGCACTAGATGCTGATTTAACTAGTTGATAATATTTCTAAGAGTCACACGTATCCTTCTACTTTCAATTCTACTGATTCTGAAAAGAATGATTTAGTTATTACAACAAATTTTGATGTATAGACTATTTATGATGAGGAATTAATTGTTGAATTGGATATTACTGTTTTTAATCATGATGAAATGAATGAAAAGTCAGTTGGTGCTAAAGTTAATGATAAAATTTCAAATTCTAATTTTGAGTTTAAAACTAATGTTTTCATAGTTTTGTTAATTAATCTCAAAGCAGCTAATTCACTTATTAAAGTTGATTTTTTTCCCTAAAGCTTATCTTGAAAAAGTTGTTACACGTCTAAAGGGACGAATGATTTTGGATGCAGCTTTATTGTAGTAGCTGCATAAAAATTCCATGGAAAAACAATTTGGTTCTGAAATGGAAGGAAATGCCACATTTGACAAAGTTGATCAGAGGAATTTTGTGTTTAAGTTTATACATTCAAATTTTGGATAATAACATTAGCAGAATCTTGCTAGTATGTATATAATCACAATTAGTCCGATAATAGAATGATAGAATACAAATTGTTTTTTATTAAAATTAAAAAATTAAATTTTGATTCATGGTCAATTTGAACCAAACTAATTTGTTTGTAGTTTTAAGAGTAGGTTAGTTTTCTTTATTTTTTCATTTGTATAGGAGTAATTAGGTCCTTTTCTCATCTTTTTTTCTATTTTGAGTTTGACTCCCTGGCCACATACATGACAATGTGCAATTTAAGTGTCAGGGGTGGTTTTGGAATTTTTTTGAATATTTTCAGCTAACACTACTAACAATTTGATTTTCTAGTTATAGTTTGTTCTAAATTTAAGTGTTCCAAGTACTGTAATTGTTGTTTCTAGTAACATTATCTTGAATATTGTCTATCATTTTGGTTCCACTTTGGTTTGCTTTAAATAATTCCGTTCTACACATGTTTTTTTTGTTCTACTTTTTAAATTTTGTGTTAGGTAGATGTAGTTAGTTTCAATTGTTCTATTTTGATTTTTCCTTGAAAATAGCTAGTTTGTTTGAATTGTAGTTTTATCTTGTTTTTTTATGTTTGTTTAGATAAATTAGATTCATTAAGATGTATAATTTTGTTTTTAATAGGTTAACCTATTTTTTTTACTATAGTAGTGAATTAGGTGCATTGTTAAATTCTGCATTTTTAGTTTTTTAAATTTGATAGTAGTGTCAATAATATGTCTTGATGAATTTTGACTTGTTTGCATAGTTGTCTTATAATTTTGATAGATGTAGCATAAGAATTCATATTTGGTTGGATTTCTTAAAGATTTTGTAGAATATTTTTAAATTCTAGGTTTGTATAGTCAAATTTTAGGCTAGAGGTTATTTTTACTATAATACTTCTTTTGCATTCATTTGCACTGTTTCATACTTGAATATATTATTTCTTTTACATTTTTTAGTTTGGTGTGCTATTTTAGTTTTGCATAGTCATATAGAGTAGGATAGTTGCTTTGGTAGTTTGTTTCAAGTAGGCTATTTCAAATTTTATGTAGTTTTTAGTATTTATCTTTAATTTTAGTCTTATTTTACTATTTTAAATTTATAGAAACTAGTTTGGATAGCTTTTAGCTGTTATTCTAGGATTAGCTTGCTGCTATATTCTATTTTGATGTCAAATAATGTATTTCTAGGTTCTTAATAGTGAGGTGTTGATTTTTTACAGAAATGTAGCTATTAAGTTGATTCTTAGCTTTCTTTTACCATTTAAAACTTGTATGGGTTAACCCAATTTTAGTTTTTAGCTTAGTTTAGTATGTTTGTTTGGTTTTCGTAGTGAATTTTTGCAGTTGTTCTTATTTGTAGTAGTTACCCTAGTTTTTTAGTGTTGTTTTATCATTGAAAACTTGCATAGATAATGGTTACTCTATTTAGATAGCTTATGCATCAATTTTGATTCATTGTAGTATAGTAGTAGAACTAGTCATTGTTAAATAGTGTTTAAATTTCCTTTTACCATTTGAGTTGTTTTTTTCGTTTTACCATTTTAAACTTGTTCATAAAACTTCTTTACCTTTTCTTATGTTGAGTCAATATCAGGTTTAGGCTTTTTCTAGTAAGATATCATAGGTTTGAGTAGTGAAAATCTTAGTTAAGTACTATTTTTAGAATTTGATCTTTCTTTACAATTTTAGATTTGCTCAACTATATACCTTGCATTTTACATGCCATAAAAGTAGAAATTAGTGTAGAGTTAGTCTTCACAATTATATATGTGTAGGTTTTTGCTACTATTAGTTAATTTTCTAAATTACATATGCATTTTCGTTTTCTTCCTAGTTTTCAGTAATTAGTACTAGTTTTAGTTTTTCTTTGACATTTTAAGTAGTGTAGTTAGTTTTCTTAGATTTCTCTTGTTCTTTCAACAATAGAGTAAGGCTCATTTCTTTAAAATTCTGCAATAGTTTTCGTTAAGCAGGAATAAATAGTGATATGATATTTTGCTTTGTTTGTTACTTTGCTTATTCTTTGTTTTAGTAGTTTCATTTTGATAGATAAGAGTTCTTAGGATTATTCATAGAAGTTTATTTGCTTATTTGATTAGAGTTGCTTTTAATTAGATTTACTGGTAAAAAGTAGGTTTGTAGAGTGAAATTTTGGTTTAGAGTTCAGTTTGAGGAAGTAAGTAGATTTTGAGTCCTTATGTCTTTTAAAAGTTTTCTGGGTAGTTTTATTTTACTTGTTACTAACTTTTCACATATTTGCATGAGGATTGTTGTGTTAATTTTAGTTTTTAATTTCTAGTGTATCATTACATTCTGAATTTGAGGTTATGAGTGTTAGTAGTTTTGGCATTTTAGTCCAATTGATTTAAGTAGTTTTTGCATGGTAGAGAAGTAGTATTTCAACCTTGATGTATAATTGCATTTCAGAATTTGCATTGACTCTTTTTGGTGTTGATTGATCTTGGATACACTCTAAAAATGGTCTAAGCCTTGTTTGTTCTAACCATTTAACCAAATGTGACTCATCCAAATATTTTACCATTGCACCTAAATTTTTCGGCTAATTTGACCTTTATTGTTGATTTAAACATGTACATGTTAGAAATCGTGCACAAAATGATTCGTGTTTGGAAAAAAACCAAGAAGAGGGGAAACTGGTTTATTAATAAAAATTAAGACTTGAAAAATTTTCCGAAAATTTATCGTTTAAATGAAAGATTAAGTTCTTTTAAAGCAAGTGTAGTTTAATAAAGAGATTAGGGAGAAGATGAACATATGTATCTATACTGGATTAGATCAAAAGACCCTACCTCCAAATGTTAATCTCTTACACAAGGAGATTAACTAAATCACTAAAATAAACACAGTACAATTAGATAAGAGAGTAAAGGTTTAGATAACACCTCTCTTGGAGACACAAGAGATAAAAACACTTTGTCTATAACAAACGGAGAATGACCAACTTTCCTAGCAACAACAACAACACTCAATCCCCCAAGAACCCATTTGGTGAAAGTTATCGCTCTATCCACATTAGGTTTTTCAAAGGTCCTTTCTTAAAAGTACTTAGATAGTTCTTTAGCAATCACAACACTCAACTTCTAATGCTTAGAAAGGTGTTTCCGAGAGTGGTCAAGAAACTGGAAAGACAAGTTCCAATAGCCAAAGATAATTGATTATCACTTATGATAATCGATTATTCCATAGCAGTTTCTGAAAACAATATTTTTCATTGATAGCCAATTATCCACTAAGATATTCAATAATTCAAGTGGCTTTTTTGAAAACTGAAGAAACTTAGGATAATCAATTATCATAAGTGATAATCGATTATCACAGTGCATTTTGCAGAAATAAAAACGTTTCTAGAAAGATTAAGTGGTAGACGCAATTTCATGAAGTTTCTAAGCTTACTTAAACTATTAAATACAATAAGAACTTATTACAAGAGGCTTTAAACAATAATTAAATATTCTTCCAATAATGTTCCAATATTTGCTTTGTGGTTCCTTGCAATTTTCATCCTCAAAACCTTTGAATCTCAACTGTTCTTATTTTTCCAACATTACAGGTTAAAGAAGACCTAAAAAACCACGAATTCCCTAACTTGTGAGTATGAGAAGGTCATGGTGCCTAGTTAATTTAAAGTGTGTAGGTGTAGAATGTGATTCAAAAGAAAAAGAAGAAAAGAAAGACATAATTAGTTTATCGATGAAAAAAGCTAAAATGGTTGTTTGAAAAAGAAAATTTGTGAAAGGAAAGGTAGTCTGAATCATAAGAAAAGATGAAGGTAGAAAAAAAAAGGTGATTATACTATTGAAATAAAATCATGCACATGAGAACGAGAAGATGAGAATGAGACATACACCACACAATATAAACTTTAACTTTCGTGCGTAATTTTTATTCAACTCGTGAGGCGTTGAAATAACCACTCACGGTGCACCCAAATAATCACTCCAACCAAATATTAATGAACCAAACTAAATCTTAACTGCAACTAACTAAAACAAAAACTAACTTAAATCTGTTTGATAATAACTACAACTAACAATTAAATTAACTACCCTATTATATTGCAAATAAAAACCACCTAATATTAATTAAAGATTATCTAACAAAACTCCCCCATAAGCTTTAAAGTTTTCCTTCTCTCATCCAAAACAATTTTCTGAATCTTGAAACTATGTTGTAAGTAGTGGTTTTGTGAATATATCATCTATCTGTTCTTTGCCTCCTACGTGCTCGAGATCTACACTTCCTTCCTTCAGTCTTTCCCTGATGATATGAAAATGAACGTCAATGTGCTTACTCTTTCCAAGGTTGGTTGAGTTCTTCACTATCTCCATAGCCAACTTGCTTTTCTCTTTGAACGAGTTGATCTTCTCTTTGTCTGATTTCTTCTTAACCTTGGCTGACTTACCCTTTGCTAGGTTCTTTATTGTCTCTATGGCTGACTTGTCATTAACCGGGTTCCTTTGAATAGGCCGAGCTCTCTTTAAAGATCAGACAATTCTCACGCCTTCTTCATACCTAACTCATCATCCATTTCAAGTCGCCACTTCTCATCTTGCACCTCTTGTACAACTCTAAGATCCTACTCGGCACATAACTGCTCATGCAAACTTAACACATCTGGTTCAAGTTCCAGACGCTGCAAAAAGCACCTTTTATAGCGACATATTATAATGGTTCAAATCCATGACATATAAAAAGTGGCGCAAAGGCAATGTTTTAAATAATGTGAGATTTTCTATATTGATTGGACCCAGAACCGGTATAGAATGTGGTGAAGTGGCATAACTATAAATATTGTAAGACTTTCCATACCGGTTAGATGTAGAATCGATATAGAAATTTATTTCTTTTTTTTAATTTCAAAAATAGATACTATACCAACTGGACCTTGTAATATGTATAGTATGTTTAATTTTTCTTTACCTCCCTTTGCACCCCAACGCAGTACTCTTTATTTCCACACAATTTTCTTCTATACAACTATTCTATTTGACGTTCTTGGTCTACGAAGTCGTCATCGGTTGTGTTATTAGCGTCGTCGTCGTTCCCTAGGGTTGCTGTCGTCATCGCTGCCACAAGAGCTTCCCAGTTCTATTTCTTTGTGTTACCCTATTTGGTTTTTTGAATTCACCTTTCCTTTTCTCCTTTTCTCATGCCTAATTGTTTCTTTTTGTGATTGGTGACTCCAACTTCTCTAAATTGGTGATGAAGGCGTCAAAGATTTTCTCCAAATTTGCAATAAAACTTTTAGTTTAGGGTTTCTAACGCCATTATTCTTGCATGAGGCCAAAAGATTGGGGCGGGTTGGTTGTTGGCAACTTAGATTCTTGTGGAAAATCATCGTTGGGCCTACCTTCCACAACCAAAGTCAGTTAACCTTTGTGGTAGTGCACACACTTTCTTCTTAATAGGGTTGCTTTTAATTCCTCTTTATTAAATTACTTATTCTTCCAATTTCTTTGAGTAGAGTTGTTTAGGGTTTGGGTCATTATTTTTTAGGGATCCCATGGGTAGAGAGATAGAAAGGAGATTGAAGTTATATTTTTCATTGTTTTGTAGTCTTAAATGGTAGAGAACAGAGAAAAGTAAATAAGCCAAACAAAAGCCAAAAATGTAGGTTTTGTGAACTTCATTTTTTTGTAATTTCATGTTTTTTTTTTCAATTACATATAATGCCATTTGTATGGTTGTGCAACTAAATTTTTTTAATTGGTTTATTTTTTGTTCTTATAAACAAACCTAGTTAGAAAATATTCATTACTCTAGATCTTTTATGAGACGAGATTCTTTAGTATATAATGATGACTTGAAATATGTACTTGACTTATTTATTTCATTGATGTCTTATATGTATTTCAATCCTACTTCAACGAGAATCTACAATTTTATTGCTTGAGTGAATGAAATTTATATTTCTTGAGAATATATATATATATATATATATATATATATATATATATATATATATATATATATATATTGTTAAGCCTTTTTAGAAGACATCTTCTAACTCTTACGATAGTGATCTCATTCTAAAGTCTAGGAAGATATTCATCTTCCAAAAGAATATCTTATAACATATTAGATTCTAAACCATTGTGAAGTACTCAATGAGATATTCATTTCTTGAAGTGTTATGACTTTTAACTTGTTAGTAACATAGAATATCTATGTTGACAATGAACATATGAGAACTTGTTTGGCCTCAAAACATTGTACGTGAAGTTGCAACCACTCTTACCCAACACTTGGCCCCAAAACATTCACTTTTGTTTCTTTCAAACTCCATCTCTCCCTATCCCTGCATTAAACTGGGATCTAGGATCCCATTTAAATATTTTGAATCGAGATGTAATCAATCAAATCCATGTGATTAATTGTTTATGTTGTGGTTTAGAGGTAGGGTTGAGTTCACATATTGCTCTACTTGTTGGGCTGCTTCTTAGCTCTAACTAAAAGAAGAAGTGTTGGTTTATACGCATAACAATGGATAGAAGTTTGATGAGTTGGATTTATGCCCTCATTTAATCTTTAATCTTAGATTTTTAATTGAATTTTAGGCTTAAAAGATTAATTTAAATAAGATTTACAACAATTAGGCTTTTAAATCTTTTGAAATAAAAATGAATTACAAACTGGTTTTTAGTGGCATAAAATATTTTTGGATACTCTAATGTTTGTTGATGTGACTAAAGTTAAATTTTGATTCATTCAAAGTGTGAAAATAAATTGTTCCCAACTACAAAATAAGGTCAAATATAGTAAATTCTTGTCAAGAAAATACAAGGAGCTTAGGAACTGTTTGGGGGACCTAAATTTCTTCCTATCCACCATCTCTCATGTCCTCCCCTCCATTCTCTTATACTTTTATGTTATTTTTACATTCATTGGAGTGCTAAGCTCATTGAAATGATTCTATTGTAATTTCTTAACTACATTCTAAGGTTATAATGAAATAATTTCTTTGTTCTTTTTAATATTATTGTGGTTTTCGTTTATCTATGTCTTTTGTTTCCAAATCAAGTAAAAAAAGAATGTTTTTTACATTGTAGCTAATTAGTGAGGTGTTTTAATTTATATGCATACTGATCATATGAGCTTAAGAGTTTTTAAATTTAATTGAGACTATACTTTTATTTAGTTTAGAAACTTTCATGTGATTCAATGAATTTTTACCAATAATTGAGACTTTACTTGAACTAAAATTAATCAAGACTTTACTTTGGTTAATTAGCTTTTTACTTGGTAAGGAGGAAAAAGAATAGACATGATTAAACATATTAGAATTTACTTGAGATTGTACTTTGGTTGAATTTACTTTGAATAATATAAAAAGTTATCACTTTTAATTGAGATTGTACTTTGGTTGACAATGAGAACGCCAAGAAATTAATTGAGACTTTACATTGATTAATTTGAAAATATAAGACAATAATTAAGTTTGGCCTAAATGGAAAAAACGAAGCACCTAACAACATATTTTCATAGACCAAAAACTACGAGATTGCCCCTTTCATTTTGGGTGATGACATGATCGTACCATTCAAGCCATATCATCGAAATCCAATTTATAACATTTTTGAAAGATTGAACATTTTTATGGGATTAAATCCTAAATTTTTTCTTTTACAAATTTAACAGAAATAAAACATAATAAAGATTATGGAAGTAAATATTCTAACATTTATTGCTACTCCACTGTTTATTCAAGTTGATATTGCTTTTCTAATAATTTGTGTAAACACAATGAAAAATAATATTTAGATAACCAATGATGAATCTTACTTTGAAAAAGTAGTGGATTCAACCTATTTTCTTTATTAGTGTTTTTATCTCTTTTATCTTTTCACAATTTTTTTGTCTTTCTTTCTTTTATTATTTAAACTTTCTATTTTTTCTTTATCTTATTGTCTTATTTTTATTGTATTTGAATAAACCTTTTGGTGTTTAGATTTTATAAGAACTAATTTGTCAAGAATCAATTTCTTGTTTATTGGTAGATGAATTTGAGTTATCTTACACATACTAATATTTTTCACTGAAGTTGCTATGGTATAGTGGTATTAGTTTGATCGCGTCAACGACAATGCTATCAAATTTGATGGAGTTGCCAGGGAACATTGTAAGACCCGGGAATAAAGAATAAATATTTAATTAACCATAATTGTGGATTGGAAGTAAATGTAAATCTATTGGTTTGTTATGTTAAGATAAGGAGCAATGGAAGCTTAAGTGGTTGAGTTTGTTGGGAGGTTTAGAAAGGTCTTGGTTTTGAATCTTGTGTGTGCCATTGGTGTTATGTGTTAATGATTTATTTTATTTTTGCATGTATGCATGATTATGTGATGTGATTTTATAATCATATGCTTGCATAAAATGTCATGAAACATGTGATGGCTTGATGGTGATGCATATGCTTGGTAATCGGGTGGATGAGAGTTTGAACCTTACCTAGCATTAAATGGTTCCTTTTCACGTTTTATTATTTTTGCTAAGTTGTGGAGAGCCTAGAAACCCAAGTAATTTTCAAAGAAGCCAGAGAGTTAGAGGTTGGGAAGTTATGGTGTAGGAACTAAAGTAATGGCACTTAAATGGCCATTAACATTTTAATTTTAATTTTATTTATTTAAATTGTTTTGGTCATGTGGTAGTAGAGAGGGTCCTAAGATATCATTAAATTCGTGACCTAAAGAGAGGATTGAGGGCTGACAAGAGTTCTTGGAGTCAGAGTCAAGGGTTAAGGCTTTTGGGGGCAAAGAAGATCACTAGAATTGTGTTGGGAGCGGGAATTCCACGTAAGGGGAGTTGTACCTATGTGTTCATTTCATGTATTATGTGTTTTGTGGTGTATTGAAGCTTGGATGACCATTTCTCTTTCGTTTTTACTAAAAAATCATGTTTATGGGTTTCTGCCGAAAACCACCTAGCGGTGTTCTTGGTCCGCCAAGCGACTCATACAGTGTGAACCTGCTTTTTGGGTTTAGCCCAAAAATCGTTTGGTGGAAATCGTGGCCGCCAGGCGAGGCAAATATTGGTGTTCATTTTTTGGGTTTTTTTGTGGATTTCTGTAACACTATGATCTTCTAAATGTATTGTGTTCGTTCTTATGGAGTGATTACTATTATAAATTGTTGATAATTGATATTGTTTGATGTTATCAGGGTGATTTGATGATTGCACCAACATGAGGGTTCAATAAGGGTTTATAGATGAATGTGAATTATGATGTGCATATTTCAATTATGGTGATTTTGCAATTGTATAGGTTAATTCCATATGTATGGATGTTGAAAATGTGATTTAATGTGGTTGTTGTGCAAATGGATGACTAGATCATGTTTTTAGGGGTTTTAGGGCTTCTCGTAGGTGGAAGAAAATGAGGGTTCTGCCCAAAATTTGATGCACTGCCTAGTGGTAGATAGTTGCCGCCAGGCGATAGCCCAATGCTTAGCAACACTTTGTGGTTAGTTGTTTTGGTAGCGAGTTTGGTTCTATTAGAGGTTAAATTTTTTCCTACATATGTTATTGATGTGTAATGGAAAACTTGCTATTAATGAGAGTTAATGTAGGAGTGCATGATCATGTAGGGATGAATTTATGGGTTTGGTATAATGCATTTGAATAAGTGGAGTGTTGTAGAAACTGTTTTGGAGGTAAGTCCAATGTGGCATGAGTAGTATGCATAATGTGGGTTCTGGTTTATGGAATTTATCTTTTGTAATGCGTAAGCTTTGATATTAAATGGATCTCATGAAATTATTGTGAAACTAAGGTGTGAAAATATGACTAATTGTGGTTGTTAAAGTTGGGTGATATGAGGGATGAGTTGAAAGGAGCTTTTGTAGTTACTGCTTGAGAGAAGTGTTGAACTTTGTACGAATATATGCATGAATTGGTTATTGTTTTACAATTTCTCTAAGCATGGCTTATTCTTGGTTGAATCTAAGTGTGGCATGGTTTAAGTTGGTGAATACATGTGAATATATATGGGATTAGGGCTGCACAAAAATAACTGAACTGTACTATACTTAAGTTAACTGTACTATTTTAAACCAAAAATAACTGAATTATTAATAGTAAATTTAAACTGTACTATTTTTTGGTTAAAGTTCAGAAAACTGTACTGGAAACAGTTAACTGTTGATACCCAGTGCACTGAACTGTAAATTTTTTCTTTCTCTTGACTCTCGTTCGGTGCACAAGCAGTGTTCGGTCCACAAGCAATTACACACAAAGACACATCCAAGACAGATCGAAGTTCCCTATCTCCGTCACCTCGCCGCCGCCGTCGAAGGTTGTGCCACCGTCGAAGGTCGCGCTGCCGACGAAGGTCGCGCCGTCGTCGAAGGTTGCCGTCGTCGAAGGTTATCTCTTTATATTTTTAGGTTTTCATTTCGCTTTTTCTTTTTTCTCTGATTCAATCATTCTAATCTTTTATTTGGGATGAACATGTTAGGGTTTTCTTCATCAACAACTTGAAACCAGCTGGGAAATCTAGTTTGAGCATATTTTACTGGGAAATCTGGGAAATTTGGGAGATTTTACTGTTTCCCAATTAGGATTTTACAGAGTAGATACTTATTGAGTAAGCTTATAGAAGCTGAACGGCGGATAACATTTTATTTTCTAATGGCTGGGACTTAGCAAGGGCAATAGTGTAGTTTATTTATGGATTAACTTCATTATTGTTACAAAAAAGTTTCCTTGTGCTGTAGAGGCAATAATGTCCTTCATTGGATCGTCAAATTCATAGTGCTCTTGTATTCAGATCAAAGCTTGTTTTATATTATTAGTGGAAGTTATTAATCTGTATGAAGAAACTTCCATGTTGTGTATTGCATATGTTTGCGTTATTGTCCTTTGTGTGTTATTAATTTGAGAAATTCTTAGCTTGTGGATCAAATGTACCAGTTGAATCTTATATTCCATCCATGTCATAATTCTAATCAGACTGCTTCTGGTTTTGTTATTTTGTATGATATTTATGTTATACTATGCTTTACTTGAACCCATAAACTACCTAAATGATCTACTGCAGGATAATGCTGAAAATTGTATTTATAGTGAAAAAGGATCATCATTGGAGCGTGTTCTTACTGTTGTTACAGATCCACTATATAGCTTCTCATCACAGATCCTTTCAATTCCTTTCTTGTGGCATGTTTTTCCAAACTTAAAACAGGTATTCATTGTACTAACATATTTAATTGACATCCTTTTCTCTATTCCAGATTGATGAAGTAGTGTTCAAAGTATCTAATCATTTAACATAGAAAGCATGTATGATGGTGATGAAATTCTTAGAAATCACTGAAAGAAATTTTCCTCAGTAACTTTAAACTCCTTTAAAATTCATTTTGTTTCTCCCTGCTGAAATACATAAAATTAATACATTCCAAATTTTCTTTGTGCTGATGTATCTTTATTGTGAAATTTACCAATATAGAATATAATCCTGTTAACCAAAACTGAAGGAAAAGGTCAACATGCCATTCATAATTCAAGTAAAAGGACCACATCGAAAAAAAAGAAGAGAATCTTTATATTATGTGTTTTGGGCTTCTGTATGCTACTTAAATAATCTCAGGGATTTGGGGACCTCCTAAACTAATTAAAAATGAAATTTTCCTTATCTTTTTTTGCTTATGTCTTTGTCTTTTCAAATCTCCAACACTCATGCTGAATTTTCCTTGGCATGTTGGATAACGTTCTACATATATTTTTTTCTACTTGCTTTCACCTTGAAAAGTCTTGTGAGAAGTTGGATTATTTTTTTTCTACTTAGGTATTTGCAAAACAGGGCCTGGGCCAACATTCTGGTGGT
>Ga0214542_1001156_pt1 | contig 53415 bp, 24 predicted proteins | sample CNSS1metaG_FD_160096 | JGI IMG/M metagenome (GOLD analysis project Ga0214542, IMG submission 160096) | Root nodule microbial communities from cowpea collected in UCLA plant growth center, Los Angeles, California, USA - CNSS1 | ecosystem: Host-associated > Plants > Roots > Nodule | place: USA... | reverse complement strand
ATACTTACATATGTACTTTAAATGAGATTAAGATCCTAAAAAAAGAAATGTGATCATTTAATACATAAAGTCTAATTGATTTTATATTGCACTATATTGCTAAATCTTAGATAAAAGTTCAAACAGTTAATTTGCACTAGTTAAATATCAGTTTAATAAAATATTTCATCCCATTTCTTATATATTATTTTATAATAGGAGTGATTAACATAAACTAAACTAAAAGCCACATTAGTTCAAAAATAGTGCATCTATTAAGTCTAATTTAGCTTTACAAAATTGATTTAATAAGGTTTATTTTAATTTATATATTGTAAATTAGCTTTATCTTTTGTTAATGTAGAATTTTCAACACATCATTTCATGCTAAGGATATAAAGTGTGCAAATTAAAATAAGCATAATAGCAATTGGTACAATAGGTCCAAATCTAGACTAATATAGGCTTTAAATCACTTTGATACCATATTAGATTTTGATATCATATTAAGGTAGTGATATTTATTTTTAACTGAACCACACTAAATTGGTTCTCTAGGATGAGACTTGTTGCTTATATATTATAAATTAGTCTTATCTCTAGCGGACATTGACTTTTCAAGACAAACATGTTAGAGAATAAATGTTGATGACTCCTAACTTACCAATGAAATGATCGAAGATGGTAACAAAATTGTGAATATATAATCTATTTAATGCTTAGTTCTGGAATGAATGAAAGTCAATAGTTGTTTTTGAACATATTCACGAATAAAGTGACAATCAATTTCTATATATTTGGACCTCTCATGGTAAGAGGGGTTAGAAGTAAGGTACATGAAAAATTTGTAGTCGCAAAAGAGTATAGTTGTGTCAATTGAAATTTAAAAATATTTGAGTAACCATTGTAGTTAAACTACTTCACTTAACATTTAACATAAAACACAATATTTTGATTCCGTTGAAAACTTGAACAAAATACCTTTCTTGACAAACTTCCAAGAAATTAGAGAATCACTAAGTACAACATAACCACTTGTTATTTTTATTGTATCTAAACAAATGCCCTAATTTGAATCAACATATGCTAAAAGATAAAGTTTTTTAAACAGACCTTGACCAGGAATGGACTTCAAGTATTGTAACATGTGATAGAATGTGGCTAAATGCATGGTTAATTTGCATGTATCGACTAAGCTTGCAAACTATAAAAGTAATGTCTGACCTGGAAATGGTCAAGTACACAAGTCTCCCAATTAATCTTCTATACAAACAGGGGTCCTCAATAAGGTCATCATCATTGAGGATAAGTTTCAAATTGAAATTCACGTGTAATGTAGTTGGTTTGCTACCTAAAAGATCATTATCATCAAGCAAAGATAAAATATACCTTCTCTAACTAAAAGAGACACCCTTACTAGATTTGGCAATTTTCATACCTGTATTATATTTAAAAGAACTAATAATCTTTAATGTCAATTGTAGCTTACTAACACTAGAAGAATTAGGGTTTGTTATGATGTTGTCTACATAGACCAAAAAAATGACCAATAAATAACCAAAACCATGAGTAAATAGAGAGTAATCATTATTGGACTGTGTTAAACCATGTTGCAGTCAGGTTGAAGAGAACTTGCAAAACCATTGTCTAGAAGTTTACCTCAGTGATATATAGATTTATTCAACTTGCAAACTAATCATTTTTTTCTTGTTATGTAACCTTAGAGAATATTCGTGTATACTTCTTCAAATAACTCATAATTTAATAATACATTGTTGATATATAATTGTTATAGGTTCTAACTTTTGGCAGCAATAACGGCTAATAAGACTTTTATAGAAGTTTAGTCATTGGTGAGAAAGTGTCTGAAAAATCAATTCTGGTATGTTTTGTGCAACCTTTGTCTACCAACTGAGTTTTGTATATGTCAACTAAACCATCAAATTTAAAAGTCCATTTGTATCCTATGCAATGTTTGTCTTTCGGTATATGAACTAAAAGCCAATTGTCATTATCTTCCAAAGTTTTAATTTCTTGAGCCATGGCATATCTCCATTATGGGCAAGGAACTACTTGATGATATAACTAAGGCTCATAAGTGGTGAAAATTTGATAGATGAAAGTTTTATACTTTTGAATGAGTTTGTTTAGAGAATAAAAACTCCAAATGAGATAAGGGTCTGAGTTGCTAGATCCTAAATAATCAAGACAAATAAGAGGGTTCTTAGATACTCTAGATGATCTCAAAAACAAAGAATTCAAAATCATCAATATTGGACATTGATGTTTCATATGCATCATGAGGCTCACTAAAGTGATGTATAACAAAAATATCTATGAAGACAATTTATTACTAATGGACAAAAAGAATTATCATATCATAAATGAAAGAGAAAATTTTTCCAGAAGTCATTTTCTTATTAGAAGAAAAAAATGTTTTACAAAATACAATATCCCTTGAAATAAAAAGTTGTTTGGTCTTTAGGTTGTACAATTTGTATTCCTTCTAGCCTATAGGATAACCAACAAAAATGCAGGAAATGATACGAGGAGTAACTTTTGTTTCTAAAGGAAGACAAAGTTATTGCATAAGTCAAACATCCAAAAACTTCTAATGAGTGATAATCAGGTTTGGATCTATATAGAATCCGGTAAGATGATTATTGTTGTACTACCGAATAGAAAACCATGTTAATTGAATTGGCAACTAGGATTGAAAAAATAAAATTAAAGTCAAATTCAATAGATGTTGATATTTTCTCTCAACTATTGAATTGTTTAGGTCTTTCCACATAAGAAAATTGATCTATGAAACAAAAAAGTTTTCATCTATGACATTAATAAAAAAAAATGAGAAAGAGTCACTTTTAATATCATACTTAAAAAAAAGAAAGAAAGAAATGAAATGATTCATTAAATTAAAATGTATGGTTTGCTAAAAAAAATTAACTATATGTAATAACGAAACATATTAATAAGCTAAATAGAAAAAAAAATATAATATTTATAATATCTAAAAATTAAATAAATAACTAATTATCTATAATATTTATAATATCTAAATATATTTTATTATAATAATGAATCCATAGAACATAAAAAATTCTAACAATATAAATAGACTTTCTTATCAATGTCATGTATATACAAAATCAATCAAATCTATTTTAACTTGAATTTATTTCCTTAATAACCTTTTTCTAACATTTTTATATGGAAATTTGTATGTTGTTTTCCTAAAACTTGTTGAAGTAGATTGAATCCCTTTCACTTCCCTTCTAGGTACAAGTCACTTGATCATTGTTTTAGAATAGTGTTAAAAACTAGGTTAGGAAATCCATTAGGCTAAAATTACACATGCAAAGTGATTTAAAATAAAAACCACAATTTCAAATCAAACATGTCATGTGCAAAGGCACTCTTAAATTTCTGCAACCCAATCTAATATGAAGAAAAGAATAAAGATGTTTGAATAGGGTAGGTCTATCATTTCTTTATCTTAAATTTCTTTGTCAGAATTATTCTTTTGGAGAGAAAGAGACAAATCATATTCATCCACAACACAAGAGATTGCCTTAGCTGTATGGTACTGTTTTCTACTTTCTTCCACAAAATTATCATTCTAAAGAAAGTACCATCTCTATCTATTTATGCAAGCCTCAACAATTTGACATGACTAAATTTTTTGCTTTATTATGCAATATAATTATTTAAGTTATTGTTGAGGAAACAAAGTAGTGAAAAATATATTTTACTGAAGAAATTAAAAATATAAGTAAAATTAATTAATATATGGAACTTAACAAAAAAAAATACATGATGTTTTGATTTTTATTTTGTTGAGAAAATATATATTTTGTTTAATCTATTTTAGGTTTTTTATTTAATTTTTTTGTAATTTTTGTAATTTTTGTTTGAGGACAAATATTTATCGAAAATAAAAATAGTATAAACGTTGTACTAATTAAAAAAATATAGTGAAATAATAAATGATAATTTTAAGGGCAGTAATTTAAATGGTATTTCATATTAAAATAACCAGTATTTCGAATGGCATCTTAATTATTTTCACAATCATTCTTAATTGACATGTGTCCCCTTTTTAATGAATTCTGGCCTTTCAAAACAAAATCCATTTAAAATTGCATTACTTTGATAAAATAAATTTTATATTAAATTATTTCTATAAAATTGAATGGATATTCCATATTGAATTAATTAGCATTTTAAATGATTTTTTTTCGCAAATAAATTAACATTTCTTATTTAATTTCATTTTGATTGTTTCCATTTGAGATATAATTATTTCTAAACATTAAATCCTTAAATAAATTAATATCTCCTTTAGTATTTTAATTAATCACTCATTTGAAATCAATTATTCATTTAAATTTTAATCTATTAAAATGATATTAAATAATATCGAATTGTCAACATTTAAACCTCACAAAAAAATTATATTATTTATGGAAGAAACAAGGCTTGGGTATTTTATTATATTTCATTGAGCTAATCTAGAAACAAGTTAAAATGTCAATGCTTATTAATTAATCCAACTTGGCATTAACTGAACAGTTAAAAAAAAATGTCAAAATAACATGCGAAATTTTTACTGTTTTTTATTGGATCACAAATGTAATCGCATATTAATTATAAATTATAATATCCAACTACTTTGAACGGAGAGAATTTGATATTTTAATACCAAAAGTGTGCGATTTTCTAATGCTGATTCAATAACATCACCAACAGCAATACCCATGAAAAAACCGAATTTGAATTTTCTGCTGAATTTTATTGTGCTACTCTTTTACTGTGTCTTTATAATACACCGATTATCACTAATTTTGATATTTTAGGATATATTAAAAAAATATTTAAAATACTAACACAATATATCTTTAATGTTCAGAGTACAAAAAAATATCAGTAGAGAATTTGAATTCGAAAAAACTCAATGAAAATATTCCAATCGATGATGAAACTAACAAAACACAAACAAAAGTTCCAATTATTATAGCTAAAAGTATTATCTAATTTAAACATTCATACAAAACCAAGTTAACACAAAATACAATACTTACAATAAGTGTTCAGCTATTACAACCTTAACCATATAAAACATAAGCATCTTTCTCCAAGAACCGCCAGACTAGCATGAAATCTCAAGACAAAACCAAGTTTTTTCAAATGTCTCACGCCTAAGAAATCACGAAATTTTGGTAAGTTATCAAATATAAAATATAAGATAACATACACAAGCTATTAACGATTTAACCAGAGCTTCTCCCATCTTGAAAGCAATCAAAGACAGTTTTGTAGCAAAACAGATTTTTCTATTTACACATTACTTGGATCAATATTGTTCGATTTAGTAGTTAATTTTACGTTTCGAAAAAATTTAAATCTAAAAACCAGTTTGCAGACAGTTTCAAACTATTTTCGGTACTTAAAATAAAGGGTTAAATATGTTTTTATCCCTTAAGTTGTATTGAATTTTATAATTAGTCTATCTTCGAAACTTTATACCAATTTAATCCTTCATCTTTAAAAATGCATGGATTTAATCATTTTTACCAAATTTTATTAAGTTTATTTGACATTTTAAAGGCATTTTATGATAATATTTGAGTTAACATTGAAGTTAAAATGTGTCAAACAGTGTAAACAATTCAAATACTATCATGAAATACGTTATTATGAGATACACTTGAAACGTTAGATAAACTTAACAAAATTTGGTTAAAAGGACTAAATTCATATATTTTTACAGATGAAGAACTAAATTAGTCAAAAATTTTGAGAAGGGACTAATTTCAAATTACAATTAAAATTGAAGAACCAAAAATATAGTTGACCCTAAAATAAACAAAGAAAAACATACAAACTTGTAGCTGTTAGGTTTTCTACTCAGTTTTTTATTTCTCGTATTCTTCCTTAGACACTCATCTTATCCCTCTTCTATATATCTAAAATATTATTTTTAAAATCTGTTTTATAAAATAATCTTAAAAACTAAAAAAAAATCTTAAATAAAAATAGAAGTGTTTAAAATCTGATTTAAAAATTAATTGAACTCTGTTTTAATGTAACTTTTTTGTCTAGAGGTTTGTATTTGAACACAAAAAATTGGAAACTTAACCACCCGAAATATATATTCATTTTTTCCCTTTCAAATATTTACATACTTAAACATCAATAATGTTCCAAAAATAACCACATGGGAAGGCAATTATAAAAGACAACAAACCAAATCATGCACATGGTGTCATCCTAGCAATAACATTTTAATTAGAGCTACAGCATCGAGACTTACCTTGCTGGCAATGTTGTTGGAAAGCCACTCCAGACCCTCATAGAGACCCTCTCCAGAAGTTGCACAAGTGCTCTGGATATACCTGAAATAAATCAAGCCATTGAATGAGAAAGGGTTGCTCACACATTCAAATCTCTTTGGTCAAATTAAATATTGCACTGAAGTTAGAGACTAATCAACCAGTGTTCGTGTTCCTCTCACATATATGCAAGAAAATTCAAATCATCAGTATTATCAATGGAATCTTTTAGATAAGGACCATATCTTCATCATACCAGTGGCGTTGACGGAGTGAATGAAGACCAAGCTTGTCGGTTATTTCTGCAGCATTCATTGCATTAGGAAGATCTTGCTTGTTGGCAAAAACAAGCAAAACAGCATCTCTAAGTTCATCCTGAAACGAAATCACCATCAAGATTCAAAAGTCACCTTAATAAATTTCCAGTATACTGTCACGTCATTTAATCCCAAAATCCATTGCTTACACTGTCTTCAATTTGGGTTGGGTCATAAACCCAAAAACTAATTCATATGGCCTTGCTCAACTTTTTATAAGCTCTACTTCACGTCTATAGTTGATGTCGGACCTCAACCCTCTCTCTCACCTATAGGATTGGACATCATCTAGAATGTAGCGATTGTAGGACAGATTTTTGTATGAAAAATGATTTTTTGATTACTAAATTTTGACAACTTTCTCTTACAACCTTATGTGTTATTTTTTTAATTAGTTTTCTATTTTTTCATTTTCTCATTCTTAATATTCCAAAACCACTTAAGAGATGACACTTCATGTTGTAAGAGAAAGTAGTCAAAATATCATTATAATTTTTTATTTATATTATTGCACCGAGAAAGCTGCAGGGCTGGCTTCTTATATATTGCACTAGAAAAGCAACAGGGCAGGAATATTTTTGGACAACGGAAGGTTGTTGAACAATAACAACAAGAAATTTAAGGTCAATAAGTCAGTATTGCAACAGAGCAATCGAATTACATCCATCAAATCTACAGATCTTCTTTTGAGGTAAAAAAATCATAATTAAGAAAGTCCCAAATCAATGCATAAATTAATATAAAAAGTAAAACACCTTTCATTCCTTCTTTTTTTGTGTTTTCTCTTTTTGGCTTTTAAAAAAAGAAAAAACTTAAACACCTCTGAAGAAAACTAAAAAATATGGTTAGCTGCCACTACAAGAAATTGTCAGACTTCACAGAAAAATTGAGAAGAAATGTTAATTTGTAGATGATAAACACTCACGAGTCAAGACTAAAATACTTTTAATAAGAGGTAGTGTGGCTAGTCTTAGGGCTTTAGATAGAGATCGGAAAAACTGACAATGTTGGAAAAACAATCAATGAAAAGAAAAAAAAAAACAAAGCATATAAGAGTAGACCAAACCTCTGAAGCTCCCTAAATCCTTGTGAATGGGAAGCCACACTTTTGCGGGAGGGAATATATATCAAATCATCAAAGGGAAATTATTCCTATGTACAGCTCACAATGGGCAAAAATTATATCTTAGTCTAACCACAAAAAAGCAATATAGAAAAGTATGGACAAATTTCTAGATAACACACTTACTAATAAGACTCCTTCTTCCCCTGATATGGGCCTTTTTCTTTTATTTTTGGGTCTATTTAAAGTGAAATTTGTATAAATAGGTTCAATTTTTTTTTTTGTAAAAAAGGGTTAAGATTTTAGGGTGGAGGACTCCATCCGGCCAGTTTCTTTAATTATTTTCTCAAAAGCCAATGTTGTCCTTACATAGGACATTTTGTGTTGGGAAAAAAAGTGAAGTCGTCCTCTCTAACATGATGACTTAACTTTTTCATTTTTTTTTTTACAATTTTTTTTCGTAATTAATGGATTTTGATTAATTTTTAGTTTAAACTTATTGGACGAATAAATAGTAAAAAAAAATAATGCAATAAAAATAAACATTAAATTAATATATTTTAACATTGATTAATAATTAAAATACCACAATTAAGTTAGTAGAAAATTATTTATGTCCTCCAGTTCCACATGGAGATCATCTTCTGGGTCTGGTTGGTGGTTGTTGTTGATGTGGTTCATCATCTTCATATTGATGACTTTGAGAAAATTGGGGATGGTGAAGCGTTGTTTGGGGGGTTTGAGAAAACATTGGTGGAGGATAGAATGACATTGATGATAAAGATCCTGGATAACAGGCAGATAGTGGTGCCATGGCTAAAGTGCCAAACATCTATGATGAACCAGCACCATAACCTGACTGATGCAGTAAGAAACCGTACAAGGAAGGAACATGTTGGCATTGGGTGTTTGATGAGTTGCCAAACTGAGGATGTGAATGTCCAAACATTTGACCGTGACCCATAAACGAGTGTCCAAAAAATTGTTGGGGATGATGTATAAAATCTAGAGAAGACCCAACATGGCCAATGTAGGGTTGTGAAGCACGTTGGGAAGGTTCTTGTGACATATCATACTGTAAAATAAATAGCTAGGTCATTGTCATGAATAAGTACGCATGATAAAAAGATGCACAACATTGTAGTAAAACTGACTTCATCATCGGAAGATTCAGTATTTGGAGATATATAGCGGATAGTGTGGTTTATGTACCACTGCATGTAGGGTGTTTCATCACGCAAATGGTTGTTTCCGCTAAACGGTGTACCTTGAATGACCAAATTCTGTCGGTCATTCCAAATTGCAATCCATTGGTGATGATGTGCCACCCAATCTCTTTCATTTCTCCCCCTCAAGGCATCCTTGTGGACTTGATCCAGGTTAATCGGGTTATGCGGGATGTTTTTTCTTAATCCAAATTCACGCCGACCCTATCCGCATGATGGATTTCGACTATCGCAAAGCAAATTACAGGGAGTGTTGCTCTAGCCACTCCATAGATGTCAACCACAATCAACCGACGAACTTTGTTTTGAATGCAAGGCCTCCACAAGAACTGAAATAAATTTGTAAACATTAGTTTTAAATTTAGAAAAAAATATATTTCAATTAACTTAATTATTACCTGTCTTGTACGAATTTGATCAAATTTCAAGCGAAATTCATTAACTAAATTGGAACCAACATTTTTCCGATCCGCTTGGTTCATCCACTTAAAAAGTGTATGAATTTCAAGTAAGTTAAATTACAAGGCAAGCACAGGCAAAAAAAATAGTTAAGTTAAAAGTTAGCTTTTACCTTCTGCATATGGGGAAACCATCCTTATCGGCTACTTCCTCATCACTTAAAGGCTCAAGTTGTGGAGCTATAGAAGTAATCATCTCCCAAGCCCAACATTGTAACAAATCATCCATCCACCAATATTTTCTTGGCTTAGGTGAATGCCATGATCTAGGCCACAATATAAACAGGCCAAAACTGTAAACCCCCAACTATAATTGCTGACTACATTCAAGTCAGCTAGTTTAAGTAGATACATCACATGTACCTTAGCAGCAGACATGTCTGGCATTAAAATGCTTCCAATCAATGTTAGTATGTACGCTCTTGCATATTGAGCAATAACATTGTTGTTTGCATTATGTGGAAGTTGTTGGAAAGTACTATTTAACCAAGAAACTCTAATTGAGTTTCCTTTTATCACCGTCAGTGGTGGAATTACCCCTAGATGTTCATGGAAGGTCGAGAATATGTCTTCCACCGTGGTGGCATTGGTGACCACATCTCCATCTATCAGTAGGCCAAGAAGGACTGCCACATCCTCTAATGTCACAGTGGTCTCTCCATGTGAGAAGTGGAATGTGTGAGTTTCTTTCCTCCACCTTTCTAATAAGGAAGTGATTAGAAGGTGGTTGACATCCATGTCTCGAATATACAAGGTGTGTCCAAATCCAGCATGTTCAATTAAATATTTCAGACGCAGATCAATTAAATCTTTGTTTGGGTTGCTTCATTGTACACTGATTTTCTAGAAACACTTCTTCACCAACTTCGTTGCTACTATTTTCAAGGTTTGCATTTTTTTAAGTTTTATTTTGCACATCAGATTTTAGTCAATAATTATGATCTTTATAATTAATATTTTCGTCTTACTCTAATTTCCTTTCACCCATTTTTTTTAAGCATGGCTAACAACTTACGCCTTCCCCAGATATGTCACTACTTCGCCTTCAACATGAACATATTACAAAGGACTTATGGGAAGGCAACGAACGAGTTCTCAGACCCAGACGAGTTGGAGTCTGGATTCTAAATGACCAAGATTTAATTGATCCGCATGTGAAATATTTAATTGAACAGGCTAAATTTGGACACACCTTGTATATTTCAGACATGGATGTCAACCACCTTCTAATCACTTCCTTATTAGAAAGGTGGAGGACAAAAACTCACACATTCTAATTCCCACATGAAGAGACCACTGTGACATTAGACGATGTGGCAATCCTCCTTGGCCTACTGATAGATGAAGATGTGGTCACTGGTCCCACCACGGTGGAAGACATATTCTCGACCTTCCATGAACATTTGGGGTAATTCCACCACCCACGGTGATAAGAGGAAATTCTATTAGAGTTTCTTGGTTAAGTAGTACTTTCCAACAACTTCCACAGTATGCAAACAACAATGTTATTGCTCAATATCTGAGAGCGTACATACTAACATTGATTGGAAGCATTTTAATGCCAAACACGTTTGCTACTAAGGTACATGTGATGTATCTACTTAAGCTAGCTGACTTGAATGTAGTCAGCAATTATAGTTGGGGGTTTACAGTTTTGTCCTGTTTATATTGTGGCCTAGATCATGGCATTCACCTAAGCCAAGAAAATATTGGTGGATGCATGATTTTGTTATAATGTTGGACTTGGGAGAGGACTACAACTTGAGCCTTTAAGTGATGAGGAAGTGGCTTATGGGGATGGTTTCCTCATTGCAGAAGGTAAAATCTAACTTTTAACTTAACTATTTTTTTTTGCTTGTGCTTGCCTTGTAATTTAACTTACTTGAAATTCATACACTTTTTAGGTGGATGAACCAAGCGGATCGGAGAAATGTTGGTTCCAATTCAGTTAGTGAATTTCGCTTGAAATTTGATCAAATTCGTACAAGACAGGTAATAATTAAGTTAATTGAAATTTTTTTTTTCTAAATTTGAAACTAATGTCTACAAATTTGTTTCAGTTCTTGTGGAGACCTTACATTCAAAACGAAGTTCGTCGGTTGATTGTGGTTGACATCCATGCAGTGGCTAAAGCAACAGTCCTTGTAATTTGTTTTGCGACAATCGAAATCCATCATGCGGATAAGGTCATGCGTCAATTTGGATTAAGACAAAACATCATGCCTAACCCGATTAACCTGGATTAAGTCCACAAGGATGCCTTGAGGGGAGAAATGAAAGAGATTGGGTGGCACATCATCACCAGTGGATTGCAATTTGGAATGACTAACAAAATCGGATCATTCAAGCTACACCGTTTAGTGGAAACAACCATTTGCGTGATGAAACACCCTACATGCAGTGGTACATAAACCACACTATCCACTATATATCTCCAAATACTGAATCTTCCGACGATGAGGTTAGTTTTGCTACAATGTTGTACATTTGGTTATTATGCGTACTTATTCATGGCAATGACCTTGCTATTTATTTTACAGTATGATATGTCACAAGAACCTTCCCAACCTGCTTCACAACCCTACACTAGCCATGTCGGGTCTTCTCCAGATTTTATACATCATCCCCAACAATTTTTTGGACACTCGTCTATGGGTCACAGCCAAATGTCTGGACATTCACACCCTCAGTTTGGCAACTCATCAAACACCCAATTCCAGCATGTCCCTTCCCCGTACGGTTTCTTCCCACATCAGTCAAGTTATGGTGCTGGTCCATCACATATGTTTGGCACTTCAGCCATGACCCCACCATCTGCCTATTATCCAGGATCTTCATCATCAATGTCATTTTATCCTCCGCCAATGCCTTCTCAAACCCCCCAAACAACGGTTCACCATCTCCAATTTTCTCAAAGTCATCAACATGAAGATGATGATCATGATGAACCACACCAACAACAACCACAAACACGACCAACTAGACCCAGAAGACGACCTCCATGTGGAACTGGAGGACACAGATAATTTTCTACTAACTTAATTGTGGTATTTTAATTATTAATCAATGTTAAAATATATTAATTTAATGTTTTTTTTATTCCATTAATTTTTTTTTACCATTTATTCTTCCAATAAGTTTAAACTAAAAATTAATCAAAATTCATTAATTACGGAAAAAAATTGAAAAAAAATGAAAAAGTGAAGTCGTCATATGTTAGAGGACGACTTCACTTTTCCCCAACACAAGACGTCCTCTGTAAGGACGACATTGGCTTTTGAAAAAAAAATTAAAGAAATCGGCTGAGTGGAGGATGATTTCACCTGCAATGTAGTCCCTCACCCTGACGACTTAACCTTTTTTGCAAAAAAAAATTGAACGAACCCATTTATAGAAATTTCACTTCAAATAGACCCCAAAATGCAAAAAAAAAAAGCCCTATAACAAAGACTTAAACATCGTGAAACAAAATCAGTAAGAACACAAAACTACTAAAGTCATAAAAGGATAGATAACAAAGATGAGATGGAAAAGGGTGTAATAGGGGCATTTATGAGCAGTTATGCCCTGTGGCAATTATTTTATTTGTTTAATATAGGAGTAGCGTGTGATAAGGAAGCCATGTGCATTATAATTCTAAATTCAGAGCAGAGAACAGTATCTGTCATGATGCACGGATACGATACGTGTATCGAATTCGATACGTATCTGATACGTGTATCGAATACGACACATATCCGATACGTTAATACATTTATTTTGAAAATAATAGGATACGATATGTGATAGATATGTGATATATAAATATTGAAAATTGTACAATAATTCTTAAAAACATAATAAATATATCATTGTTAGTAGCTAATGCTAGTAGACAATTTAGAAACCAATTATTTTGGTAGTCAAAACATTGGTGGATAATGTTAGTAACTAATTTAGAAACCAATTCATAATAAAAAAACTATTTTAATTATCAATGTAAAGATCAATTATAATTGTTTGGAACTATTTTAGCTGTCAATCATTTTTAGTTTTTGAATAGGTACCTAAATTGGTCACTCTAAATATTTAATATTTGTTGTCACTAAAATTTGTCATTATTCAAAAAATTTCTCGTAGTGTACTACGACTTTATAAATTAGATAATTCATTAATAAGTATCAATAAAGTATCATAAAGTATCGGACACAGATACGTGTCGGACACGGATACGTGACTCAAATGAAAGTATTGGTGCATGTAACTGAGGGACAACGCAGACAGTTATATTTCGATGTGATTTATTAAAATTTCTATCAATTTATCACAGGTGCTCTATCAGAAATCAGGATATATGTGAGTGAAAGTAGCATGCCTATACAATATACCTCATTCAGCATCCTGTGCAACTCATCCCTTGCCTCAACCACTCGATCTCTATCATTGCTATCAACCACAAAAATGAGACCCTGAGTGTTCTGGAAATAATGCCTCCATAGTGGACGAATCTGCATATAGCAACTAGAGTTATAGAAAAAATACATAAACCCTTATAATAGAAAAAAGTAAAAATTGAATAAGCAACATGAGACACTAACAGAACATGTCACACAGATATGAATAATGTTTGAACCAAAAGAAGACAGGTCCATCAGTGATTCCAAAAAAGAATAATTTAGCAGTAAATTCATCACATTAATCAATTTATATAGCAATATACAGGAGAGAGGCTTAAGAAAAGCTAATCCACTTCCCCAACCAAACCTTCGTAAGAAATATAATATCTAGTAGCAAATTCACAGAGTCCTCAACTCCATAGATCAATCAAACCAGGTGGAGATCATGCAAATAAAAGCCTTGAACAGAGCCAGGAAGTATAACATGAAAGACTCTTTAGGATTGAGAGTCATAGCCATGCATGACTATACTAGCTCTTGTTACAATTACAATAGGAACAAACAAGCAGAAAGAGACAGAAAGTGCAGTTTTACCTTGTCCTGACCACCAACATCCCACACAGTGAAGCTGATGTTCTTGTACTCCACAGTCTCAACATTAAATCCTACAAAGAAAAATGTGGCTCTAATTTAGCAATTTATACTTGTACAATCATAAGAGGAAATACTGCTCTAGCAAACCCAACTCATAATGTTTAAATTTCCACATTAATAATATCATTGCACAAGTGCCAGAAATATCATACTAAATAAATTAATAAGTGAAAATTAATTCGATAAATTAGGATCTCTAAGGACCCTCACACTGAGAAATGGACATCTCAAGAGTATCAAGTTTGCACGACAGGACATTTGCAAGTGGTCCAATGACGGCCCAATAAGCCCACCAACAGTCATTAGGATAGTCTGTTACCACCTTAAACTTTGGGTTTAGAGCTACATCAATACTAGAATACAGACTTGGAAGGTGTGAGCTATCCATCACTTGTATGCTTTAAATTAATTTAGTCATATCACTAGTGATCCTATATTCTCCAGCAATTCCCATAACAAAAAATAATAACACAAATATCACCCCTGGCCATTCATCAGCTTCTGTAAGAGTTCAAATTTTCACATACTCAAAAATAACAAACAGTATGTCAAGTTGTATAATAAATTCTTGGTGCGTGATATGCACAATTCTAATTAATTTTCTTTAGTTTTCCACTGTGTTCTCCTTCAGGGACAACCATGTACCAAACAGTGAGTGCGGACATCTAGTTGCATGGATTCAAATCTTACTACTGCTACTGTTATTACTACTACTGATACTAATACTAGTAGTGGATTATAAATATAACACCAAGTACAACCAAAAAAAGTAAAAGAAGCATGTTATATGGAGCATCTATTAAAAAGGAAAACCGATAGTGAAATTACCGATAGTGGGGATAGTGGTGACGATTTCTCCAAGCTTGAGCTTGTACAAGATGGTTGTCTTACCAGCAGCATCGAGACCTACCATCAGAATCCTCATTTCCTTCTTCGCGAACAACCTACTGAACAGCTTCGTGAAAGACAACCCCATCGTCTCTGTCTCTCACTCCAGTTCGCTGTCCAAACCACACAACCAATCGCACAAATCCATCGCCAACAACACACAAATTTGAATCAGATACGGAAATAGCAGTTATCATACTCAATTGAAAGCTAATTAATAACAAACCAGACAATCGGAACAGAAAAGTTGTTTGTTGCATGAAAATAAATTGAGAGAAAAGTCGAAAAGAATTGAATCAGAGAAAGATAAATTTGTTTACCTCTTCTCGATTCCCAAGAGAAGAGTTGGAGCGAGATATTTTTGTTCTCGGAGAATGACAGAAAGAGAGAGGGAGTTGAGTCTTCTTCGCAGTGTTATTTCATGACAAGTCTTCAATACGGCGTCGCACGGAATCTTAGTCAAAACGCAGTCGTACAATTCACCATTCTTTTTACTTGCACTTGAAATTCGGGTAACAAAGGCTAAATGGATGGATCAATAATAATGAAGCTGATAAAGAAATGTATCTTACAATGATGAAAAATTTAATACTAATAATGATATGGAAAAAATCACATTTTGTCTTAAATTTAAAATAGATATATATCAAATAAATAATAATGTGAAACTTATTCAAGTTGAGATTAAATCAAGGATATCTTAATTATCTTGATAAAATCAACTTCACAAATAATCTTAAGAGTAGAATATTCTAAACTAAGATGAGTCAATAATGCACAACTTGGAACAAATATAAGTTCTTAATATCAGAAAAAACAAATATAGATGTGAAAATTTATTATATAATTGATATATGGCTAAACACATTTTTTTCTACATCATAAACTTTTTAATCTAAATATATATTTGGCTTCTAAATCCTCACCCCAAATTACATATAATACAAGAATACGAACTACTTTTAACATATATATCATGGTAAAGCAACCACTAACAACAACTTTCTATGATGTATTATATGAATCTATGTAACCCTAATTAACATAAATGATCAGCAAGAATCAATGTTGGAAGCAAATCCTGATTTTGAAGGGTTTCCTCTCTGAAGACATTGAACAGGAGGGACTGTTTTGGTCTTCAATTCTCCAAATGCTTCCCAACAAAAGGGTAGATTGTTAGGGTTTTGAGATGATTGTAGCTGAATGGTGTCTAGGGTTATGCCAGTGCATGGTAAGCTATCACTGCATGCAAAATAAATTGGCTCTTTTGTGTATGTTCCTTTTATGTTCATATAATGTATCCCTGACACTGCCACTGCTGATGATTCATTCCTGCACTTCCCACCATCACAATAGTATTGGTCAATGGAGATTGCAGTTTCAACTCCAGAAACTTGAACGTTTGAGAACATGATGTTTTGGACCGATCCAGAGCCACCCTGTAAATGGAAAAACATCAACAATTCTCAGTTAACCTTCCATCAATATGCATATATTTGGTTTCACATTCAAAATTACTCGATTGAGTTCGAAGTGAGGTTTGCATTGACTTTTATATACTTTAAATTGGTTTTACTTGAAACCAAATGATGATGAGAGGATGTGGGACTTGGCCCGACAGGGACCATGGTGTGTGGGACTAGAAATTAATGGGTGGTTTGTTAGCTGTTCGATAATAGGTGAAACAGAATGTTCAAAAAAGTTTGCTATAATAGACTCTAACCATGTTAGAAGTAAGTTTTAAGTCTAACTCAAGTCCATTAAACCGGCTTGTAAGGTAAGATTTGTACCCCACTTATGAAATTGTCTTATTTCTAATTCATATGAGACTTCTAACAAAATCAAATGTAAGATAAAACTTGTTATATTGTAAATTCATCTTATCTCTAATCAACGTGAAATTAACGATGGTATCAAGCCCGCGAGGAAGAGAGAGGTTGAGGATATGTGATGAGTACCTGCCATGTTTTGATTCTAACACCAGTGAGGGTGTTCTGGATAGTGACATCTCGAACAGTGATGTTTCTAACACAGGCTTTGGTGTTCTCTTTGCCAAGGCTTCCGATACTGATTCCATGGCCAGGTCCACAATTCACGTTGTGAACATATACGTCTGAGCAACCAGTTTGAATCGATATGCAGTCATCACCTGCACAGTTTAACATCACAGATTTTACTCATCAACCAGTTCTTCACCATGTTTCACACTTCAAACTTTTTCTTTCCAAAGTTTGGAGAAATTTATGCACAATATAACACCATACACCATATTTTTAGTGTATCCCTATTATATTATTAGTATTTTCCTTTATTTGATTTTGCTGGTCTAATAGCATGAACAATTGGGAAACTATATTGTTTACTTTTTTGTCATTCACGAGAAGAGATAGTGTTTGTAATATTATATTAATATCTCTTTATTTTATGCTGTTGGTCTCAGAGAATGGTGGTTAGAAGTTATAGTATTGGATTGTGACTGACACAAGTTGAGACTATGGACCCATTTTAGGATCAAAACTTTCATTCATCACGGGATGAAACATTGTTTGTGACATCAGTGTTTGAAACCTGTTGATACAAGTATGATGAAAATGATGGTTTTTTGAGATTTTTTATTATATTGTAGAACCATAGATGCATGCTTACCACAAGCAAGTGTGGTGCTGTAGATGACCACATTTTGTGAGTTCTGCAGATGAATTCCATCAGTGTTGGGGCTATCACCAGGTGACGAAACCTTTATATCAAACACTTGAACGTTTGTGCTTGAATCAAACTTCAGATGGGTCTGTTGGCTGTTCTGAATTGTTATTCCTGTCACTGTTACACCATCACTTCCATAGAACCTCAGGGCCTAATTAACACAACACATGACAATTTTAGTTTTTTGAGAGAAATTTATTAGGAAAATACAATATTAAGATGTTTAGTTTCAATCTATATTAGAAATTTATAGGTTTATAGATATCCTTTCTTATAAGATGTTTAATATTTTTTTCCTATCACGTTTAATAGTCTCGTATTGCTTAAAAGTGGAGACTTAAGACAGTTTATATACCCTTTCTCCTCTCACCTTCTGAGATGTCTCTTAAAGACAAAGCTGTGACGGAGCACCACGCTTCAAAATAGACAATACCTTGTATGCATGGTAATTGATTATAAAGGCGTCTCTTAAAGACAAAATCGTAACGGGCTCAAAAATACAGACAATTATGTGCATGGTGATTGACTATAAAGGCGTCTCTTAAAGACAAAATCATAATGAAGCATACACTCCAAAACACGGACGCTACCTTATATGTAGGGTTAAATATGTTTTTGGTCCCTCAAGTTTCAGCCAAATTTTGGAATTAGTCCTTCATCAAAACTTTTGACCAATTTAGTCTTTCATCTTTCAAAATGCGTGAATTTAGTCCTTTTAAACAAATTTTGTTAAGTTTATGTGACGTTTCAAGCGCATTTCATGATAGTATTTAAATTATTTACACTGTTTGACACATTTTTGCTTCAATGTTAACTTAAATACTATCATGAAATGTGCTTGAAACATCAGATAAACTTAACAAAATTTGGTTAAAAGGACTAAATTCACGCATCTTGAAAGATGAAGGACTAAATTGGTATAAAGTTTTGATGAGGGAATAATTCCAAAATTCACTGAAACTTGAGGGACCAAAAACATATTTACCCCTTATATGTATGGTGATTGACTATAATTTTATCATCGGATTTGGGATTGGAACAATTTCTATTCAAATGTAGGACTTAAACTCACTTAAACTTGTACTAATAATTTGGATAGAAAGAAAGGATAGTTTTTTAATGATGGAAGGATTAATCTTACTGTTGGTTTTGTGCTTGGAAGTCTTCCACTGCTTTCCAGCTTCACTTGTGTGGAAGTGGGTGAGTCATTCCACCAAACAGAACCTTGGCCATCAATGACACCTTTACCTCTTATTGTGATCTTTTTAAGCTTTGAAAATTCAAGCCATTGCAGGGTACCAGAGCCCCAAGCTGCAGAGCTTGTAGGTGCAATGATTTTTCCATCTAACTGCAAGTGTTTTTATAACCAATTGCCATTAGTAAATATATAATAAGTTGTGTCTCATAAATCATAAAAGGTGATTCAGAAATACACTTTCAACACTCTTAACCTAAAAAAGAAATTGGTGTTTGTCTTGTATCAGAGAGAAAAATGGGAAGAAGAAGAAGAATGTCTTCACCTGAAAAACAATATTTGGCTCACAGTTAGGACCAGAGAAAGAGACTGGTTTCACCAAAAATACAGAACCAGATGGAACCACCATTGTTGAACCCTCCACCTTACAAGCAGCTTCCCATGCTCCTTCAAAGGCCTGCATAAATTTTTGTATGGTACCAGTTTAATACTCAGAAATGGAAAAGTTGATGAAAACTTTACCTTAAAAATGGTTTTTAAAGCTGAATTAAGCTTAAAATTTATTTCTTTTAAGGTAAATTATTTTTATGGTTAAATATCTTTTTTGTTTTTAAAGTTTTAGTCGAATTTGAAATTATTTTTTTTTTCAAAATTTTTGATTAATTTAGTCTTTCATTTTTAAAATGCGTAAATTTAATTTTTTTAATTAATTTTTATTAAGTTTATCTGACCTTTCAAGCGCATTTCATGATAGTATTTGAATTATTTACATCAATTGACACATTTTTATTTCCATGTTAACTTAAATATTATTATAAAATACGTTTAAAATGTCAACAAAGTTTAACAAAATTTGATAAGAATGACTAAATTCACACGTTTCTAAAGATGAATGACTAAATTAGTATAAAGTTTTGAAATAAAACTAATTTTAAAATTCACTAAGGGACCAAAATCATATTTAACTTTATTTTTATCGATCTCTAACAATGAAAAACAAAGGTGAAAATGAATTCATTTGGGAAACCAATGAACAACTGGTTTGAATTGAAAAATCAATCACCTTTGTATCATCTGCATGACCATCACCTTTGGCACCATAGTCCAACACATTAAAAGTAGAAGAAGCTGCTTTGAGTTTCCTCCAATGGCTGACACGTGTGGCAGTGCAGCTTGAAGACCACACAGAGAATGCAATTGCGATGATCAATGCAATGATCTTTGGATTCATATTCATTTTCGTGTTCATGTTCTTCAATTTTGAAAGAGAAAACAGAGATGCAGAGTGAGAAGGTGAAGAAGATGATGGTTTAAGGAGAATAAAGAGGTTTTCTGCAATTCGCATAGCGGGAAATTGAAGCTCTATTTATAGGGAGAAAAAAATTGTGACACTTGCATTGCACACGAGACAAACAGTATCAAATCGTGACCAGTTCACAGGTTATGGACAATACTAGAATTTAATTGCAATAGTTTTTTCTTTTGTAATAAAATTTCATATTTATTTAAGAAAATGATTTTTTGACTATTAAATTTTTGACAACTTTTTCTTATAATCTTAGGTGTTATTTTTTAAGTAATTTTTCATTTTTTTCATTTTCTCATTTTTAATATTTCAAAACCATTTAAAAGATGGCACCTCATGTTACAAGAAAAAGTTGTCAAAATTTAATAATCAAACTATCATTGTTATTTTTCAAAAAATTATTTGGGTTTACAAATGTTTTCTTTCTAAGAACGTTGTTTTTAATTCTTAATCAAAATTTTGATTGTTCCTCGTTATAAAAGTCTATGTGAATATAGCATCATTATTGATATACAAATAACTCCTCATCTTATTTAAAAAAGTTATTAGTTGTAATTAAATTAAATACATACAAGAAAGCTAACAAATTATTTATATCTTTCTTCCATTTTTTTATTTAATTTTTTATATTAAAAGTTATATAGTGATGGGTAGATTTCAATTATATTTTTTAAGATTAAATTTTAATAAACTTTTTATTTAAAGACATGACATCATCTTTATGAAATAATTTTGATAAATTAATATTATCTTAGAAAATGGATTATAAATTTAATTTAATCTTATAAAATTATTTAACAAGACGAAATTTATAATTTATTTACATATATATTACAATTTTCTTATTGAAATTGTTCAAAATTTTAATTCTAAAGTTAAGATAAAGAAAAAGTAATAAATTATTAGTAATTTAGTGGAATCTCTCTCTCTCTATACATATATATATATATATATATATATATATATATATATATATATATATTATATTAAATTTCATTATATGTATTTGTGATTTAATATTTGAAATATAAAATTAAAAATAATTATTAAACTCAAGCATTTCGTGTGGTTTATTTACACTATTCACGTTAAAGTCGTTAGTAGTTATCAGAATCAAACTTTTGACCTAATTGTACATGTTATATATTACACCCATTAACACGATATGTGGAGGTTCACGAACTTAAAGCTTCGAAAATGGATGAATTTTAACCCTAACAATTAGGGTTGAATCTTAGTAGCACGTTGTGGAGGGCCATACCAAAGACTCAAATTTCAAAAAAATAAAAATAAAATCCTTAATTCTTGTTATTGTAATTAAAAAATAGCACATCTTAAATAGAATACAAAAAAATATGAATTCAATCCTATGACATACGTAAGACGAAACTTGAGAAATTTAATCAATGATGTTTTTCTTTTTATATTTCAAATGCTGCACTCACGGACTCATCTTACAAATTTTTTAAATAGTCATATTTTTTTGTTCTGTTTTTGAAAAATTATTTGATGTTTATTAAGGATCAAAAACAAAATGCAACAATATTTTAAAAAGAAAAAAATAAACATATTTAAATCTCCTTTTATTTTGTTTTGGCTTTCAAGTACATTCACACCTTTGGGGTATAAAGAAAAAACTAAATAATTAGTTTTATGCAAAAAAAAATAATAATAATAATAATAATAAATTAATTGTTACCAACCCTGGATTTCAAGCAATGAATTAGCTTTCTCTTATTTTAGTTAATTTAGTTGGCAATAATTAATACAAATTTGTTCTTATCTTATATCATTACTAAAAATTTTCATATTACATAGAATTTTTCTTGCAAATATATTAAAAAAGTTTGTAAAAAAAGATTTTTTTCTGTCATTTTTTCTAAAAAAAATTAATTGACAGAAAATTCTTTCGTGAATAATCATTTCCGACAAAATTATAAAATTTACAAAAATTTCTTACAAATTTTGTTGCGAAAAGTGTTTTATACAAAATATTTTGCAAGAAAATTAGTAGCAATTTCTTACAGAAAATTTTTTACAACAAAATTTGTAAGTATTTTCTACGAAAGAAAATTAAATAAAATTGACAAGAAATATGAGTTTTTTAGTAGTGTATATAGTGTTTATTATTTCTTGTTGAAATTATGATTCACTTTTTTAAATTTTTTGGTTGGTTAAATGGCAAGGAACCTTTTCAATGATGATATGTGGTTTAGGTCAAAGATATGCTCTCTTGTGATTAGGCCATTTAGGGTTCTTCAATTATTAAACAACATTTCATGCGACAATATCGCTATAAAATGTTTTTCATGAACAACAACAAAGCCAAATCACATTCCAATAAAATAAAATAGAATGGGATATGATGATTTTTTTTTTTTAAATGTGGTATCTTTAATTTTATTAAACGTGTACAATGGGATAAACATGCAATTGTTTTTGTATTCGTTTTTTCCATCTAAATCCTAGATATTATAATATAATTCATTTTTCGTGGTTGAAACATGTTTATGATTCATAAAGTTTTAAAAAAAATGGAGGAGGGTATCAAATTATAATTAATCATGATACTTTAGGTGAATTGTGATATTTAATGTGTGATCATTATCATGGATGCTTCATTTTTGTTTTCATTCGTAATTTGCATGGTTTTTTAGTTCAAATTATGATATCTTTTTATTGTGATTTTAAAATAGAAATGGTACATGTAATTTATTTTAATGTGAATAAAGTTTCTAATTACATCAAATGATAAAAAACGAGCTTCACTTTTTGCATTCTAAATATCTTATGGGTTGCTAGATATCAATATATGTATATAAATAGACTCCAAACTAATTATTAAACGTGTAATTTAATCTCAATTTTAGTTACTTATTTGTATAATCTATATCCAACTTATGTTTCTAATTGTTTCATTCAATATAAATGTTGTATTTATGAATATAACATTACAACATTTAGCCATAGTCAATTTCAATATATATCATAATATTTAAGAGATATATAACATTTAAATATTAAATTAATTCGTTTGAAATATATAATATGTTTAATTAAATATAAAAAATATATGTTAGATTCAGTCATATGATTTTATATATATATATATATATATATATATATACTCTAAATTATTATTTACTTGTCTCTCATTTAAATAATATACATATTTCAAAATATTTAAAGAAAATGAAAGACATAAATTTGGAAGAAATTACGCACGAAATTGGTGTTTAGTGAAGCCATAGAAGGCGGCAACCAAAACGGCAAAGTGAAGTCTGTGAAAGTGACGGCGCATGTGAGCTCGTGTTTCAACACAATTAGATATATTATTTCATTTATTTATTTTTTCTTCTTAATCTCAAATATGTAGAGAAAATAAATAATAATAATAAATTAAGTGAATATATAATAAATAAATTTACCATATTTTTGTAAGGAAAAATTAGTTAGTTTGATTTTTGTTCGTAATGTTTTATATCTATATTTTATATATTTATTTAGATTTTTTTTATATTATGTTTTATAAAGTGTATTTTATTAAAAAAATGGTGTAATTCTTATATTTAGTAATTATTATTTTTTATTTTAATAGTATTTCATGTAATGACAAATAATAAAAGAAAATTAGAGATATCAAAATTTATAGTGAAATCTAATGATGTGATAAATAAGTATTGGGTTGAAAAAAATAAGTTTATTTAATTTTTTATTATTTAAAATTATTAGTTTTTGTTTTAATAAAAAGTAAAAAAAAATACGCTCATTATGAATCATGAATAAAATGAAGTATGATGCATGGTTAATTTTGTCTTCAAATTGAACATAAAATTTATATATAATAAACATAATCGCATGCTAAAAAAGTTTTCCATACACTTTTTTTCTTCTATTCACATCTCTGTCTTTGCTTGTGTCATTCAAAATTAATTGATTGATGTTACTCTCTTATCCACTTTCTCTTCTTCTCTCTTCTCTATTCTCTACACAAATCTGAAGAAAAATGGTGTAAACAAACACCGCAAAGCTTATGATTATGTAGGGTTCAAGCCAACATTAACTATAATCTAAAGTTGAATTTGGCAATTATTTCGGTACACTCGGTAAATCTTATATCGTTTAAAAGTTGAGGTCAAACGAAATTTAAATACTCTTATCTTTATCCAGTTTTTTATGCATATTATAAGGACAAAATTGTGACGGAACTCAAACGCTTCAAAACAAACAACACATCAAGAATGCGATAATTATTTTTAACAATGATTACCAAAAGAACTTAGATCGGAATCGAAATATTGACACCCAACCCAATGTAATGTGACAATACGTGCATACTAAATTACTTCAAAACTAATTCTGATATGTTTGAGTATAATCACATTTGGTATTTTGGTTAGTCACATAAAACATTTATATTCTTAATGTTCTTCTACGAACAGAGACACAAAGTCAAGGGTGTGCTTGATGATTTGAAAACTGTGACAAGTGTTTAACTCATAAACAGAATGTGATTAACGTTTAATAATGCATCTTTCAAGGATTGACATTCAAACAACTTTATATAGTTCGAGAAGTTTCTGATTACTAAATTGGTTGCAATTATCTGGCTAAACTTGTCAAATACTCATCTTTTTTTTTATATTTATTCTATCTTCATATTTTTTATACATAATTTCACGTTTCAAAATAGCAAATTCACACACTAATAAATGACTTTTTAACTTGGTAAAATTAATTTCCCACGAAAGAATATTTAAATGAAAATTTAAAAGTCAAAGTCAAGCATAATTTTGCAGAAAATATTAATGAATCATCTAGAGAAAGAAATTCATTGGAGACTCCATTGTAAGAAGAAGAAAAAAAGTAGAAAAATCAAATTTTCATCACAAAGAGAGTTATCACGCCACCATCAATGTTATTAGAAGCTATTTTTCAACATCGAATCAATATAATGTCATATGTTTAGGCTTTTTTACCAGTGACTAGGGTTACATTAATTGATATTTAAGTGTTATAAATTAAAATTCAAGCAGAATTAATTTGCCAATTTCTGAATCATGATTTATATCAAACCAGTAGTGAAAATTTACTTACTTTATATGCATAATATAAACAATATAGAATGTTAATGTAAGATATTTAAACTAAAAATAGATAAAGTAATTTAAGCATAAGTCTTGTAAATTAAAATACTTAGCCATGTAAGAGTAGTAGACTTTTTATTTTAGAAGATATATATAAAAAAAAACTAAGTAGGAAATTGTAGTATATATATATATATATATATATATATATATATATATATATATATATATATATATATATATATATATATATATATATTTTGAATGATTGATTGACAAATAAAGCAGTGAAATAGGGTGAAAAAAGAAAACATATTAAATCATATGTTTTATATTAATTAATGATACTAAAAAACACATTCTTTAATGAACTATGTGATAAGTAATCAAGTAATTTGAAGTTCATCTCATGACATAAATTAAACACTAATAATCCAAATGTATCGAGTCCTATTATATTCTAATAATGAAACATAGAATTAGATCAATGTTTCAACGTTTCGATTTTAGATATATTGTCAGAGTCAAAACATCTCTACATTGTCTATTTTAGAGTTTGTGCTTCATCATGATTTTATCTTTAAAAGACGTTTCAAAGAATGAAAAGAGGAAAGAGTATTAAAATCGTCGTAAATCTTATTCTCTAAACAATATAAAACTATTAGATTTGTGGTAGAAACAATAAATATATGTTAAAGACTACAAAATAAGTTATGAAAAACCAATTTCTTAAATAAATTATAATATTTTTGTTTAGAATAATTTAATATAATTATTAACTAAAAGTACCTTTGGTTCACTCAATGTAGCGTGATAGCTATTGGTTCATTGGCAATGACTTGGACATGAGAGTTTCAAATTCATGACTTACTTCTTAAGAGGATTTTGGTTCTTACTTGGCTTTGAAGTTAATATAACATATATGTATATGAAAATGGAAAATGATTTAATGTGAAAGGTTTAAGATATATTTATATCATTGTCATGCTTCAAATGGTGGTGAAATGGCGTCTCATTTAAATTAATAGGTTTCAAATTGTACAATTTTTAAATTTGAATTTTCATTTAACTTAATCTTAATCTTATCATTCCATTAGTAGTCGTTATTATTAAATTTAATAACTAGTCCTAAATTTTTTGTATTGATAATAATTCAAGTTAGACACAATATACACACAAAAATTCACAAATTGATTATCTTAAAATTTTGAGTTAGAAAACCGTGTCAAACATTTATATATGTATATTATTGAAATATGAATAAATTATAATTTTGAACCTTCCAACTATTTAAAAGTGAATATTACAAATACTTTTTTATGTTATCTTTTTATTGTATTTATTAAAATAAGTTGCATTAAATTTTGTTACTTTAGCATTTTTTTTTATAAATTAGGCGTTTATAGCTAATAGATATGTTTCATATATTCATATAAGTTTGTTCTGTTTTTGTTTTTTTCCTATCAAAATCATTTTTCATCTGTTTAAGAGAAAAAACCAATTTATATATGTCAACCATTTAGATATAATAAAACAAATCTCTAATTAAGACTAAGAGAAAAAAGTTATATAAATCCTGCTCTTTTTTTTTTAATTAAAATTTCATCCCTAAGACTAGATGACAGTGCTCAAAATCTCACATCATTAATTTAAGAAAAATAATTAAAATTTATTAATGATAGTAATCAATATCCAAGACTATAAATCAAAAGTATGAATACGTGTTACAATGATTGTGATGTATTATATTAGTTTTGTAATTTCTTGTTTAAGAGACAAATTAACTTCTAATCAACCTCTATACCCTTCTGATATGAACAAAATCTGGAAGTTTGTCTGGTACAAGTCAAATTCCAAAAGCAGAAGATTCTAACAATAAAAAAAAAAAACAACCAATTAATGTCAAAATCAAAAGCACTTAATCTTAATTTCTACACCACTAATCTTAGGGTCGGCTGAAGACTATTTGAGGCTTTTAAAATATTATTTAAATTTCACTATTTGAGACATGCCATTATTTAGTTAATTTTATAAATTAACTATTAATTATTATCTTAAACCCAAAAACATAATTTCTTTATAATCATGTCATAGATATAAACATTAATTATTAAAATTTTATTGCAAAATCTGACTGGTCAGTTCTATTATAATATTTTGGGTTAAATATATTTTTGATTTCTTAATTTTCAATGAATTTTGAAATTAGTTCATTTCAAAATTTTTGACCAATTTAGTCATTTATATATCGAAATACGTGAATTTAGTCATTTTAATCAAATTTCGTTAGGTTTATTTTATGTTTTGTAAGCATTTTAAGATTGTATTTGAGTTGTTTATATTATTTGACACATTTTTGCTTTAATGTTAAATCAAATACTATTAAGAAACGCGCTTGAAATGTCAAATAAACTTAACAAAATTTAATTAAAAGGAGTAAATCTACGTATTTCAAAAGATGAAAGACTAAATTGGTTCAAAGGTTCAAAATGGACTAAATCAAAAATATATTGAAAATTAAGGGACCAAAAATATATTTAATCCTAATATTTTCTTATAATTACATTTTTATTATTTAAGAAAATTGAGTCATGTAATACTCATAAAAGGACAAATATCAATGAATCTAATCTAAAATATTTAAATACAAAACTAATGTGTTTTATCACATTTAATACTTTTAGTTCAAGATTAATTCTAACAATATTTTTTAAATTATACTTCCTTTGATTTCACACTTCTATGAAATCAAAGTTTTTGCAAGAAAATTAAAAAAAAAAAAAAGATATTTAAATAGTGTATATGCAGGTCCCCTTATCATCATTTTCTGTCATCTTCTATATTCTTGTTCATATCTCACATGATTTGAATAATTTTTTTATTTTACTAATTTCGTTGTTAACTGCACCTGCACCAAACACAACACATCAATCTATGCTTCTACGCCACAAATCTCTGTTTATAGAAAATAAATAAACCAAAAAACAAAAATGATTGTACAAATTGTAAGCTTTACAATGTTAAAAAAACATTAAAAGTTTCCGAACTTCAAATCCTCCTTTTAACTTATACGACATGTGAAGTACATACGTAAGACAAACTATGAAATCAAAACCATATAGTTTTCACGTGATGATACTTTAAAACAAAGTTATATGCATTAATATTTTAGTGGGCTAAATATTTTTTTCTTTAATCAACTATTTCAGAATTTAACTTTTAGTTTATTTTTGGAGTTTTTTTTGTACTTTTTAGTGTCCAGTGGTTGATTTGGTTATAAAACTGTTAACTCACACTAACAGAAATGTATATTAACATGTTACATAGTTATGTGCATAATAAAATCGCACGAAATTCAAGAACATTTCTTAAGATTGGGGTGAGCAAAATTAATCTAAATTAACGGCACTATATTATATTTAAAAAAAAATTAAATTATTTTTTGGTAATTCTATTTCTTTCAATTTTTTTTCTTAATTTGGATTTTGTATTTTTAAAAATGATTCAATCTGATTATTACCGTTAATTTTGATTAAACAATGTCAAAGTCAACGTCACGTGTCAATTTGTGTTTCTTTTAATTTCTTTTTGTTTTTTCCACATGTCACTTGCAGTTGTGTCACGTATCAGAATAATTCAATTTGGTTCCTATATTTGTTTTTTGTTTTAATCTAGTCTCAATTGAGGTAAAAATGAAACAATATTTTCCATTCTTAAATTGATATTCAATTTTTTTTTATAAATTTTATGATGATATTCTTACAAAAATTTACATTTTTATTAAATATTTGTAGAAATATTTTTAGAAATGTAAATTGAGTGTTAATTTAAAAAGGGACAATATTGTTCAATTTTTATAAAAATTGAAACTAAATTAAAACTAAAAATAAATATAAAAATCAAATTAAATCATTTTGACATATTGTACAATTTTGAAGTGACATGTGTGAAAAATAAAAAAATAAAAAATCACAAATTGACACTTGTCGTTAACTTTAATATCGTTTTGTCAAACTAACGACCAAAATTAAATTGAATCATTTTTAAAAAATAAGAATCAAAATGAAAAAATAAAAATAAATGACCAATTTGACATTACTTGACAAATACAAAGACAAATAAATTAATTTAACCTTAAAAATTGAATAATATATAATAAAAATCGAAGAACTTTTATTAGTGAACTTCTATTAAGTAATTACTCATTAACTGAACTGAATTATAATTTTTTATTTTTTTCTCTTCAATCGCGTTATATTATATGTAAGTTAAATCGTGAATCCGTGCAACTTTTAGATTGATTGGTAGATATATGCTTTTGTAAAAAAACTTTTAGTATGAATAGTATTTTCATTAAAGAATTTATTACACCTATATGCCTTTTTTTCTTTTTAATATTCATTTCATATTTCCTTTCCTTTTGTTATAAAATTATTTGTATTAATTATAGGTAGGAAAGGAAAAATGATAGAAAAAATAGTTGAACAAAAAATAGTTTAGTGGAGTTCAGTTAAATATAGTTTGGTAGAACAAAAATTAGTTTAAAATTTGGATTATTAGTTAAACCAATATATCTAATTTTCTTGATGCATTGGTACCCTACAACTTTTGTCCAAAGATGAAATCTTTAATTGAATATGAAAAAAAAAAAGAAATATAATTTTTTTCAAAATATTTATATTTCTCTAAAAAAAAAAGAGAATAGTGCACAATGAACAAAATTTTTTTTTTTTAAAAAAGTCTAACAAGGATTAACATCACTTATATGTATTTCTATTAAAAATGAAAAATTAAGATTTATGTAATTTTAAAAAATAATTTGAAATTTCTTTTTGTGAACCTAACAATGATCGACTTCATTCTTATGTATGTAATTTGAAATTTCTTCTTGTGAACCTAACAATAATTTTCCATATTTTGTAGGCTTTGATTATTATTTTTCTTCTCATATGTATGAAGTTGGTTCAATCTGATGCACATACACATGCACCTTATCCGTGTATCTAAAAATTGTTTCAATGGCTTCAAATTCAAATTTGCTAATTTCATAAAATTCTTGTATCACTTGTTCACATGTTTTTTTTTACATTATTACTATCTTTATATTAACAACATGTAAACATAGATTTAATTATCAAATTTTCTTTAATTTATTAAAAAAATTTTATTTTATCGCTTTTAATCTTTCTTTCTTTAATATTAATTACCAGCATAAAAATATTATTTAATTTATTAATTATCATTCAGTTTTTCTTTAAATTAAATTTACAAATAATGATTGTAATAAATAAAAATAATTTCAAGATACAAGTTAAATTTTAAAATATTAATACCAAGTTGTTAACAACTAATACAATATTACAATAGTTTGAAATTTTTAAACTATAAAACTAAATATTTATATGTATTACAGAATTCAAAAAACACAATAACTTAACTATTATACCACACGACAATAGTTTAAAATATTGTTACTCATATACTTTTTAAAAAAAGTATATTTTTAGTTTAATATATTTAGCATACAATAATTTAGATAATAATTATTAATAATTTGTTAATTATAGAATGGTTTAAAATAAATTATAATAACATATTTAATATAAATAATTATTGTAGGAAAAATATGTGGTATCCTATATTTTTTAAAATAAGATGAATTATTATATCAGATACGTGTCGTATCTAATACTTATATGGTACATGTGCATCAATTTTATTCTCAATTAAGTTCTCAATTTTATTTTAAAAAAAAGCTCCATATGATCATTTATATTAGATAGATGTTAACACCGTTTAGAAAATAAATACGTGTCAAATTTTGATTTTTTTTTTCTTCTACCTCCACCTTCCCTAACATCCTCCATCTTCCACCACTTTTTCTTCTCTTCTCCACCACCACCTTTCAACACCATCTCCCTTTCTAAGTTTTCCAAGTATCTCCTCTTGTTTATTTTATACTAGTAAATTGACAAAATTGAGCTTTATGTGAAACTTGTAAGAAAAAGGGATAAAGGCCTTACCATTGTCACTACCCAAAAATTATATAAATTGCGACAATCATTTTGCTACATTACATTACTTTTAACCGTCACTATTTATATGTATTATGTTTTCAAAAATATTATAAATTTTGTCGTCACAAAATTTAATATGATAGCTTAAGATGAACCACCATAATACCTATCATACTATACATTATATAGAAAATGACATTTTAATATAATAAAAATGTCAGTTAAAACTAGTGTAACTTTTTCTTTAGAAAACAAATTCATATTATTGTATATTATTAATTCATATTTTGTTAATTTATACTTTTTTATAAAATTAAAACTAATTAAATATAAATGTGCATAAGAATAAATATTTAAAACTAATATATTATTAATCCATTTTTTCAATATATTATTAATCCATTTTTTCTATAAGATTAAAATTAACTAATAACATTTATTAATAAATATTAATATAATATTTGATCGTAATTAAAAGAGGAACAAAGTTGTTTTATTAAAAAAGATCTCGTTGAGATAATTTGATAAGAATTGAGATCCAATTGAAATAAAAAGTTATATGAACCAAGAAACTTTTCGACCAAAGTAAATACCAAATAAATAGTTAAGCCTTTGTATTATATTAATATGTGTTGGTTCGTGAGAAATGAAAACAAAATTAAATAAAGATGGATCAGGCTGAAGGAGAAGAATGAATTAAATCAGAATATTGGTTCTGTACATTTTTGTACCCACACACCTTTTAATCAAGGGAATATAAAAATAAAATAATATATAAATTGAATTGTAAGATAAACCAAAGTACAAGTGTAATATTTCTAGACACATTCATCGTAAAATAACAAATCATGTATTACAAATTTATAACAATGTTAAGAGAAATGAAAAAGAAAAAAAGTAATATTAAAAACAAATAAAGTTAAAAAAATAAAAATAAAAACGTAGAAAACAAATAATCTTTAACTGGTAATAAATAGTTATTCTAAAATAAGTAACTCGAAGAATATAATCGAAACAGTAAAAGAAATTAAATATGATGTTTGGATAATCGCCATAATTATTATAACTTTAAATTCAAGTAAACACTAGATAAATATACTTCAAACTCATTAATTGATATATTTAAAACAATATTTTTACTTTTAATTCCTATACTAGAAGTAACAAGTAAAATTTATGATATCATAAATGTAAATTAACAATCAAAATAAGTATTTATTCTTTTACTCTATGTTAAAATAATATTTTTGTTTTTAATTTTTTTATATAGAAGTAACAAATCACATTTATGTTATCATAAATGTAAATTAACAATAAAAAATAAGTATTAATATTATTTATGTATAAAAATAAGATTTATGTTAAATATTAAATTTATTAAAGATAAAATGTTCATAATATAATTATATATATATATATATATATATATATATATATATATATATATATATATATGAAATTTAAGATATTTAAGAAAAAAATAAATTTTAAAATACAAATAAACATTAGTGCATAATAACTTTCATAAAAGCTAATATTAAACTGTCACTGACGTTGAAGAAACATTTTAAAACTTCAATTTTATTATATAACATTTTAAATTAAAATTGATGTAAAAGAAAAATATCAAAATTCAGAAAAAGTAAAATATTACTTTTGAAACTCATATTGTAATTAATAAATATTTAATATTTTAGATTAAATAAGTGAAAAAGAAGAGATTCTTCTTTATCACTTACGCCACTCTCTCGAGTATGATGAGTGAATCATACTCGCGCATCACTCATGTTTCATTGTTGTTTCTTATGTCAGTTTTGCTTGACGGAAATATATAAAATAAAGTCACACCAATTTTAGAATTGTTACGGAATCAAACGGTTTAAAACAGGACACGTGTAGTTTAATTCTATGATATTCATGTGTCCTTCACCGTTTGATTTCTGATAACATCTCTCGTGGGAGAGTGGAACATAGAACGAAAATGTGCGAGTGGGGGAAAAGCTTCTCCATGTTGGTGTTGTTGCATTGTTCATGATGATAATTTGGCATTGTAAGTCTCATTCAGAATCTGACCCAGTCTGTGTTCTTCAAAAAGCTCTTTTTCCCTTCTGTGTCTTTGTTCTCTCCTTGCATGCATCAGCACCGCTAGCTTTTCTTCTTTCTTGCACGAAGAATGGTTTTGAAATTTCTCCTTTTTCTTTTCCTTTCTCTTTGATTGTGTAAGTGTATGAGTTGAATCTGTTTTGAATATATATCTTTTCTTTCTTTTTGTTCTTTGTTTGTTTTATGCAGAGCTGAACCTGTGGAAGTGCATTCTGGGTTCTGCATTCTCGGACGGGTAGTGATTCTGCAACTGTTTCTTGTTTTTCAATCGGTGATCAAACTTGTTTTCTAGGGTTTGACATGTTTTTTTTTTTTGTGTGGGTGTGTTTGGTTAGTTAGTTAAGAAGAGTTATTGATTCCCTTGAAAAGTTTCTGTTTTGCAAGGAAAAAATGGGTGAAATTTGTTTCCATGTTTTTCCGGAGCTTTCGTTGTATTGTTTTTGGGGATTTTATGGTACCAATATTCACCTTTTAGTACCATTAAAGGTGGGTATTTCTGATCAACCACACGAATCTTCCACTGAAGTCAATTTTATTTGAGGTGGGTTAGATCATTATCACTACTACGAGTGACAAAGTGATTTGACAATTAAATGTGTTACAGGATTGAAAAATGTTGTCTTTGAAATATTTAGTGGGTTAACATTGCTTTGTGATTCATGCTATGGAGGAGCATGGTTTTCTGTGAACACGGTCTCGGAGTATGTAAGAAGAAATTGGCCCTTAAAGATGTTGAAATGTGTCCATGCTGCTCGATCCTACTGCTTGTGTGGTTTTCAGTTATTGTGAAATGTACTGAAAGAAATGTCTCTTATCATGTGCAGTTTACATTTTGACTTTAAGAAATTTAGTCTCACTGTCTTGATCAATTTGAAAAAGTCACGTGGAAATCTCACTTTATAAGCCAGTTTTTTGTGAGATAGAGTTAAAGTTAAAGTTTATTTCTTAACATTAAAAAAAGAAGCCAGTTTTTTGTAAGGTCGAGTTAAACATAAAGTCTATTTCTTAACATTAGAAAAAGTGGAAATGAAACAATTAATTAATTGAAAAAATAGTACTTGAAGGGTAACAAAACAATCACTTTGTCCCATGGAGGAGGGGTTACATATTGTCGAATTAGATGGATGTTGAACTAGATTATATACTAGAGAAACTGAAGAAACCTTATTCCAGTGGGTAAGGTTGGCTGCATGGGTTATATGATGTTGTAATTAGTGTATAGTGTTGTTCTTGGTTATAGTTAATGGTCCTTTTATTTTAGCAATGGCTAGTAGTATTACCTCTTAGAATTAGCTGTTCGGAGTTTTGGTGAATCCTAGTTTTCCTCCCACAGTTTTAAGCTGTTTAGATTGACTAGTACTGGCTTGTGCTTGCATGCTGAAGATCTCTATGTCTTGAAAACTAGTCCAGTTCAATTGGTTTTTCAGTGAATTGAGTTCATGAATCCTGGTAAATAGTTTGGTTTGACTGGTATTCCTAAATGTGATTAGGTTTGGTTGATACTAATTATTAAGAGAAAAACAAAAAAGGTATAAGGAAAGGAGAATTCTGTATTGATTATACTGAGTTTTGTGCAATTGATGACTTCTGTCTTCAGCAACTATGTATAAGCTACAGCAGCATTTCTAATGGGCTGAGTTTGACAGACAGCTGTAAATAAGAAACTAACAGAATACAACTGATAAGGAGTTATTCACTCAAACTAATTCTGTTACTTCTGTGCTTGGGCAGCTAAAATACCTGTATTCTGCCAAGCTGAGAGATTGAAGATGGTACGTTTTACTTGTCATTAACTACTACACGTTTAGGTTTTTTTGGGAGCATATGTAGCTCTGAAAAACTTTTCTCTCACTTTTTCTTGCTTCTTAGCTTTTGCTTCTCTTTCTGAACAATTATTGCAGGGTGGGGATGATTCCGCTGTGGAGAGTGATAATTTTGATTGGAACACTGAAGATGAGCTTGAAATTGAGAACTATCAGTCTTCATCTTCATGTTTAACTGTTCCTAATGGAGATGCCGTTACCGGGTCTGGAGAGGTAAGCTTTTTTAGGCTTTTCTCATTGCAGATGTTGTTGATATGATATACCAAAATGATAAGCTGATCTCGCCGGTCAACGAGGAAAAAATTCTTCAGAAACCGTATATTTTTTTTTTTCATGTATAATATCTATTTTACAACTTAGGTTTTGTGGAATTCATACATGTATTAATTTTTCACTTTTTCGCCATAGAGCATTGTGTCTTTCGATCTATTGAAGCAACCTCACTTAGTTGGCAAAGGCTGTCATTACTGCTTATGTTTCTCATTTTATCGTAGCTAGTTCTTCATGAATCAGTTTCTTCTTTTCTATTGCTGTTATGTGGGTTTATTTACTGATTTTGCATTCCCTCCTTGATTTGGGTAACCTTAGTGTATCTGATAATTGGAGGGTTTATAACTTTACTTTCAAATACTCACAAGCTGTTACATTTCTTTTGGTAGTGTCACTTCCTCTATTTTATTGCACACACAAAATATGTTGGATTCTTTGCATTTTCTATTTTTTATGAGATCTATGTTTGCTATTGTTAAAGGGATTCTGATTGGGACTTGGGTATTATGGGGTGCTTAGTCCATTGCAGAATGGTATGGGATTTTTGATGAAGTATTTAACTGTTCAGTTCTCCTCCTTTGACAGCTAGGTCTTTAGAGAGGGTTCCCAAAGTGCTTGGGTGCTTATCAGAAACTATTCATTTTCTTTACTAACTTTATGGTTTTTCTAATTACGCATTCAATTAAGCATATTTTAAACCCAATGAAAAAAATACATTCTTGTGAACATGTATGTAGAAATAACATTGTGCAAAGGAAATAGAGTTTTTAGCTACTAATGTCTATTCTCTACCCCTCAAGGCAAGCTCGTCTGCAGTTTCAGCTAATTCCAAGGTATTCAACCACTTCATTGGCATGGGATTTTCTAGAGAGATGGTTTCTAAAGTAATTCAGGAATATGGTAAAAACATTGCTTCACTCTATTTAAACATAGATTTGATTCATAAAGTTCACAAATAATATTGCCTGATGAACTTCCAGGTGAGGAAAGCGAAGATAAACTACTTGAAGAACTTCTGTCATACAAGGTGAGGTGATATTTTAACAAGTCCTCGAGCTATTATTGAATTTTAAGGAATTTCTCTACTGTAGTCGTCCCACCTTATATTTTACTAAATTAATACAGTTACATTTCCGTATTGTGGAGTTGTTAGCATCTTGCAAACATAAATGAATTGTGAATCATTGCTGGTTTTCATTTGTAGTTAATAATGATAAGCCTTGCAGAGTTTTTAGCATCGTACAATATACATAAATGAATTGTGAATCATTGCTGGTTTTCATTGGTAGTTAATGATGGAAAGCTTGCTGTCTAGTGACTTGGAGGTAACAAATTCTAATGTTGAAAACAGTTTCTTTGTGAGTTTAAGGTTGCATCTATCTATCCATAGTAGTCAATAGTGTGTAGAATGAAGTACTGTAACGGAAAGATTATGGACTGCTGTTGGATTCAAATAGCAAGTGGTTTTACATAGTGGCTAAAATTGTGGATTTTCTCTGGCTGTTGCATTATAGTGGTGCTACCCCTATAAATCCTTCAAAAACTCGTTTTTATTCCTGGAGCATGGTTGTTTGGGTTACTTTTGGGTAAAGTATCCCAGACTTTCATCTGTTTTGAACTCTAACCCTTCACATTTTATAAGAATTTTATTTAAGTGTTCTGCTCTTTTAATTTTCCCTGATCCCGTTTTGCTAACTTTTATGTAATATGACCCTCCTCTTTCTTCTTTTTTCTTTTACATCATTACAATGTTTTTAATGCTTCTAGATTGATGATGATTGTGTGTATAAGTTGTGACTTATATTCATCTTGAATTTCTTTAATTGTGTATTTTCTTTTGTTTTTAGAGTATTTTTATGTGTAGTATATGCTATTTAATTTGTATTCTAACATTTGAAATATATTTTGTCCCACTTTCTGCTACCTTCCGTAGTACTTTCTGAATTGGCTGCCACACATTGCTATTTGAGATTGATAACTGTGGAACCTTATTATAGACAAGATTAGCAACTTCAATTATGCTGCACCTGTATGAAATATAAGCATTAAACTGATGGCTATATATTTTCAAACTTGGTGGTCAATGCTTGCTAAACAAATTATGCATAACATTTTGAATTTGATTCCATTTGCTTGTTAAGATTCGTTCCAATTCTTTATTAAAAACGTAGATGTGGAGAAAAAGTTATATTAAAACTTATAGTTATTAAAGATCGGAGTAAGCTTTTATTAAAAGTTATTCATCTTTCTTTGTTGGCTTCCAGTGCTCATTCCATTGTTTTAAAATTAATTGAAGATTAAAGAGTTTATTGTATTAATCTCTATCCTCCCATTTATTTTCCTTTCTCTCTTAATAGAATATTTTGTCAAGAATTTATTTCTTCTTTTAATAAGTTTCTTTTAGAACTGGTTATGGGACTTTCTGGCCAAGAAACTCTGAAATGGTTGCAATTCTTCTTCTCTTAATTTTGTCTTGGCTCGAGTTGCAGAAGAAAGGATGGGGTTAAATGAGCAGCTAGATCACCTTATAATGACAATGATGTTTACCAACTTGAATGTGTGGTCTGTGGCTTCTTTGTGCATATAATTGCTCCTTTTTTTCACCCTTCACCTCTTCTACTTTGTTTTGTTTTTTGCTTTCTGATTTCTTATAGATTTCTTCATTGCTTCATTAATATACCGTTTGCATTCTGTATTATTTTGGCTGTTCATGTTACAGTTGTCTTGGTGCATTTTATTTTCATATTTGCAGGCTCTAGAAAGTTCTCCCCAGCCACAGCAGCGTATTGAGCGGGATCCTTCTTCTTCAGAAAATGCAGGGAGCTCTTGGGATGATTTGTCAGATACTGATATTTTTTCTGATGATGAAGTAATCTCTGCTCTATGTTTAGACGTTTATTTTTTAGAGTTTGTACGATTTGATTCATTTTATATCTTGTTAATTTTTGCCTTAAGTGTCATCTACTTGGATGGTTTCTCCTAGTTCTATAGGACACGCAATTAGACATGTAACCATTTTCAAACATGTGACACTACAAGGGCTTGTACAATTTCATTTTCCTACTAAAAATAAATTTTCATCATGCTTCCACTTGATTTTACAAACATTTATTTATGGGGTAGGTCTGTAATTGCTTATGCTAGGAAATAATATAGGAATTAGGAATAGTTTCTGTATGATAAAATATAGCTTGCTCATTTTATATTTTTGCAGGAAATTGCAAAATCTTCTTCTCAGAACGATGATACATTACAGACTTTGGTGAAAATGGGGTACAAGTTGGAGGAGGCTATAATTGCCATTGAAAGATTAGGTGTGTTTTGCTTCCATTTGTATATTGGTGTGGGTTATTGGCTTGTTATTTCTGCAAAAAATGAGAGAATTATTGTACTTTATATTTGTTACTTGTATGAATCACTCGCTAACTTTTATTGATCTTAAGCACATGGATTTATGCCCCTTGTGCAGTTGAGCCATTAGACAAATAAAGAATATATTTGTTTTCTGAGGTTTAAGTGTTGATATTGGTTGCCAGTTGTTGGATATTTTATATGCACTCCAAGCACAAGTTATCGTCATTGCTAAAATGAACCTGTTAAAGCTTTTCTTGACGAACTCTTCATATTGTAATTCCCAAGAACAAAGCAGAAGACCTCTAATGGTTTTGAAGTTATAGTAGGAATCTTTTTAATGAACCAATACCACGCCATCACTCTATTTCACATAGTAAACCATAATGGAGTTTCCTCATTCTCTAACTTTTATAATCTCCCAGTTGAGTCCTACCTGCTGAATGCATATCAATCCGCATTTAATATAATTGTATACTCAATACAATACACAGAACATCAAGGCATAATAGTTCGCCGGAGATTATCTGTTCCAATGTCCACGTTAGGGACAGATTCATATCAGTTTGGAACCACCGTTATTGTATCTCTAATAGATAAAGAAAATCTTCTTATCCAGTTACCTTATGAATATACTGCAATTACTTTTAGTCAAACCAAGAAAAAAATGTGATTGTTTAGTTGCTAACACTATAATTAGGATTTACATGGAGAAGTAACATCTGTAGGTCATGTGTTATATATAATTATGTCTAAAGAAGGCCACCATAACCAAAAGTTGTTAGCACAAGCAGTTTGGCACTTAAGAATCCCTTAACCAATGTCAAGGGTCTGGCTCTTGGTCCCTTAACAAAGATCTATGGTTTCCTTCCCGGCTTGGACATGGAGTCTCAATTGGAGGTATCACTTTACCGCAAAACTGGGCTGACCTGTGCAAGGGGGACTATGCAAAAAAAGAAGGCCACTATAAGATTGTTCAACTTTGTATAAATAAGCTAATAGAAGATGAATGCTGCTATTCTGTCATAAACCATATTAATCAAATTAACATGGTCAACCACCATAATGATAATAGTAAGTTAATAACCTTTCATGGCCTCTTTGTTTGCTTGTGTGTCCAACTTTCCAAAATGTCTTGTTGAATGAACTTTTTCACCGTCTATTTTGTTGTCTCATTTTTCTAATGAAATGTTACAGGTCGAAAGTCTTCACTTGAAGAATTGGTAGATTTTATAGATGTTGCTCAGCTAGCAAAGGCTGAAGATGCTCTTCTACCGCCTGAAGAAAAGGTAGCAACGTAGCATATTGCCATATTGGTATTTTGTGATGAATAAACTAGACATTCAATGCATATGCGTATATATTATTCTGTAATTTTTCCTTGAAATTATGTAACATCATTTATCTGTTGCTGTCTACCCCCTCATTTATTTGTCACATATACAAATTATTTTATTGTTATTTTTGCAGCTACAGTACAATGACTATACTAAATCCAATAAACGAAGATTGTATGATTGTGAAGTGTTGGGAAGGAAAAAACCTAGGGGATGTGAGAAGAAAATCATCAATGAAGATGAGGAGGAAGCTCTTCATCTTCCAAACCCAATGATTGGATTTGGTGTACCTACAGAGTCAAGCTTCATTACACACAGAAGGATTCCGGAAGATGCCATTGGTCCTCCTTACTTCTATTATGAGAATGTGGCCTTAGCACCAAAAGGTGTTTGGCAAACAATTTCTAGATTTTTGTATGATGTGGAGCCAGAATTTGTGGATTCAAAGTTTTTCTGTGCGGCAGCCAGGAAAAGGGGCTATATTCACAACCTACCCATCCAAAATAGGTTCCCACTTCTACCACTTCCACCGCGTACAATACATGAGGCTTTCCCCCTAACAAGGAAGTGGTGGCCCTCATGGGACCCAAGGACCAAACTTAATTGTTTGCAAACATGTATTGGCAGTGCAAAACTAACGGAAAGAATTAGGAAAGCTTTAGAGAACCATGCTGGAGATCCCCCTGAACATGTACAAAAGTACGTTATTGATCAATGTCGGAAATGGAATCTGGTTTGGGTTGGAAGGAATAAAGTTGCTCCTCTTGAGCCTGATGAAGTTGAAACCCTGTTAGGCTTCCCAAGGAACCACACCAGGGGAGGTGGAATAAGTAGGACTGACAGATACAAGTCACTTGGCAATTCGTTCCAGGTATGATAATTCTCACTCTTTTATAATAATGGCGCATCCACAAAGATCTTTCTGGATGTATTTACTGTCATAAAGAAATATAATTGTCCTTGGAATTATCTAGCAATGTTTCAACTTCTAGAGTCATCAGGTAGAGGAAGAACAAAAGAATAGAAAGAATAGAATGAACGTGTTAAAAAGGATTTATATATAAATAACATCTTTCCTCCATTAAAAGATTGGTATTTTGACAGAACGCTACTTATGCGGTTTCAGCAAGTTTTCTTTTATATGGAACTTCTTAATGGATTGTGTGAAAGTAGTGGTTAATGCATCTATGTTTCTATGTAAATTTCTCTTTCCTTATGGGTTCAGTTCATTTCAGGTTGACACTGTGGCATACCATTTGTCAGTTCTGAAAGAGATGTATCCTGACGGTATCAATCTTCTTTCTCTCTTTTCTGGAATTGGTGGGGCAGAGGTAGCTCTTCATCGGCTCGGCATCCCTCTCAAGAATGTAGTGTCTGTTGAAAAATCAGAAGTGAATAGGAATATTGTTAGAAGTTGGTGGGAGCAAACAAATCAGAAAGGTAATTTGTATGACATGGACGATGTAAGGGAGCTAGATGGTGATCGTTTGGAGCAGCTGATGAGCACTTTTGGAGGTTTTGATCTCGTTGTTGGTGGCAGTCCATGTAATAACCTCGCTGGTAGCAACAGGGTCAGCAGGGATGGACTGGAGGGAAAAGAATCCTCTCTGTTCTTTGATTACTTTAGGATTCTGGACTTGGTGAAAAATTTGACAGCCAAACATCGATGATTTTTCTCCATCTCCCGTTTTGTATTTAATCCAAACTTTTAGGATCTTGGTATGCAACCTGAAATATTAGAGACGGTTACTTTTCTCACCCCATTTTTGTTGCCAAAGCAATGCAACACTTTCAAATAAAACATTTATCTTAAAATCTATCATTTCAGGTTACTGTTTTTCTTATCCCTTTGTGGGTACAGTACTAAATGATTCTTGCCATGTTTCACTTTTCCATTTTCTGGTTATGATAATCATGACTTTTGTTAGCAGCAACTGGGTTTCATCAGTTACTTATTGGTCTTGTGTTGGAATTTGACCTAAAAAATATCTGTTTTTGACTGTGCTGACTGAGATGAGATGCTCTCTTGTTTGTACTGTCTATTGTACTGTTGAGATGATATCTTGAGTTTCTACAAAAGTAAAGTTCGCATGCAATCAATATATGTTTGTGAATGAATTGTAGTTTATGTTGAATTGAATTCTTTGTACCCTAAGGATAAATGTTATTATGTGTTATGTTTGGAACAAATTTAACCATCTTTCAAATAGAGCTCTGTAGAATGACTTCTAATGTGGTTTTGTAACTTATGCACTATATGCATGGAATTAGCTCTTCTAAATGTTTCTCTTAATGAACCAAAATATTAAAAAAACAGTAAATATTTAAGAGGTGTTTCCATCATCATTAATGTTGCTATTAATTTGGTGATGTCCACCTGATTCTTAGTTTCTTAGTATATAATTTTCTTTAAGTTCTTCACTATTCCATTTCCTTTCCCCATAAGTATTTTTTTTCTTTTCTTTTTCACATTTCTCTTTATGTAAATTACTGCAATAATTCTTTAAAAAGTATCCATAACTTAACTTTTTATTAACTTCTTTTTTTCAAGAAAGTAAAATCCAGTGCACAAATTGGCATAAAAGAAGTCTTTGATATGGGATTTCTTGATCAAAGCCTTAAATTGGGTTTTCATTTTACCTTTTTTAATTGGATTATTTCTATTCTACATTCAGCCTTTCTATCCATTCGGGTTAATGACAAATTGGTTGACTTCTTTAAATGCAATATATTTGGGTGAGTAAGAAGACAATTGTTTTGATGTTTTTTCCTTTTCTTAATGTTCTATTGTTAAAAGTTTCTAGACTTGGCTTTGAGGCGTTTTTTCATGTTTTATTTTCATGTCTAACCATGACATTTTGAGTTTGTTATGTAGTGTTAGCCATTGGAACATATATTGTATGGATCATTTTTGAGAATGAGAAATTTTGACCGTTTCTCATATATGACTTTCCATATATGACAATTCATATGATGCATGACTATATTAGATTGATAAGAAATGTTTCTAAGAAAAACATGAATAATGACTTGACTAACTTTTTTATTTTGATTTTTTTTATATATTCAAATTAAAATCAAGGAAGGAATTTCAGATTAAATAGGCTTTTTGGAAGATACCAAGGTTGGTTGGATTGATTAACACAGAGGGTGTTGAAAGGAGTTGTCCTTAACATGTCCAAGGCGTGCCGAGTGAGAACACCGTTGGAGCTCCCATGATTTAAAATAGAAGGTAGTTTCCAACGCCCACAAGTTAGTGTACTCACTAACTTTGTGGTCTCCAACAATACAAAAATTCTGTCCAACGCTAATTAAGTCAGAGGCCACTGTCCAAGTGATGTTCAACGACATTACAGAGGCGCCTGATGGTGCATTAGAAACTTAAACTTACTCTTTGAGATTTAATTGAGCAATATGACTCTTCTTGAGTTATTTCCCACCTGATAAACTTCATATGGTTATACTATATCAATCTCTTAGCTCAAAAGGTGCCAAATCTAATCAATCAAAGGTCTCATAGAGAAGTCTCTATCAACAACAAAATTCTAATTTTACAAAGACAAAAGCAATCTTTGATACCAATTGAAATAAAGTTAAACATAGCTCAAGTGAATGACATCTATTCCTTTAGGTTTCAAATGGTATTCTCCTTTTCTCTTTAGAATTTATAGTAAAAAAACAACTTGTCAAATACACCATTTGAAACCAATGAAATTCAATTTATCAATTATTGAGATGAAAATGCCAACAATTAATGCTTTCACGTGTGCATCTCAAATAACACCAACCATTTAGCCGAAGAAAATATACAATTCTTCAAACCAGTTTCAAATCACAACAACATAACAAAGGCCTTTTGACACTAAGTACCGCTAATCACAAATATAGATAGTATTTACACAAGACAGAACAGTTTGGTCATACTCTTTTGATACTGATAGAACAGAGAATCCTCAATAGCTCCCAAACCATACATGCAACCCTAAACTCCTCACATGCATAACAAAACCCAAACGACTTTGAAAGGAGTAAAAAAGGAATTACTTTGTTCAACAAAACAATCAAATAGAAGTGTAGGTCTCTTCACCATGAGTTCTATATTACGCTCTAATCTTCAAAAGGATGAGTAAGGAGTTACAAACTTTAGAGAGAAAGTAGAGAACATGAGAGAGATACTCTTTCAGAGATAATTGCTTCTATAAAATGAGGTCTATTTAACTTATTTATATTTATAATAAAGCTTTTTAATAATGAAATATTAGAGTGTATCTTATAAAAGCTTTATCTCAATTAAATAATTTGTAGGGTCTTATAATTATTATGGTATCTTACTTAAAGAGATGAATACAAAAGGAAGGAAAAAGAAACGCCCATCATAGGAAATATATGAGGCCGTGAATAATTTAAGAAAAAAATAAAAAATATATAATAGAAAATTAAGAATGAGAGAAGGACGCCAAATTAAAATCAACATTACTTTTGAATTTAATCATATAATTGATCATTTGAAATATTTGTAATGTTATTTATCCTTATGGAATGAGGATTTGGAGTATATTTTCCTTCATTATGGAATTATTGTTCAAATTATTCTATAGTTGATTTTCTAGAACATCCCTAATAACATTTATTCGTTACAATATTAGGATTTTGGAGTATATTAAATTTGACTATAGAATAATCAATATCAAAGGTGATTGAATAATCAATCTCAAAGGTTATTAATTAATTCTAAAAGAAAAAAAGACTTAAGAGGTAGGATGTTGACGGCAACATTTTAAGTATACAAACAGAAAAAAAAAAATCAGGAATTGCATTAGAATTTCACATTTTGTAAGTGAGAAAACAATAAGAAGAAAAATATATTCTAATTATTAAAATTGTAATAACTTGTTTGTTTATTAGTCCATTTCAAAGTTAATAAATGGAGGCAAATGTCAAAATGTCAAGATATAGTGTCTTTAATTAGAAATCAGTCATTGGATCTTATATCATATAATTATGTTTTAGAATTTCATTTTTTGCATAAATGACATTTTGTTTAAGGGTAATAAATGAGTTTATTTAAGAACTTAGTTCCTAAAAACAAAATTTATGATTCTAATTTTTTAAAATGTATTACTTTTTAACTACTACTCATGTGTCAAACCAATTGTAGCTTATATAATTTGCATCCATTAATGTTTCTGATATAAAAATTCAGTTGTGAATACTAGTAACAAAACTAAGATCTATAAATTTAACTATATTTATCTATTTTAAAATGAATCTTGGACCAATAAATAGTGATTTAAGATTTAGAATGTTAGTTTTTTTTTTTTTAATATTTTAGAGACCAAACCCAATATGCTCTCATTCTACAAAGATATCAACGAGTGTAATTTCTATATAGACCAAATTTAGATATTCAAATTAATCTCTTTGAGTATACAAGTCATGTTTGAAGAGAAATATTATGCTTAACTTTGTGTTTGGAATATGAATTTCATAATTCATATAAAATATTAAATTGGAGTTGATATATTTTATTTGAGTAAGAAAATTAAACTTAAACAAAAAAATAATTTTCTTATTTGGATAGAAATATATAAATATGAATAATTATTGAAAATTAAAAAATTCAAAATTATGTTTTATAGTTGATATTATTTTTTATCAAATCAAAGTTCTTCATTTTTTTATCTGATAGTTGGTTAAGGATTTTTTTTCCAACTTCTTTCATTAATGTGCACCGAAAATTTTTCTACTTGACATTAGTAAAAAACAAATCCTAATTATTATTGGCTGAAAGTTTTTCATTTATTTAATATTAAAAAGAAAAACTTAAAATCATTGATAAGAAATAATATTTCAACTGATTATTAAAAACATTGAAAAAATTAATCACCACAGACATTAGTTAAAATAATTACTTCACTAAAAAAATTAATACATAAAAAAATAACTCTAATTAATATCGACTAAGAAATAAAAGTTGTTTAGGTTTTTTCTAATAACTTAAATAGCAAAATAACTTCTATTGACATAAAAAATAATAATCAAGTCAGTGTTAAGTAAAAATTAGTTAATTGAACAATGTCTTGGTTAAATCTATTATATCTAAAACTAAAATTGAATTAAAACAAAATTACAAAGAATAAAATATTAATTTGAAAATAAGAAAACTTTCAATTCACAGTTTATCTCTTTAAAGGAATAAAATTATAAAATTTCAATTTATTTTATAATTCTTTATTAAATAACATATTTTATTATTAAATATTTCAAAATTTTGAAAACATAAATTACCCTATTAAATTTTTTTATCAAAACATATTATAAAATGTTAGAAATTTTTTGGTTGATTTTTAATGTTGAGTGATATTTATTTTTAATATTTTCTTCTCTTGTCAATTTCTTTGTGAGATCAACTTATCGTTAGTAATAATGATTTTTGAAAGAATCATTTAAAATGTGTATTTTGTTTTGTTTTTAAATAATGCTTTATTCTTAAATAACTCGGTGGTTCATGTCACTTAACCATGGTCAAGAATTACAGTTCAAATTCCTAACCATGGTCACACGCCAAACCTAACATTAACCCAACACCCAACCCTTTCACTTTATCTGTTTTGTATAAATAACCATTTTCATTTCTTCTACTTTCTCCTCTCCTTCCCACCCTCGTCGCGTTTTCGAAGCGACGCGAGCCTAGCGACCCGAACCCGAATTCGAGTTCAAATCTCAGAGAGAGACACCGGCGTAGCTCGTGGAATCGACGGTTACTTCTCGCTCTTCCTTCGGTATAACACGATTCGACTCGTTTCATTTTTCTTTTCACTTTCAATTTTTTAGGTCAATTTCGTGCTGTTGTATGCAGCATTCCGTAGCTGACTAGATCTGAGTAGGTTGTGTTCGTTTAGGAACTCTGCTTGCGGTGTGATTGAATCTAGGGCTTTGTTTACGGAATCAGATTTATGCTGCATGCGATTGCTTCCGCTAGATTTGATTTTCTTGGATACAATTTTATTTGTACAGCTTCGGAGTTTTACTTTAAGGGTTTGTTTTGGTTTGTGGTGAGAATTCTTAGCTGTAAATGGTATTAGGTGTAGACTAGGGTTTGTTAACTTAATCATTCGAGTCGAGATTCGCTGGGATTACGAGATTTAGGTTTTCTGATGAATGTTTGAGTTGGTTAATAAATGGAAGTTGCTAGTCTGACGGTTAAAGGTTAAAGGAATGGAATCGGTCTTACAGTTTTTATTAAGCAGTTATTATATTTTAATCGTGAGTTAATAATAATTTGTTTTATTATTTATATTTTCTGGATAGGTTAGTACTGAATAGTTATATTGTTTTTGTGATGTTAGAATTGTATTGCGGGTTTTCCTTGCTATGGCCGCCACAGCAACTGCCTCTTCAATGGGTCCGCGGTATGCACCACCAGATCCGACACTTCCTAAACCATGGAAGGGACTTGTGGATGGCAAGACGGGGTATCTTTACTTTTGGAATCCCGAGACCAATGTCACCCAGTATGAGAGACCCTCGAGCTCAGCTGCCCCACCAAAGTCCTCTTCAGTGCCTAGCTCTTCTGTCCAGGTTCAACATGCGTCTCAAGGGTTGCAACGTGGTCGCAGTCCTGATTTCAGTGATAGGTATGATAGAAATGGCAGTGGTGGGTCAAATGATGCTGGATCACGGAATAATCAGGTTTCAATCCATAACTTTATTCTTGCTTTTTGACATTTTATTATGTAGTTTGTTGCTAGTTGCATATAGTTTTCTAGATGGTAGTTGCTAGCTGCATGTTGTTTTCAACATGACTTGTGCCACAGAAGTTTTTTATGTGTAGTTAGTTATATATAGGTTTATGCAATCTGGTTGTGGTCTTGTAACAGTGACGTTTTAATCAATTTTTTAATTAATTTCAAATCACTAGTTATGATATCCATATGAAGATGACTACAATTGGGGAATGGGACGAATCTAGTATGCGTTGTACTAAAACAAAAATTTCATGAATTGAACAATCCTATTCTGTGTTTTTCCTTACCTGAACACGTTTGGGCATTACATTTGTCTAGCAAATGAATAATACATTATGTTGGGTAGAGAGGGAAAAGGAATGTGATGCTGAAAATAAACTCTTTATTTTCTTAGTCATAGTTTATTTGTGGGGCTAATTATTTGTGTCTATTGTCATCTATTAGAGTTCCAAAGGTGGAAGTTACAGTTCCCATAGTGTGCCAACTGGAACGAATGCTGCTGCCAATGCTAGTTATTCTGTCAAAGGTCAGGGGGCATCGGATGCTGCGGCTGTGCTATCTCCAGAATCTTATCGAAGTCGGCATGAAATAACTGTGACCGTAAGCATATATTTTATAGTTTCATGGCTAATAATTATGTTACATTACTGTTTCATGATTTGTACATTTGTTTATTTTATTATAGTTACTATACACTTTACTTGGCGACACAAGTTTTTATATCAAATGTTTCTAGATTATGTTTGGAAAATTCCATATAATTGATTGCTATTTGTTACTTTTGGATTTCGTTTTAATTACAGTAAAATTGAGGGTCTTTAATATTTTTTTCTAGGGAGACAATGTGCCACCACCTCTTACTTCATTTGGGTCTTCTACTGGCTTTCCACCGGAGGTTTTGAGAGAGGTATCAACTTTTGTTCTCTGTTGTTATTTTCTTCTCTATCTTCAATAGTGGCAGTTAGGCGGGTACCCAGCTTCCATAGGTATCTGACCCAAATTTTCCTTGTGCAAGTATCTGATTCCTGAAGCTTCAATTTCTAAGTTTCAGGCTCATAATTTTTTTGCCATCTTTACTTTTTTTTTGTCGTAGGTGCGATATTTGCTCCTGGGGAGGAGCTAATGTCGTACGGTGTGGTGCCCTCTTTTGTGGGGCTAGCATTTAGTTTGGACTTTGGAGCGCCCTTTATGGTGGACCAAGTTTTTGGAAGGGCTTTCCGAATCATCCAAGTTCGTGGCTGGGACTGCTGTTGGTCATGATTCAGTCTGCCACTTGGTCTTGTACGGAAGAAGAGGCCTCCTCATGCGCTACCTTGCATCAGCAAGCATTGGTGGCTTGCATATGAGGGATGATGCTTCTTCCGGCATTAACTCCTCTATAAGTTACAAAGAAAACCAATCTCCTGGATTTTCCTTTTTTTAGGTACAAAATGCTGGTTTCTCAGCCCCAACTCCAATCCAGGCACAGTCATGGCCCATTGCTCTTCAAAGTAGAGATATAGTTGCCATTGCAAAAACAGGCTCAGGGAAAACCTTGGGATATTTAATGCCCGCATTTGTTCACCTCAAGCGCTGTGGTAATAACTCCAAAATGGGCCCCACTGCATTGGTACTTTCACCAACAAGGGAGTTGGCGACACAAATACAAGATGAGGCTGTGAAGTTTGGGAAATCTTCAAGAATTTCTTGTGCAGTAAGTAATTGTTCTCATTTTTATCCCATTATCTTTCTTCTACTTTCAAGCATCAGCATGAAAAACCTTTGAAAATTATTGTTTCACTCAAATTTGAGAGTGTGAAACAAATATTGCTTGTAGTATCCTTTATTGAATTTCCTTTTGTAATAGTTTATCATGTTTTTTTATCATATTCTTCTTAAAAAATGTTATTTTCATTCTGTATATTTCATTTAAACAAACATACATGGTAGTTGTGGGATTCATAAACGGCGATAGCACAAATAGTTTTCTGTTATAAAATTTTAGGAAATGATATGTTTTAAGTAATATCAGTGTATATTTTTTCTGCATGGAGGTGTCAGTTCAATTGTCTAAGTTGATAAAAATGATTTTTTTATTACTTGCGTGATGAGTAGTGTAGGAAATACACTGGTGTCTGAAACATGTATGACACTATCACGGCGATAGCTAAAGAAATAAACCTTCTGCATTTACTGCTATATAATTACTTCTTTTTTTACCAGTGTTTGTATGGAGGAGCACCCAAGGGTCCTCAACTCAGAGACATTGACCGGGGAGCAGATATTGTGGTAGCCACTCCTGGTCGCTTGAATGATATTCTTGAGATGAGAAGAATTAGTCTTCATCAGGTCTCTTACCTGGTGCTAGATGAGGCAGACCGGATGCTGGATATGGGTTTCGAACCTCAAATTAGGAAAATTGTTAATGAGGTGCCTAATCGCAGGCAAACACTCATGTTTACTGCAACTTGGCCAAAGGAGGTTAGGAAAATAGCAGCTGATCTACTGGTCAAACCTGTCCAGGTGAACATTGGCAATGTGGACGAGCTGGTTGCTAACAAGTCCATTACTCAGGTTTGCTTTCTGCCTACTAATACATTTGGGTGCAATGGATTTTTTTCTTGCTTGTATCTTTGATAACCTTTTCATTACATTATATGCTATTTTTATTTTAGACAGTGTATTGATGTTTTAGTGATTACTATAGACTGAATTATGTGTTGTCTGGTATGATGTCAGCATGTTGAAGTGTTGCCCCTGATGGAGAAACAGAGACGTCTGGAAAATATTTTAAGGTCACAGGATCAAGGATCAAAGATAATTATTTTCTGTTCTACCAAGAAAATGTGTGATCAACTTGCTCGTACTCTGACACGTCAGTTTGGAGCTGCTGCTATACATGGGGATAAATCCCAGGCTGAGAGGGATCACGTGTTGAGTCAGTTTCGAACTGGGAGGTCACCTGTTCTTGTAGCTACAGATGTTGCTGCCCGGGGACTGGATATCAAGGACATTAGGTTGTTAATTTACTTTTATTATACTTTTTTCTTATTCTGGAGCAATATAATATGAAAATGTGTTCTTTACCCACTGTAGGGAATTTGTCTAGGAGAAGTGTTCGTATTATTTGACAGTGTCCATAAATATTTTGCAGGGTGGTTGTCAATTACGACTTCCCAACAGGAGTTGAAGACTATGTTCATAGGATTGGAAGGACTGGGAGGGCTGGAGCCACTGGGCTAGCTTACACTTTCTTTGGTGACCAGGATGCAAAATATGCTTCAGATCTCATCAAAGTTTTGGAAGGTGCAAATCAGAAAGTACCTCCAGAACTTCGTGATATGTCATCGCGTGGTGGTAGTGGGATGGGAAGATCCAGACGATGGGGTTCTGGTGGAAGAGGTGGACGCGGTGATTCTGGATACGGTGGAAGGAATAATGACTCAGGATATGGTGGAAGGGGTGACTATGGAGGATACGGTGGAAGAGGTAGTGATTCAAATTATGGATCTAGGGGGACTGCTTCTTCTGGCAGAGGAGGCCGTGGTTTTGACTATGATTCTCAGAGGTTTGTTGTTTTGTTCATTGTTAATGATATTTGATTATGCTAGAATATTTTCTTAATTTTGACAGAGGATTCTTAATACTAATCTACATGTTTTGATGGAAATGGTTACAAGTTCGTTATTGTGTGACAGGAATGATCGGGGTCCGAGTCCAGAAAAGGGATCTAAATGGAGTGATCGCTACAAAAGCGTCAACCGTGAACGTAGTCGTAGCCCTGACAGGGCTGCTGCACTACCTCAACATTCGCAAAGCAGCTTTCACAAGTCAATGATGGAACGTGGTGGATGGGGGGGTGATAGTGATCGCAATAAGAGCTCTAACAGAGATCGAAGCCGCAGTCCTAGCCCCTATAGACAGGAAAGGACCGCAGCAGTTCGTGAACGATCCCCAGTTCACAGTTTTCATCGATCGATGATGGGACAAGGTCAATCCTCCCCACCACGGCAGCGTGCACGCAGTCCTCCAAAAGAGTGGGGAGGTGGAGAGGTGGAGGAAGGGATGATTCCAGAGGAAGATGGAATGATAGGTCAAGGTGGTGATTAGGATTTTGATTATCCTCTGACCATTTACATATATATACAAATATATGTTAATGTTGTTTTGATCCACTACTTACGTCAGTGGAAGGGCATTGTTGATTGGACAGACATGGACAATTTAGGATCTGATAGTAGAATTCATGGCAAATGTATATTTTGAGGGCTTTGTGGAAAGCCTGGAAATGAGGCATAGATGAACCGGATATTCTGCCTTTTTTCTTGTTTTCGTGAAACTCGACTTTGTATCTAGTTGGGTTCTTCGTTCTCATATAGACACATTATTTAGAAACTAAAACTAAATTGTTGTATTTTTCCACCTAACCCACTGCCACCAAGGGAATCGACTCATCTTGCTCCCATTTTATTCTCTTGTGCTTTAATTTGTATTGTCCCTCGACTTGTTTTTATAATCATTAAAAAAAAAGGTTGAATGTAGCGTTTGTGTATATGTTTTGACATAATAATAATAATACGATATTAATATTCTTGTTTTATTTTTTATTAGAAAGATAATTATATTTTAAAATTATTATTTATGATCCAAAACTTTTTTACTATGCGATTTCATTTATGAATTAAAAATGTTGCTTATTGACTTTTCTCAATATTGTAATTCAATCATGAACGTTATAGGTAGGATTGATTGTTTGAGGTTTAGAACACAATTTTCTCTATTTTCTGTCATTTTTTGTATTATACTATATTCTTTTTTTCTTTATAGTTTAGGGTCAGAGCGAGAAATTCTTGGATGCCTTTTGAATATCTGTGTAATTGAAGTGGTTTGTATTCGCTAGGATACCCTTTGTAGATCGGGCATGTTAAGGCCAGTAGAGCCGACAGAACTATAAGTCCCAGATGATCTTCCTTTGTGGGTTGAGGAATACTTTGCATATTGCGACACTCTTTACACTTATATTTTCTTGTATATGTTTTAAATCTGACAGAAACAATCAAATACTGCGCGTATTCTGGGTTATATTGCTTGTAGTGGGCATATAACTACGGAGTATATATTAAGAGGAGTGCTAACAGTACTTGGGTATAACAACCCCTTTGCTCGCAGTTGAGGTATACGAAGTCAGATCTATAAAAAA